>Ga0210041_1003969_pt1 | contig 11184 bp, 13 predicted proteins | sample CryGeymeta201503_FD_183973 | JGI IMG/M metagenome (GOLD analysis project Ga0210041, IMG submission 183973) | Groundwater microbial communities from Crystal Geyser aquifers in Utah, USA - Crystal Geyser metaG 2015-03 (SPAdes) (version 2) | ecosystem: Environmental > Aquatic > Deep subsurface >... | reverse complement strand
CAGGCTGGACATGCCGTCCCGGGAACTGGTTTCAATCACGGTTTTAATCTGAGCGATTTTATTCTCCCTGATTAAATTGGCCACGGCCGGCGTGTTAATCAGAATCTCCCTGGCGGCAATGCGGCCGCCCTTGATTCTAGCTATCAATCTTTGAGAAATAACCGCGGCCAAAGTCGTGGACAATTGCATCCTCACCTGAGTCTGCTGATACGGCGGAAAAATATCAATAATACGGTCAATAGTCTGTGCCGCGCTGTAGGTATGCAAGGTGGCTAAAACCAAATGCCCGGTTTCGGCCAAAGTGATGGTAGTGGCGATGGTGTCCAGGTCGCGCATCTCGCCCACCATGATGACATTGGGGTCCTGCCTTAAAACGTGTTTCAGGCCGCGATTGAAAGACACCATGTCGCTGCCCAGTTGCCTTTGGATAATCACGCTTCTGTCATGCTTAAACCTGAACTCAATCGGATCTTCTAAAGTGACGATGGAGGCGCTGCGGTTTTGGTTAATATAATTAATCATGGCGGCTAAGGTGGTTGATTTGCCGCAGCCGGTCGGGCCGGTAACTAAAATCAAGCCTTGCTGCAAATTAACCAAATCGTAAACCACTTTGGGCATAAGCAGATCTTCCAGGGTGGGAATCTTATCGGTAATCACCCGGGCGACCAAACCAACATTGCCCCGCTCGTAAAGCAAATTTATCCTGAACCTGGCTTCCTCTTCATTCTCGTGGCCAAAATCCAGCTCTTTATTTTCAAGAAAACGTTTCTTCTGCTCCTCGCTTAAAAGTGAAAAGACCATTTGCTCAATCTCTTTTTTTGATAAAATGCTTTTTGCTTCCACGCCCACCAGCTGGCCGTCAATTCGGAGTAAAATCGGCGCGTCCACCACCAAATGGACGTCGGAAGCGTTTCTTTTAACCGCCAATTGAAAAATTTCTTTTATGGTCATAAATTTTAAAAAATTATTAATTTTTTACCAGCTTTTATTTCTCAAACCTTCGGCCGCAGCCGCCACCTGCGCTTCCTGCTTGGAAGTGCCTTGACCTTGAGCAATCAGTTCATTATCCAAATAAAGGCCGACGACAAAGTCTTTGGCGTGGTCCGGCCCGGACTCGCTTAAAACTTTATAGTGCGGCGTTACGCCGTAAATTTCCTGGGCGCGCTCCTGAAATTTTGATTTGGGGTCAAGGTAAAGCTGATTTTTTAAAATGTTATCCAGCTTGGACAGGATGAAAGTTTTAACGAATTTCTTGGTCGGCCTGATGCCCTGGTCCAGGTAAACGGCGCCGATCAGAGCTTCCATGGCATTGGCTAAAATGTATTGGCGCGCCTTGGAATTCTTATCTTTGGATTCGCCCTTGGAAAGATATAAATATTTTTCCAGCCCCAACTCGTTGGCCACCTCGGCCAGCATCTTATAATTCACCAGGCTGGCGCGCCAGTTGGTCAAATCGCCTTCGGGCGTAGTTTTGTAATCACGGAACAGGGTTTCGGTGACGATAATTTCCAAAACCGCGTCGCCCAAAAATTCCAAACGCTCGTTATGGTGCAGGGCAAAGTCCGGATGCTCGTTTAAATAAGACCGGTGCACTACCGCTTGTTTTAGTAGATTAGCGTCTTTAAATTTAAGGCCAATCAATTCTTCTAATTTAGAAAAGTCTTTCATGAGTTAATGTTGTCATTGCGAGGAGCGATAGCGACGAAGCAATCCCACGTATAATTACGCATCAAAATAATATCCCACTTTAATTTGAACAACTCATTCGTGAGATTGCTTCGCTTCTTTCAGAAGCTCGCAATGACAAATATTACCGGTTATTTAATTAGTTATGGGCGCGCGCTCGGGCTGTCTTTCTGTTTTTTTTAAGGTCGGCTCGACGTCCTTATAAATCGCGCCCAGGACGCCGTTGACGAACTTGCCGGAGGATTCGCCGCCGAAAGTTTTGGCGATTTCAATGGCTTCGTTAATCGCCACTTTGGCCGGAATGTCTTTATCAAACACCAGCTCATAAACGCCGATGCGCAAAATGTTCCGGTCCACGATGGTAATCTGGTCCAGCGGCCATTCGGTGGCGTATTTGGTGATATATTTGTCAATTTCCGCCGCATGCTCAACCACTCCCCTGATAATCGATTTGACGAAGCCGTGGTCGTTAAACTTGGGGGCGAATTGCTTGAAATTCTGCTCAATCAGCCGGCCCAGGTCGTTTTCCCTCTTATCGTTAAAGTCCCAGCAGAACAGAGTTTGCATGGCAATGGTTCTGGCCAAGTGGCGATTGGACATAAGGTTATTTTTTCTCTTTCTTAGTTTTGCTTTTTATTTTAATGACCTCGCGGCCGCGGTAAGCGCCGCAGAAGTTACAGGCGCGATGGGGCAAAACCGCCTTGCCGCATTTCGGACAAGAATTTAATTTAACTTTTTTTAAAGCTTGATGCGAACGGCCGCGTCGGGCTTCGCTGCGGGAGCGTCGTTTGGCTGGGACGGACATAAGTTTAGTTAATTAGTTTAAATTAGTTTTATTATAACTTAAAAAACTCGGTTAAGTCAAGCGAATCAAATAATCAGCATGGCGTCGCCGAAGCTGTAAAAGCGGTATTTTTTCCTGATGGCGGCCCGATAGGCTTTAAAAATTTTATTTCTGCCGGCAAAAGCGCTCACTAACATGAGCAAGGTTGACTTGGGCAGGTGAAAATTAGTGAGCATGGCGTCAACCATTTTAAACTTATGGCCGGGATAGATGAAAATGTCCGTCCAAATTATTTTTTACAATTTCCGCTCGCAAGCCGTTGCTAAAATTAATCTTCAAATTCTCTTTTCTTCTTTTCCCTCCAATCAAACACTGCCAAATTTCTTCTCCCCCCTTGATAAAAGGGGGTTGGGGGGATTGTTTTCTCAATAAAAACACTTCCATTTTCCCGCCCGTTTCCGCTCGCCGACCAATCAATCTGGCTGGCATGACTTTAGCATTATTTAAAACCAAAACATCGCCGGCTTTTAAATAATTAACAATCTCGTAAAAGCGCCGATGCCGGATTTTGCCGCTGGTTTTGTCCAAAATTAAAAGCCGCGACTGGTCTCGCGGGCGGATGGGGTTTTGCGCGATTAGATTTTTCGGCAAATGATAAGCAAAATCTTTAAGCCGCATGTATTTTTTTATTGTTCTCGGCTAATTTAATTATGATATCCCTAACTTCTTCCGGCCGGGGAATTTGTTTAAAAACAAACCGCTGCATTTCACCGGCGGTCTGCACATAAACATAGCCAAAGCGGAAAATAAACTGAAAAATTCCTTTAAGCTCGCTGGTCGCGTCCTGGACCTGAAACAGCTTGAGCTCGGACACCACGCGGGAAAAAAAGCCTTCCTGGCGCACGTCAATAATCCGTTCGCTGGTGATTATCCAAACGTCCAAATAATAGTCAATAAAGGAAAAAAATAAAAACAGCCAAACGAATAAAACATAGCCGCTTGAGGCCAAAACAGTTGAAGGATAGGATATTTCTCCCTCCATCAAATTGGGAAACAAGTTAAGTATCAGCCCTCCGACCAAAGCCGGCAGGCCTAGCAGAGTCAAGGCTAATAAAATTTTTCCGGCCAAAATAAAGCCGTCGCGCCTGATGATTTTTATGATTTGTTCGCCTGGCAATTTGCCCGGCAGGTTATATGACAGCATACTATTTATCAAGTTAAAATTTAATGGCCGTAGGGCTTTGCCCGCTATTAAATTTTAAATTGATACCTTATATTTTTTGAAAATATTAAAAACTTTTTCTAAAAAAGTTTTTAAAGATTAAAAATTATTGGTGCCGAAGACGCCGGCGCCGCCCTGTAGGACAGTCAAACCCACGCTCCAGTCGATCGGGCTTAAATATTGGTAAGAAAAAAATAACAGCATCACCGAACCGGCCAGATAAAAGAAGGCGGCGAAAAAAGTGGCGAAATTCACCTGGCCGAATCTTAAAAGATGATAAAACGCGATCAGGCTGAAAATCAGCCAGACGGCCAGGAATAATAAATATAAAAATAGAAAGGCGGTTAAGGGGATGGTCATAAATTTATAATAACGGTAAACTTTCCGGCCTTGTCCTGACGGGCCTCGACGAAGCGACCGGGCAAGATTTTTGGCTTTAGCCAAAAGAGGTCGCGAGGAGCGGCAGTGAGCTCGCCCCGTTAAATACGCTTCGCGTCCCGCAGGGATTTAACGGGGCGAGCGCGCCGGGCGAGCAAACGTCCGGCAGGATAAGACCGGAAAGTTTCGCCTACAATCAACTCACATCATTTTCTCTTGCCCGGCCTTTTTCCGGTCCAAGTGCCGATAGGCCGTGTCCGTGGCCACGCGGCCGCGGGACGTCCTATCCAAAAACCCCAACTGCATTAAATACGGCTCGTAGACTTCTTCTACCGTGGCGATATCCTCGGCCGCGGCCGCGGCGATGGCGCTTAGCCCTACCGGCCCGCCGCCGAACTTATCAATTATCACTTCCAAAATTTTTCGGTCCACCCAGTCCAGGCCCAGCTCGTCCACTTCCAATAATTTAAAAGCCTGCCGGCAATGGTCCAGGTTGATGTTGCCGTCGCCCTCCACCTGGCAGTAATCGCGCACCCGCTTTAACAGGCGGTTGGCGACTCTAGGCGTGCGGCGCGAGCGGCCGGCAATTTCGGCTGCCGGCTCGGCCGGCAATTTAATTTTTAAAATCCGGGCGCTTCTTTCAATGATTTGCTTGATATCGTCAGCCTCATAAAAATCCAGGTGGTAAGTCATGCCGAAACGGTCGCGCAAAGGCGAGGACAACAGGCTGATTTTAGTGGTGGCGCCGATAATGGTAAAGCGCGGCAGGTCAAGGCGCAAAGTGCGCGCCGACGGCCCCTTACCCATGATGATGTCCAAAGCGTAATCTTCCATGGCCGGATAAAGCACTTCTTCAATGGTTTTATTCAGGCGGTGGATTTCGTCAATAAACAAAATATCACCGGCGTTCAGGTTGGTTAAAATCGCGGCCAGGTCGCCGGATTTTTCAATGGCCGGACCGGAAGTTATCCTGATATTGGCGCCCAATTCATTGGCAATAACGTGCGCCAGCGTGGTTTTGCCTAACCCGGGCGAGCCGTATAATAAAACATGCTCAATCGGCTCTTTTCTGCCCTGGGCGGCGCCAAGAAAAATCCGCAGGTTTTTCTTAATATTTTCCTGCCCCACGAATTCGCTTAGTTTCTTCGGCCTTAAAGTTAAATCAAGGGTTTTATCGTCAGCCGCTTCCTCGGGCGCGATGACGCGGTCATTGGTGTCCGTCATGACTATATTTTACCCGCTTAAACAGTTTAAGTAAAGCGAATGTATTTGACTAACATGTATGATACACTCTAAACAGAAACTACATTGTCTCGTGGGGCTGAAAGTCAGAAATTCGGCTCTACTGCGGGGCGTTAGTAGACTCCACTTTCCATCTAGTTCCATGCCGACAAAATAATGAAGTAAAAAAAGTCTAACTTTTAGCTAATTTTAAATAATATAATATTGAATCTGTTTGCTTTGATGAAAAATTTGACGAATGGCATAAAATAGTATATCATAATAATGTGCTTGTGGGCGCAAGCCCCGTTCGGCTAATCCTTTACGGGAGCATAAGCCGAAAACAGGCACAATAAAAATACTCTCAATCTTGAGAGTATTTTTATTTATTCGTCTTCAATTTTTCTTGAGCCAATTATTCTTATATTATTAGATAATGTCCAAAAAGGCATGACGCTCCAAAAATGATATTGGCCGTTTTCCTCTCCTATTCTTCTGACAACTACGTTGACGCGGATGCGCTTAGAGAAGCTGACAATCGCGAAAAAGCCGAACCATTCAATAATTTTGGTTTTGCGAAAACCGCTTCTGTCGCAACCTCCAATTGTGCAAATTGAACGCCTATATTCTTGTATAGTAATTGATTTTTTTAATATTTCAACCGCTTTATCAAAATAAATAAATTTACTTTCCTGAGCTTTTTTGCTTCTCTCGCTTCAATTATTGTCATATCTTAAATGATGAAATCCGTCTGAATTAAAGATAATACTAGCTTGCAGAGCAGGACTATAAACATAGCCCGTTTTATCATAGTTAAGCTTGGTTAAATCTTTAAGTTCATTAAATTTTTCTAAATCAAATTCCATATTTATAGTATTCATTATTTTTCTCCCCTACCATCTCCGCCAGTCCCTGCCTGCCGCAGGCAGTAACCGCGGCGCCTACCCGCCTTCCACCGCCCTTATCTCATCCTCTGTCAAGCCGCAGAGATTATAAACTTTTTTATCAATTTTTTCATCCGTCTTGGCGGTTTTTAATAAATTTCTACCCCACCGCAAACGCTGTTGAAGTCTGACTTCAGTAGATTTTATTTTTAGCTGCTATAACCAAATTCTTTTAGGAGAAAATTAATATGTTTTCTATAATGTTCGATTAGGCTGTCATTAATCACTATTTTTCTATATTTCCCAACTAATGTAAACATAACGATATCTTTCAAGTTACTTTCCTTTTCATGCAGTTCCCAATGAGCCATTGTATTTCTTAACACTTGGACAAATCTTAAAGATTTTTTAATTTTTTGATGAGCTTTTAATTTTTTAAAATAGGGAATTGACTCGTAAAGAATGATCTTTTTATCAAAATTTAAAAGCGGACTATTTATAACATTCCAAAAAAGAATTGTCGCTTTATTATTGGTTTTAGGAAAAAAATAAATCCTTAACTTGTAGCCAAGAATAAAATCAATTCTTGAAGTAGATGAAACGACTCCTCCTCTGATTGAATCTAATTTTTCTCTAATTTTTGTTATCTTCATATTCGAACCCTTATTTATCAATTTCCTGCATAATCCTCCCCGTCTCCACCATCGCCACAATTATTTTCTGATAATGTTCAATGTCTGCATTAGTTAGGGTGCGGCCCTTGCGGTCTTTCAACCATTTCTGCGCCGGCAGGTAGCCGCCAATATAAAAATTCCAGGCAGATTCCGGCACATTGCCGAAATACTGCTCCTTATTTATAAACACTTTGCCATCTTTGTAAATCAGCTTTTCTATTGTGCCCGAACCGGCCACCGGATAAGTGGTGATAAATTGATTTACTTTTGGCGACTCCAGCAAATGCAGTCCGCGCAATTCTTTGCCCAACGCAACCAGCGCTTTAAAACTTTTTACTTCTTTCGGATATGGCACGCGCGGAAAGTCAATTTTCAAAAATTCCTTATATTTTTCCCGATAGCTTGGCGAGTGCAAAACCGCGTAGATATAATCAAAAATATCTTCGGGCGAAACTTTGCCGATAATCTTTTCTATCTTGTCAATGATTTCTTTTTTGAAATTTGGTATGCGAGTTTCACCATCAGCCCAAATATAAAGAGGAAATTTATACGATTTTGGACCCCCAAAATGTTCATCACTTAAATCATCAGATACAAAAACAATAAAAGACGTTCGACCTATTTCAAGACCATAATTTTTTTTATCAAAAAAATTATCCATTACATCTCGCCGACTTCTAGATAAAAAATTATAATCATAAAAAATATATCTCTTATCAAACGGACGATAATCGTATTTAACTATTCTCTCTTCTTTAAATGTTGCGTTGAGAGCTTTTTCGTATTCCCATGTCGTATTACTTCCTAATTCAAATTTTGAAATTAGCAACTCTTTTTTATATTTACTATCCAAAATATCGATTACCCTATTTTTTAATTTATCTTTATCAAAATCGATTGAAATAGAATCAACTTTCGTTCCAATGCCAACACTAAAAATATTAAATAACTCATCAACCTTAAATCCTTTCTCGTATTCATTATTTGTTCCAAAATCCTTTGGTACAAAAAAATAATACGGCTCAGAATAATTAAGTTTTTCCCATTTGATATTTTTTAAATCGCTTTTGTTAAGCGCCTTGAATTTATCTTCTCTCTTACCATAAAGCTCGGCGTGATAAACATTACCTAAGCCAATTTTTTTCTTTTCTGTTCGTACAAAAATATTTATTGACACTCCCTGTTGAATATCAAAAACGTTTTCATCCTTGCCGCCATCCGGCGCTTTTTCTTTTTTCTTAGAATTGCCGTGCAAGTCCAGAATATAAACATCATCAAATGTCTCAAGTAAATGCTTTCTCATTTGACGATGAGTAACGCCATCTATGAACGAATTATTAGTGATCATCGCCACAATACCACTTCCGTTTTTTTCTATAAAATGTTCGGCAAAACGGAGAAATTTAATATAATCGTCATCCAAATTAATTTTTCGCTCACCCAAATTTTTCTTGTAATCTTTAATAAGATTTAGTATCCATTCGCCCTTGTTTGAAGAACTGATGCTATACGGCGGATTGCCGACAACGACCATTATCGGCGTTTTATTTTTTATAACTGCCGCTTCTTTAGATTCTTCGGCAACACTAGCGGCAAAATCAAATGCTAGAAGCTCCGGTTGAATGCTACCTCCCTCAAGAGAGTTAGTTAAATATATTCCTAGACGGGTATCGTTAAAATATTTAAAGCCAGTCTCCTTTAGTATCATACTCAATTTCAAATGAGCAATTGTATATGGTGCCATCATCAGTTCAAAGCCGTGCAGGCGCGGAAGCAAATCATGGTGAACATATGCGGGCCAGCGTCCCTTTTGGTCAATAAATCGTAAATGAATATTCCGCAAAATTTCAGTTAAAAATGTACCGGTACCAACAGCGGGATCGAGAATTTGGACTCGATGTGTTTCTCCAATTTTTGATGTATCGGCAAGCCCTTGCGATAGACTAAAATCTCTTTCAAGTATATGATCAACTGCGCGAATTATAAATCTCACAACAGGCAAAGGCGTATAAAAAGCACCCATTTTTTTACGCAAATCAGGGTCATATTCTTTCAAAAAATCCTCATAAAAATGAATGACCGGATCTGGGCTTTCGTGGGTTTCTCCCCACAAGTCATTTTTAAAATACTGGCTCATAAGTTCTCTAACATTGGCGTGAGAAAAAACTACGCATAATTCATTTACGATAAATTCAAGCCGTTTATCAAAATCAGGTCCTACTATGTGATCAAAAAAATGCCTAAGAAGCGGATTTGATTTTGGGATAAGATCGCGTGCTTCTTGGCGAGAAAAATTACCAGGGGTTTCATCATAATAGCGTGCAATAAAAAGACCATAAACCAGTGTTTGCGCATACATATCGGAAAACGCATCCGGCGTAAGGTCGTGGACTAAAAGTTTTTTAACCGTTTCATAAACACGAGTCAGCTCGGTATCTGATTGCGTAGCAAGAAATTGTCGCGCATTATCCCGAATTCTTTGAGCCTTTCCTCCCATAATTTTTGCCAAGTGTTCACCCGAACGTATCGGTTCTTTTTGTGATTGTGTAAAATCAACTAAGGTCTTGGCGGCATGAGCGTAATTTTTCGGATTGGGCGCAATCGTTCTGCTTTTTATGTCGTAACTGGCTATTTTTATCGGCTCTTCATAGCGAAGGCCGTTTCTGTAAAAACGAAATTCAACATAATCGGTTAAAACTAAATTCGCATAGCCATAATATCTTGCCATCTGTTCTGACTTCTCAACTTTATCCAAAGATTCGCCGATATTCTTGGCTTCAATATACAAAATTGGCACATCATAATTAAGCACGACAAAATCAGGCTTATTCCCCTGTTTGGCTTTCGCGTCATGGTCTATACGCTTAACATTGATTGATTCAAAAATGCCTTTGAGCAAAATTTCAAAGTCAGTACGATATCCCATTTCGCTAGTCTCCTTATGAGAAAATTTAGAAGAGATTGATTGAATGTAATTTTCAAAAAGATTTTGCATGATGTTTATTTATATTTTTTTATTTTTTCTTTGGCCTTTTTTATTCATGCTATCACTTTAACATTTATTTGCTAATCTTTCAACTTTGCTAAATACAAAAACACCGCGGTCGGGGCGGTGTTTTTTATATTAATATATTTTAATCATCACTATAATTTTTATAATATTTTAGGGTTAAAACCTTTCAGAAACTCAATATATAAATAACTATATAAAATAATTAATGGAACTATTATAACAAAAATAAAATAAATTATTTTTTCTTTTTTCCCTATAATATTTAAATATTTGTATAAAATTAAAGATAATATAGGTAATATAATTATATAATAAAAGATCATCAAACTACCATCAAAAAATAAAACAGTAGCATATCTTATTGGTGCTATGGCAAAAATTATCCAAAATAAAAATACTTTAATTATTTTAATCATAAAATTACAAATTATTTTTTAAATATATTAGCTCCTGCTTAATCATCTCATACGCTCTCGGCGTAAGCCATTTTTTAGAATAGTATTTCTCCAGGTCTTTTAACAAATCAGCAAACCTGTTAGCGACTATCTTGGCGTGGGCCTTGTTTAATACATACACCTGCCGTTCATAGCGCTTTTTGACCGATTCCCTGCAATCAACCACGCGCTTTTTCCGCTTGTCGCATTTTTCTAATCTTTCCTGATACTTAGACAATCTTTTATCTTGCCGCTTGCCAAATCGTTCAAAGTATTGTTGCAAACTATTTAATTCCTTAATCAGCTCATCCTTGACGCTTGCTTTAGTAATTTGTTTTTCAGAATATAGCCTTTTGATATCATCAATCGTTCCGGGAATGCTGGTTATTATGGAGAATGGAACAGTGGTAGCTGTCTGATTACCAGCCAGGTCAAAAATTTTGACAATAAGCTGGTGTCCTCCCAAGTGATATGGAAACAGGTCGATGCTGGTAGTACTCGTGGCCTGGCCATCGTCAATTTGCGTTTTAGTAGCTATGTTATTTGGCCATGAAGCGCTGTCAATACTATTATACAATATTTCCAAAGTTTCGGCATGGTCATATTCATCATTATCCAGCGGAGTAATCATTTCCAGAGTGGGCGGAGTTTGGTCAATCTGAACGGCAGTTTCCTGATTAGCGGTCTGGTTGCCTGCTTTATCCAGGGCGCGATAAAGAATATCGTGTCAAGCAATTAAGAATTATCGCTGAACCGCCATCGGTTCTGCAATTAAAAATGTCGCTGAACGAGGAGTTAGTTTTTTAAAGTTTTCGACCTTTTTCAGCGGCGCAGCCGCCTGTTTTTGTTTTTTACCATAGGCTTCGTAAAGCAAATTTTGTTTTTGTG
>Ga0210041_1003968_pt1 | contig 11189 bp, 7 predicted proteins | sample CryGeymeta201503_FD_183973 | JGI IMG/M metagenome (GOLD analysis project Ga0210041, IMG submission 183973) | Groundwater microbial communities from Crystal Geyser aquifers in Utah, USA - Crystal Geyser metaG 2015-03 (SPAdes) (version 2) | ecosystem: Environmental > Aquatic > Deep subsurface >... | reverse complement strand
TTAAGAAACGAAAACCCCGGAGATGCAGAAAAAAGTTATGAGACTTTTTTAGAAGATCATAAAAAAGAAACCGAAGTCACAATTCCCGAAACTATAGCCCAAGCCGATTTTACAATTGATAATAACGGCGACTTCCCTGCTCTTTATAGACAAATTGATGAGCTTATGAAAAACTTAGACTGGCAAGATAATAATGAAATTATTTTAGTATGAACAACTACCCAGGAAAACTTATTGTCCTCTATGGAATTAATAACCTTGGCAAAAGCACCCAAGCTAAGTTATTAGTGGAAAAACTAAAGTCTGAGGGCTTGAAAGCTGAGTATTTAAAATATCCAATTTACGACTTAAGTCCTTCAGGGGAGATTTTAAACGACTATTTACGCGAAGGAAATTTTTATGATTTGAGCTCAAGAGAAGCACAAGTAATTTACGCCTTAAACCGGACTCAATATCAAGATATTTTAATAGAAAAACTTGAGGCAGGAATTCATATTATCGCCGAGGACTACAAAGGAACCGGCATTGCCTGGGGCCTAGGAGCTGGCGTCAGTGAAGTTTTCTTGAAATCAATTAATTCTCATTTAATTGATGAGGACTTAGTTTTTCTTTTTGATGGAGAGAGATTTATGGAAGCGATGGAAAAAACCCATAAACACGAAACAAATAATGACTTAACAACCAAGGTCCGTTGGGCGCACCTTAAATTAAAAGAAGAGTGTGGCTGGATTAAAATAAATGCTAATTTAAGTATTGAAGAAATTTCCACAATTATTTGGGATAAAGTTTCATCTTTTATTAAAAATGGCGAGAAACCGAAAGAAGAAAAAAAAGCTTTTTATAATTATTCGGGTTTTAATACAGTGAGCGATATTATGAGCTCTAAACATCAGGCAATCTTAGATAAATTAGTTCAAGAAGTTGAAAAAGTTGAGCAAATTGAAACTAAGACTGAAGCTAGAGCGGAAATTGGAATTGGAACTAAAATCGAAGCTAAGGCCGAAATTGAAATTGGAACTAGAGTTGAAGAAGCTAAAGTTGAAGAAGTTAAAGTTGAAGAAGCTAAAATTAAAGAAACTAAGACGGAAATTGAAAACGAAACCAATAATATTTCTGAAGTTAAAAAAACACTAAAACTAAAAATTGAAAAAATAGTAATTGAGGCTAAATTACCAATTAAAGCTCATGATAGTGATGCCGGCTTTGATCTTTTTGCCGCTGACTATTATTCAATTCCTCCTTACGGTCACGATTTAATTGCAACAGGAATAAAAATGGTTATTCCTGATGGTTTTGTCGGTTTAATTTGGGATAAAAGTGGTTTAGCTAGTGAGGGTATAACTACTATGGGCGGTGTAATTGATGCTGGTTATCGTGGTGAAGTTAAGGTTGTAATGAAAAATTTAAGTGAAGATGATTTTAATATTATCCCGGGACAAAAAATTGCTCAAATTATAATTCAAGAAGTTTCTCAAGTAGAAATATCTGAAGAAAAAATTGAAGACAATAGTAGTCGCCAAGAAGGCGCTTTTGGTAGTAGCGGTAAATTTTAAATATAAAAATATGAACTACGACATAATTATTGGCTTAGAAATTCATGCTGAATTAAAAACAAAGACAAAAATGTTTTGTTCTTGTCTTAATTCTCCATTTACTAGTGAAGCCAATAAGAATGTCTGTCCGATTTGTTTGGCTCATCCGGGAACTTTACCTGTTCCAAATAAACAAGCGATTGATTTAGTTTTAATGACGGGAATGGCGCTGAGTGCAAAAATTAATCGTCTCTCTAAATTTGATCGTAAAAATTATTTCTATCCTGATTTACCAAAAGGTTACCAGATTTCTCAATTTGATCTTCCCTTCTGTTATGGTGGACATTTAAATGTTGGGGCTAAAAAAATTGCCATAACCAGAATTCATTTAGAGGAAGATACTGGCAAATCAATCCATAAAAGCGGGGCTGATTATACTTTAATTGATTTTAATCGAGCCGGTGCGCCTTTAATGGAACTTGTGACTGAACCAATAATCGCGAGTGCCGAAGAAGCAAAAAAATTCTGCCAAGAATATCGTCGCGCTTTACGCTATTTAGGAGTTTCTGACGCTAATATGGAAAAAGGCGAGATGCGTTGCGAGGCAAATATTAGTTTGCAAGAAAAAGGTAAATGGGAATATAAGGATGGCCAAATTTTAGCTCTTGGTGATTATAAATTAAATAATAAAGTTGAAGTTAAAAATTTAAATTCTTTTCGCTCAGTCGAAAGAGCGATTAAATTTGAAACTGAGAGGCAAGTTAGATTAATTGAAAGTGGAGAAAATATTGAAGCTGAAACTAGAGGATTTGATGAAAAAAAAGGCGAAACAGTCTCTCAAAGAAAAAAAGAAAGTTCCGCTGACTATCGTTATTTTCCTGAACCAGATATTCCTCCATTTAAAATTGATGATAATTGGCTAAAAAAAATTCAGCAAGCCTTGCCAGAAATGCCAGATAAAAAATTTAGCAGATTTATTCGTGAGTACGGGTTACCAAGAGATAATGCTGAGATTTTATCAAGTGAAAGAGAGCTAGCTGATTGGTATGAAAACGCTGTTTCCGAACTTGGGGCTTGGCTTGAAGCAAGCGGCGATGATTATGATCGTCAAGAAAAAGCTTTAGCTAAGACAGCAGCCAATTGGATAATTTCTGAAGTTTTAAAACATCTTAACCTTGAGAAAAAAAATATTAGTGATTTAAAAATTACTCCAGAAAATTTTGCGGAACTAATCCATCTAGTCTATCAAGGAAAAATTAATTCTAGCGCTGGACAAAAAGTGTTAGAGTTAATGTACCAAAGGAATGAAAGCCCAATCAAATTAGTTAAAGAACTTGGCTTAGAACAAATTGATAATGAAGCAGAACTAGAAAAAGCGGTTCAAGGAGTTTTAGCAGAGAGCCCTGAACAAGTAGCTCAGTATAAAAAAGGAAAAACTAATGTTGTGCAGTTTTTATTAGGTAAGGTAATGGCGACGACTAAAGGTAAAGCCAATCCAAAAACAGTGATGGATTTATTAGAAAAACTATTAAAGTAAAAAGAAAAAAGCTCGAATTTATTTCGAGCTTTTTGTTTGAGAGCTAGGCTAAATAATATTTATTTTTTTAGTCTATTTGGTTTATAAGTTACACCTATTTTCATCAGAGCTTTACCGTCTCTGAAAAAATTATAGCCACCACTAATAAACATCGAGAACTCCTGGTTCAATTTTTGGGTGTATTTAAGATCTACTAAACGGCCCCAATCACCCTGATAGTTCAGGATGGCGCCTGTTAAAGTTAACCCCTTAAAAGACAGATCCGCGGATTGCCAGAAAAAAAGGTAACCCCAGTTTAACAATTCAACTTTTTCTCCGGGATTACCAGCTGATATACCGGTCCAAGTAAAAGTTGAGAGGCCAAAATTTGCAGTTTGAATCGGTTTAGTAATAAACACATAACCGAGTGTTGGGACATTATAATAATATTCAACGCTGACACCGGTAAAAAGTCTACCCTTCTGTGACAACGATTTTAGATACATAATATACATATCCTCATTCCCAAGGGAAATACATAAAGCATCTCGGCTATTGATCGAGAAATTAAACTCCGCAAACAGTCCCGAAGAAAGAGGCCCGTGGCCACTTGATAATGAGCCCGACTCAAATTTTACCTGTGAGAAAGCAAGCCCTGAAACGAAACAACTGAAGAAAAAAATCATTAATTTTTTCATTTTCTTACCGCTCTTAACGGCTTTTTTTAAAGTTATTGATTTGGTTAATTTTGTTTTTTTAAATAACTAAGCTAACGGGTCAATATAGCATACTTTTTATTATAAGTCAAGTAAAAACCCATTTATTAGCTTATCTAAGTCAATTTTCTTGTTTAACCAGTAAATTATCCCTCCCTGCTTTTCAAAGCGCTTAAACCAGGTTTTCTGGCGTTTAGCGAAGCGATAGGAGGCTATTTCTAGCTCTTTAAGCATATAATTATAAGAGAGCTCGCCATTTAAATGTCTATTAATATAACGGTATTCTAAACCAAAGGATTCTAGGCGCTCATTACTAAGCCCGGCTTCTTTTAAATTCTTAACCTCCGCTATCATACCCTCCTCCAACCTTTTTAATAAACGATAAGAAACCCGCTCTCTTAAGATTTCATTAGGAAAATCTAAGCCCAAGATCAAAAATTCATAATGAGAATCTAAGCGCCTATCTATTATCCCACCATTTTCCACAATTTCTAAATATCTAGCCAAACGACGAGCATTGTTTTTATCACTATTATTTATTTTCTTGGCAAAATCTTGTTTTAATTTTTCTAGACGCTTAAAAAGTTCTTTAGCCCCCAACTTTTCAAGTTCATCTCTTTTTTTACGATTAGCCCCAAAAGAACTTAAATCATAATTATCAATTATCGCCTGCACATATAAACCGCTACCGCCAACTATAATTGGCAACTTTTTTCGTTTTAAAATATTTTCTATCGCCTTAAAGGCAAGTTTTTGATATTTAGCTAAGTCAAAATCTTTTTTTGGATCAGAGATGTCTATTAAATGATATTTAACCTTATCTTTTCCTTTTCCATATTCTTCTAAATCTTTGCCGCTACCAATATCCATGCCACGAAAAACCTGGCGACTATCGGCGCTAATTATTTCGCCCTTGAATTTACGCGCCAAATCAACCCCGAGCTTAGTCTTGCCGGAGGCGGTCGGCCCAAGAATAACTAAAACTTTAGGCTTATTTTGTTTTTTGTTTTTCTTTAACATTAACTTATAATCTATTTAATTTTTGTTATAATTTTACCTTCTAAACCAAAGGGCCTAGTCCTTGTAATTTTAACTTTTACAAAATCACCAATTGATAATTTATTCTTTCCAGCATCAATTAAGACCGTTTTAAAGGAACTTGATTTACCAAAGTATTTTCCTTTTTTAAAACCATCAACTAAAACTTCTAATTCTTTATTTAAATAAATCTTATGACTATCATCAGCTACTTTTTTAAGTTCTTCATTTAAAACTTCAAAGCGTCGTTTTTTTTCAGACTTACTAACATCATCTTTCATTTTTTCAGCTGAAACAGTTCCTGGGCGCGGACTATATTGCGATAAATAAGCCATTTCAAAAGAAATTTCTTTAAAAACTTTAAAAGTATTTAAAAATTGAGCCTTAGTTTCTCCAGGAAAACCAACGATAATATCAGTTGTAATTGCAATCCCTGGCTTTGCCATCCTAACTTTTTTAATTAATTTTTTATAATGAGAAATATTATATTTTCTATTCATTGCTTCTAAAATTTTATCATCGCCTGACTGCAAGGCTAAATGAAGATGATGACAAATTTTATCTGAAGAGCCAATAACTTTTATGAGTTCATCACTCATATCTTTTGGGTGACTAGAAAAAAATCTAAGCCAAAAATTTCCTGATATTTTACTAATCTCAGATAAAAGTTTAGCGAAATTATATTTCTCATCCTGATAACTATTAACGTTTTGAGCAACTAAAATAATTTCTTTGTAGCCTAATTTAATTAAATTTTTGACCTCTTCAATAATATCTTTAGCCGGACGATAAACTTCTCGGCCGCGAGCATAAGGAACAACGCAATAAGAACAAAAATTATTACAACCGTTACCAATCGGAATAACGACACTATAACTACTTTTGTATTTTGGCTTAACTTTTAAATATTTTTCACCATTTTTTAAACGATAGGAATCAAGACTAAATTTTAATTTATTATCATCTCCTTTAAAAAGAGCTGGGATTAAAGCCATATCGCCAACCGGTAAAAACCAATCAACCTTGCCAAGCATTCTTTTCATCACATCCTGACGCTTACTTAGACAACCAGTTATTAAAATTTTTATCTCTTTATTTTCTTTTCTAATAGTATTAATTAAACCATAAATTCTGTCTTCGGCTGCTTGTCTAACACCACAAGTATTTAAAATTAATAAATCAGCCTCATGTCTTTTTTTTGCCAATTTAAAACCATCCCCTTCTAAAAAAGCGGCCAGTCTCTCGCTATCAGAAATATTCATCTGACAACCAATAGTAATAATAAAATATTTTTTTTGCATAATTTATGGTTTATTGAGTAGAAATAGAGCCTTCAATATCTAAATCTTCAATATTTAAATCTTCAGTGTCTAAATTTTCATCAACCCCATCTTCAACTTTATTTAATTTTTCTAAGCGGTAAAGATAGGTATCAGCTCCGGTCATGATTAAAGGCGTAATTTTTAAATTATGAGGAGCAAGACGACGCTCATTTAGATAATTAAGGTCCACCTCGCCCAAACGGAAATAAAAATAATAAAGTGGATAAAAATCAATTATCCGACTAACGATTTCAGTTAAATCATCATCGGGAAAAGTTGCCATAATAACTCTTCTTTGAGGGAAAAAATATTTATCATTATAACGATTAATGATAACGGCATTTTTTTCAGTATTATTTAAAACTAAGTCGGCTGTCTTTTTATCTTTTAACTTACTATAACTCGAATAAATCAGGCCTTCCTCGGAACCAAAAAAAACAAAGAATAAAGAGCCACTTAAATAAATAAATATAAAAATGGCTTGAAAAATAAAAGCTAAATTTTGACGCCATTTTTTTACAATCTTTTTTGATCTAAATAAAGCCTCAGAAAATCTCACTAAAAACCAGGCGCTAAGTGGCATCAACCAAAGATAAATTGGTAGCCAATAACGAGTATAAGAATTACCAATGGTTGCTCTTGTTACATCAGGATTATCATTAAATTTCCAACTACCATAATAAAAAATTAAAAAAGCAGAAATTAAAAGACCGCCTAAAAGATATAAAATAATTTTTTTCTTTGGTCGCTTAAAACTTCTTATCATTAAAATTATAAAACCAAAAGCTCCGGACCAAAAAATTAAAGGAAACATCTTAATGATATAAGCTTGAAACATTTCTAATGATTGTAAGGGTTTAAAACCAAAATAAAAAATTATAGTTTCTAGCTTATTTAAGAGTCCTTGTAAGTAACTAAGATTAAAACCAAGAACTAAGTCAGTTCCAATTTGAGAAATTTCATCAATTGAAGAATTAAGTTCATTATAACCACCATAAAAATAAGAGCCGTAAAGAATTTGGTTATAATAAGCTGCTGGCAGCCAAGCTAAAAATAGACCAGCTAAAAATAATAATAATCTAATTAAACCAAAGCGGTGAGCATAGAAAAGCCAAATTAAAAATAATAAAGGTAAAAGCCAAAGTGCTTCCGAAGTTCTAGTAATAAGTGCTAAACCGATAAAAACGCCGGCAAAAAACGAAGAAATAAAAGAAAGCCAACGATTGGTATCGTCCCCTATACTTAAAAATTTAACAATTTTTTTATTAAGCTTAGCTAAAACCTCTTTAAAATCAAACTTAATTTTTGTGTCGACGTCTCTATTTTTAATACTTTCCAATAAATCAACTTTTTTCTTTTTATTTATTTTTGAAATTGCAGAAGATAGAAGATAAAGACCGGCTAACAATAAAACAATAAATAAAACATTATGAAACATCGCTCTAACCGAATAATAAATATAGACTGGGAAAAAAGCGAGTAAAAAAGCTGACCAAAGAGCAACCATATCTCTAAAAAAGCGACGAACTAAAAAATAAAAAATAATAATTCCAAAAGCAGCAAATAAAGGTGTTAAAAAAGGAATAAAAGCAAGTCCAAGAAAAGAAGCAATTGAGCCATAAACTAAAATAATACCCGGAAAGCTAACCGGTTTTAAGAAGCCCATATCATTTCTTAAGCTTCTTGGCGAAGTCCAGCCCTGACTAACAACGCCAGCTCGGTCAAAAACACTTAACTCTCCGGAAATGGCATAATTTAAGGTGAAATAATAATTAGCGCTTTCATCAGGAGATGACCATAAATAATAGGCCCCTTCTGGCTGATTAGCTATAATTGTTAGTGAAGTCAGCAAAAAAAAGCCCAACGCCAGTAAGCAGACTATTAATAAACTTAGGTTTTTTTTCATATTCATATACTTCTTGCTACTAATTTATGTTAACTAAAATTGCCCATTTTAGCAAGAATTTGCTATTATTAAACTATAAAGCTTATTTAGGGAAAAATCTTAAATTATTTATGGAAAAATCATCAATTAGCCGAATAAAATCTAAGCTAGAGTTAATAAATTTACTGAAATCTGATTTAAGTCTTATTGCTTGGATATTTTTAGCTTTAATTCCGGTTTTTGGCACTTTAGTTTATTATATTTACGCCTTAAATAATATCGGTATAATTTTAAGTCTAGCACTGTCAATTATAGTTGGTTTTTTCGTGTTTAAATTTGTTAAAAATGAAAGACAAAAATTGGAGAAAGTCGAAATAAATGATGAAAGGCAAAAATTGGAAAAAATTGAAGTAAAAAAAGTAGAAACGGAAATCTTAAAAATTAAAGCAAATTTAAACTACGGCTCAAAATTATTAATCACCGTTCTTTTTATTCTATTTATATTTTTTAGTTTCAAAGAACTTTTCCAAGCAAGTTTTAGTCGAGCTTTAATTTCTCCCTGGCAGGTAATTAACCTAAATTTCTTTTTGTTTTACGGTCTTAGCGCCCTTCTACTTCTAATAATTATTAAGCAAAATAAAATTTTAAATAGTTTAAAGTTAATTTCATTAACAACTTTTTATTTTTTATCTTTTTCTATTGCTTTAATAACTTATTTAATTGGTTACGGTTTTGATCCTTTTATTCATCAGGCGACAATGGAATATATTACTGAACATGGTTCAATACTACCAAAAACACCCTATTATCTCGGCCAATATAGTTTGATAATAATTTTAAGTAAATTTATAAATTTATTTAATAATATATCATTAGAATTTATTCACAAGCTCTTAGTACCGTTACTAGGAGCAATAACTTTACCAGCCCTGTTTTGGAATTTTTTAAAGAAAGACGGTCAAGAGAGAAAAAGTTCTCTCATAACAATTCTAACAATCCTTATAGTTGGTTTTAATCCACTCATTGTCACAACTCCACAAAATCTAAGTTATATATTTTTATTAATTCTCGTTTTTTTCGCCTTAAGAGAAAAATCTTTATTAATGAGTCTCTTATTTACTGGTGCTAGCATAGCAATTCACCCTCTTTCTGGTTTACCAGCTCTAGGCTTTCTTCTTTTTGCACTTTATGAGAAGAAAAAAGATAAGTTTAAGCCATATTTTCAAAAAATTAGTCTTATTTTAGTCGCTTTAATTAATATATTAGCCCTGCCACTATCTCTATACTTCGGAGCTAAAGCTAAATTGAACTTTTCCGGTCTAAAAACTACTTTTTTAAATTTTATTCAGCTTTTTTTCAAATTAAAAGGAGCTGGCCAAGAAAATATTTTTTTAAATTTAAATTATTTTTTTAACTTTAATCAAGCTTTAATAATTTTAATAATTATTATCTCTGCCTCAATTTATTTTTACAAAAAACTAACACAGAAAAAAGATAAAAACACTCTAGCCATTTTTAAAGCTCTAAGTTTTTCTTCTCTAGCATTAATTATCAGCTATTTATTAAGCAGCTTTATTGCCTTTAATGATGTGATCGTTTATGAGCAAGCCGGCTACGCTAAAAGAATTTTGGTAATAATTATAATCTTTAATCTTCCTTTTATCTTACTTGGAATCAAAGATTTAATCTCAACTTGTTTAACTAAAAATTTATTCACTCAAATATTCTGGGCTCTATTTTTAACAATTATTTTAACAGCTTCTTTATACAGCTCCTATCCTCGTCTTGATAAATATACTAATAGTCGTGGGTATAGTACTGGCATTAATGATTTAAGGACGGTTATTAGTGTAGCTGAAAATAATAAAGCCAACGGCACTGAGCCTTATATCGTTTTAGCTAACCAGCAAGTAAGCGCCGCTGCCTTAAAAACTTTTGGCTTTAATAATTATCTAAATACTAATTCTAAAAAAATATATTTTTATCCGATTCCAACTGGTGGCGGTCTTTATCAATATTATTTAGAAGCGGTTTATAATCACCCCAATCAAAAAACTTTGGCTGAGGCAATGGACTTCAGTTCAGTAAAAGAAGCTTATTTAATCGTCAATAAATACTGGCACCGTAGCGCCGAGTTAATAAACGAAGCAAAAACAGAAGCGAATGAATTTTGGTCAATAGAAAACGAAGTTTTTATTTTTAGATACGAAAGATAATTCTAAAAATATCTTAACAATAAAGTTAATTTTTTAACGACTATTATATACAACTCCTAGCAAGTAAACTTTATAGGTATTACCTTGCCATTCAATAGTTTCTGTTACTTTATTCCAATCAACTTTCTCTATAGCTTTAGCAACTGTATAATTGCGTAAAATATCATCGGCTTGTCTCATGCCATAACCAGGGATGCTTGAGCTAGTGATATAGTCACCAGCTTCAATTGAACCATTCATATTTGTTACTAAGACCTTACCTTGACCAATTGTATTTATAATCGCAAAACGCTCTCCCGGATTAGTCTGATACCAACTATTTACGCCCTCATTAAGCTCAGATTCAATAATGCCATAAACGGTCTTATCTTCTTTTGTAGTTGAAAGTTTAACCGTCGCCAATGTGCTAGTAATTTTCAATTTATTATTATATCGTTTCTTAGCCTCACCAGTCACAGACACAATCATTCCTTTTCTAAATTCACTTGGGAAGTCTTGACTTAAAATAACCCCATGAGAACCCGTGGATGGAGAATAATTTATGCCAGATCCAATAAACCGAAAATCAGATTTTTTTCGCAAATCATCAATCTGAATCTGTTGCTCTTTTATTGCTTCAATTAAAGGGGCGACGAGGTTACTGTATTGAACGCCTTTTTGGCCATCTTTTCCCGTAACTAATTCTGGAAATATTTTTTCCACATCTTGAGCAATCAAGCCGACAGAATTAGAGCCATCAGCTTTCCAGTCGAAATAAACCCCCTCAAGAGACTTAATTTTTTCTAAAGCATTATCAATTTTTCTGATATTAAATTTTAAGTTTATATCCGAATTATTAACAAAGGCGGCGGCGCCAATCCCGGATGTGCCAACAACTTCAAGTTTATAAGCCGGAGTGCTTGTGCCGATGCCGACGTTGCCACTCGTATTTATTGTAAAGGCAGTGTTTGTTTCCAGCGTGCCT
>Ga0210041_1003897_pt1 | contig 11332 bp, 11 predicted proteins | sample CryGeymeta201503_FD_183973 | JGI IMG/M metagenome (GOLD analysis project Ga0210041, IMG submission 183973) | Groundwater microbial communities from Crystal Geyser aquifers in Utah, USA - Crystal Geyser metaG 2015-03 (SPAdes) (version 2) | ecosystem: Environmental > Aquatic > Deep subsurface >... | reverse complement strand
TTCTTTTCTTCAATGAATGGATAAAAGGGCTGGTCGCAGCATCTGTTTTATCAACGCCAATTGAATATGTCTTTAACGGAATTATACTGACTGCTGTTGTTCCGCTTACAGTTGGAAACAGCTTTTTAACTTATGCCTATTTATTCAGTATTCCCCTGTTACTGTCATTTATTTTTATCGAAGGTTCTGCTGTTGCTTTGAAAAAAATAATAAACACGAATTTGAGAACCGGGCTTGTAATTTTTCAACTTGTAAATATCGGATTTATATTAGTAAATGTTTTTGTCGGGATACTTTCAGTGGTTTTAAAAAATTCTTTTCAAAGTGGCTGGTCGAGGCTATTGGAATTTTCAGAATACTCATATCCAAAGCAGTTAGTGTTTATGCTGTTTTTAGTACTGCTTTTATTTGCTTATATAAATTTTGCTTCTAACAGACTTAGAAAATATATAACTATTTTTAAAGGGAAATAAAATTATAATACTGATTAACCGGAGAATAAAATGGGAATGCTCGAGAATAAAATTATATTTATAACTGGTGCTACGGCAGGGATAGGTAAAGCGTGTGCTTTTGATTTTGCACACGAAGGAGCAAACCTGATTTTATGCGCACGAAGGATTCAAAAACTTGAAATACTTGCAGATCAAATTAAAAAAGATTTTGGAATAAAAATTTATCATTTCCAGTTGGATGTGAGAGACAAATTTGCGGTTAAGGAAACCATCGATTCTTTACCGGATGAATGGAAAGAAATAGATATTCTTGTTAATAATGCAGGACTGGCACGCGGTTTCAGCAAACTCGATAACGGTGAAATTGAGGACTGGGAAGAAATGATAGATACAAATGTAAAAGGGCTGCTTTACATTACAAGGCAGGTGCTTCCTTTAATGGCGGCAAGAAATCAGGGTCACATAATAAATATTGGTTCGGTCGCAGGGCACGAAGTTTACCCAAATGGCAATGTTTATTGCGCTACCAAATTTGCTGTTGATGCTTTAAGCAAAGGTATCAGACTAGATATGCTGGATAAAAAAATAAAGGTTACAACTATAGCCCCAGGACTCGTTGAAACTGAATTCAGCGAAGTTAGGTTTACAGGCGATAAAGAAAGAGCAAAACAGGTTTATAAAGGATTTAAACCCCTGGTTGCTGCTGATATTTCAAACCTTGTTTTATTTGCTGCCACCAGGCCACAGCATGTAAATATTAATGAAATTGTTGTTACTCCGACTGCACAGGGTTCGTCTACACAGGTGTTGAGAGAATCCTAAATTTAAGTATCCTCATTTCTGTCAAAAATAAGATAAACTCTCTCGAATGGGATGACAGAAAAATAAACCCAGATTTTCCATTGGAAAATCTGCCCTTTGGGCAGACAATTTGTAAGTAAATAAAGATCATATACTTAGTTATATAAAAATCTCGGAATTCGTTATTTGAGTAGTATGTTTTTCTTACAAATTGTCGGGGTTAACCCCGCTATATAAAATGTTTTATAAAAACATTTTATGAGCGGCCTTCGGCAAAAAATTCATTTCCAATGAATTTTTTGGGATAAATTTAACATCACGGGCGAAGCTAAGTGATCTCAATATCGAATGAAAAAAAAGATTGCTTCGTTAGGGGACTATGACAATTTTATTACTTTCTGGTCAGCCCACGGGATGAGTTAGTTTATTGTTCAAAAATATTAGAATTGTTAAACCATTTGCTATAAATTTTCTTTTACATAATTATTTTGAACACGACTGATTATAATGGTGGTTTTGGGGATTTTACCACTAAGTTATGTTGTTTAATATTTTTGATAATTCTTCAGTGATCTTTTTCCTGTCGAATTTTTTCACTATTGAAAAATCAGTTTTAAATTGACCGGCCTTTTCAAAAAACTCTTTCCCGCTTTCGTTATAATTAAATATCATTCCGGAATTTGTTTCTGTAAGAATATTTTTCACTTCTTCATTGTCATCACCAAAAGCAATGATTGGTTTACCTGTTCGGAGATATTCAAACAATTTTCCTGGAACATGCCGTCTCTCTGTTGCACAGACTAAAAGGTAGGAAGCATCTGTTAATTCATTTAATAATTTATTGTAGGGTAAAAATCCGGGAAATTCTGTATAAGCTGTCAGGCAGTTTTTTCCTATTGCTTCTTTTATTACAGGGCTTACTGTGCCGATAAATTTAATCCGAAGCTTTCTTCCTTTGTCAATTTCTGTTTTTAACTGTTTCCAAAAATTCTCTGGATTTTGAAAATCAAAAATATTTCCGGCGTGCAAAAGCATTTCTTCGTTTTTCCTTTTCCCATCTTCGTTTTTCCTTTTCCCATCTTCCATCTTCCATCTTCCATCTTCCATCAGAAAACCATCTTCATTGTATCCCCAGTAAAGAACGTGACTTTTTCCATTTATGAAATCGTATTTATTCTCATAATCGTTTTTCATTGTTTCTGTTACAAGGACAACTGCTTTGGCATTTTTCATTACAGACTTTTCAATATGATTATCAATTGCCAGGGTGAGCTTACTTCTCCTAAATCCTTTGTAATAAGCGATGTCAACCCAGGGATCAATAAAGACAGGGATATGTGGGATTTTATTTTTTTTACTTAAACTCATTCCGATTAAATGTGTTGTGTGCGGCGGTCCGATTGAAATTATTGCATCAAACTTTTTCTTTTGAAGTATTTTATTCCCCGCAGGTACAGCTGAAAAATACCAGCCGACTCTTGCATCCGGAATAAATAAATTCATTCTTATCCAGATTGATATTTTATGTGTGAGGCTTTCATTAGCTTTTGAAATAGTTTCGGATGCAATAAGCTGTTCATCTTTATCTTTGCCGGTAAATTTTCTGTAAATATCAAAAGGTTCAAATGATTTTGATTTTATAACATTCAATGCGGGATCAATTTCATTTAAGAGACTATCATCTTTTTGTGAAAAAGTATCTTCATTTACCGTAAGCACTGATGGCTGCCATTCGAATTGAGGCAGGTATTTAATAATATTTAACGGCCAGTGAAGGGACGCTTTTCCTGATGGTGGCCAGTAATATGTGATAAATAATACCTGTTTCATTAATTTATTTCTTTATTCCGACAAATCTAATAACTGAAGCCTCGCCTGAATGAAATTTACTTTCGTTCAGAAAAATTTCTTCCTGTACTATGATAACATGGGCTAATTCTTTAAATATACTTTTAATCTCATTTATATCGTAAAGCATAGATATATCCTGCGGGTCTCCCGAATTTCTGCCTAATTGATTTTTTGAAAAAGCTTCAAAAATCAGTATCCCGCCTGTCTTTAATGACTGCACTACTTTACCGAAAAATGCACTTCTTAATTCTTTGTTTAAATGTAGAAAAATAATTCCTACAGCATCATAATAATTTTTATATGGTTCGTATTCTGCCAAATCAATTACAAGATAACTTAATTGTGTCCCGGAATCTTGGGCAAATTGAACAGCTTTATCATGAGCAACCTGACTGTAATCAACTGAATTAACTATCCACCCATTTACTGCGGCATAAACTCCGTTTCTACCTTCGCCGTCACCGGGCATTAAAATTTTCCCCGGTTTTATTTTATCAATTTGCTCTTTAAAAAAATTATTAGGTTCTTTCCCGTATACTGAATCCACTCCGGCATATTTTTCATCCCAGAATTTTCCATTTATATTATTCATAATATTTACCTACTTTATATTAACGGATACTTCAAAATAATAAAAACCGTATGAAAAAATTAAGGAATAAATTTGTTGTTAATTCGCTAAATTTAATTGTCCAGATTTGATGAGTTGAATTATTAACTGATGTTACCCAAAGCTGAAAGATGACATATTTTTATTAAGAAAATAAAGTCTCTATTTCGTTAAAGAGTTATCATTTTATTTGAATTCAATTCAGAAAACAAAGATGTCATCTTTTCACTGTTCATTTTTTGCGTAAGGTGAGTGAGTAAATTACAATAAAAACAAAAGGAATAATATGCTTATTGACATAGCCACAGCTTCACCGCCGTTTAAAGCATCGCAGGATTTAATTAAAGAAGAATTAAAAAAAAGAATGGGTGATAACCCAGCGGTATCAAGAATGATAGATATGGCGGCTAATCATTCAGGTATCCAATGGAGATATTTTGTAGTTCCGGATTGTGGTCCAAATGCGGAAAACAAATTTTATTCAGATGGTAATACATTTATAAAACCGGATACCCGGAGGAGAATGTATGAATATGAAAAATGGACAAAGCTATTATCAAAAGAAGCAGTAAATAAAGTGCTGTTAAAAAATAATTTTGAAGGGAAAGATATTGAAAGACTTATCACAATTTCCTGCACGGGATTTTTTGCACCGGGGCTGGATTATCATTTGATAAATGAATTTGGAATTCCATCTTCAGTAAAAAGAACAAACATAGGATTTATGGGATGTGCAGCTTCACTTGTCGGTTTTAACTCTGTGCTCGAAGCAATGAATTCAACAAACGAAAGTAAGTTAAATACTCTGCTGGTTTCAGTGGAATTATGCAGCCTACATTTACAAACCGAACCGACAAGAGATAATATTCTTGCAAATATTGTTTTTGCAGATGGATGCGCTGTCGCATTGTTTTCAAAAAATGAAAAATCAAAATTGAACCTTTTAAGTACACATTCGGTATTGTTTGAAAAAACAGCCGGAGCAATGGGATGGAAGATCGGAAATTTCGGTTTTGAAATGATGCTTTCGTCTGATTTACCAAGAATGATACTTGAGACTGCCGTTCCGCAACTGAAAGAAATACTGAAATCAAAAAATCTCAACCCGGATAAAATAAAACACTGGGCACTTCATCCGGGAGGCAGTGCAATTCTAAATTCACTTCAGGAAGGATTAAATCTTGATGAAGAAAAAATGGCCCCATCACGAAAGGTATTGAACAATTTTGGAAATATGTCATCAGCTTCAATACTTTTTGTTTTAAAAGAAATTATTGATAATTCAACTATTCGACCGGGAGAAATCTGTTGTGCAGTTGCATTCGGGCCAGGCCTGACAATGGAAATAGCCATTATGGAAGGGAAATAATGTTTCTGAAAAGAAGCTACGATAGAGAGATTATGGATGACTTTTCAATTCAGGATAGAAGGATAGACGAAGCTTTGAGTGAATTGAAAATCGCAAATAAATATTTAGGCGGAATTTCAACAACTATGGCCGGATTAAATATTTTATTGAATCGAGAAAAAGAAATATCAATTCTTGATGTGGGTGCCGGCGGTTCAGATAATCTGATCTTTTTAAGAAACAAATTTACAGGGATAAAAATTACAAGTATTGATCTGAATAAAAGAGTGTGTAAATTTCTAAAAAGAAGTCATGTTGGTAATACAATTTGTGCAGATGTGTTAAATGTTCCGGTTAGAAGTAAGCAGGTTGATATTGTTCACGCTTCATTATTTCTTCATCATTTTAATGAAGATAAGATTAAAAAAATGTTAGTAGATTTTTTGAATATTTCTAAAAAAGGAATAATAATTAATGACTTGAGAAGATCAATCCCGGCTTTGATAGGAATAAAAATAATAGCTGCATTATTCTCTAAAAGTGAGATGTTTAAAAATGACGGACCAATTTCTGTGAGAAGAGGATTCGTGAAAAAAGATTGGAGGATCATGCTGAAAGAGTCAGGAATTAAAAAATTTGAAATTAAAAGAAAGTGGGCTTTCAGGTGGCTGATAGTGATCTATAATGAGTGAATATAAATTTGATGTTGCTGTTATCGGCGGCGGACCTGCAGGTTCTTCCTCAGCTATTCACCTTGCTTTAGCCGGAATTGAAGTCTGCATTTTTGAAAGAAAAAATTTTCCACGCGAAGTTCTATGCGGCGAATTTTTATCAAAAGAAGTTGGCGAGGAAATTAAAAAACTTAATTTGTTTGATAAATTTCTTTTGCTTAATCCACAGAAGATCAAGTCATTCAGCTTAAAAAATAATAACTTAAAAGAATTAAGTATCAATTTTCAGTTTGAAGCATTTTCTTTGAGGAGATCAGTGTTTGATAGTTTCCTTCTTGAAGAAGCCAAAATTTCAGGTGTTAAAATATTTCAACCAGTTGAAATTAAAAGTGTACTAAAAAATAAAGATGGGTACGCTTTAGAAGGCAAAAAAGGAAATGGAGAAAGAATATCAGTAAAATCAAAATTTATTATAGCAGCATACGGCAAACAAAATATACTGGATAAAAATCTTCATAGAAAATTTGTTGATCAAAAATCAAACCTGAATGGAATAAAATTTCATATTGATAAAAAATATCTAAACAATTTTAATTCAGAAGAAATACAGTTATATGTTGGTAACGGAATTTACTGCGGAATAAATTCTGTAAATAAAGTTGATGCAACGGTTTGTTTCCTATATAATAAAAAAGAATTTGTTAGCTCACCAAGGTTACAGATTTCTGAGTTGATGAAAAAGAATAAAAAATTCAGCGAACTGTTTAATACAGGGTTAAATTCAATTTTAGATGAGTTGAAAATATATGGAACCGGTAATATTTATTTCGGAAAAAGGGAATTGGTGAAAGATGGAATTTTTATGGTTGGGGATTCAGCCGGTGTTATTGCTCCGCTTGCAGGCGATGGGATTGGCATGGCGCTGCAAGGTTCTTCAATCTTATGTGAAACTCTTATAAGCGGAATCAGGAAAAATTACAATATAGATGTAATTGGCGGAAACTATATCGATAACTGGAATAAAAATTTTTCAAAAAGAGTAATTACTGCAAGAATAATCCAATGGATAATTTTCAATAATAAATTTAGAAATTCCTGTATAGCACTGGTAAAAAATATACCTGGTTTATTACGCTTATTCGTAAAACTAACCCGCGGTAATTAACTTCAAATTATCAGATATATTTTATATTTTTAAGTAAGAAATTAAGGTTGTATGGTAAAGAGTTTAAAAAATATAGATAAGTTTGTAGTCATTGGTGACCGTATTTTGATCAAGCCGGAAGAAAGTAATGATAAAACTGACAGCGGATTATATCTTCCACCGGGGGTTTCTGAAAAGGAAAAGGTTCAAAGCGGTTATGTTATCAAGGCGGGCCCTGGGTATCCTATTGCTGTACAAAATGAAGATGAATTATGGAAAGAATCAAAAGAACCTATAAAATTTATTCCTCTTCAGATTAAAGAAGGAGACCTCGCTATTTTTTTGCGAAAAGAAGCTTATGAAATCGAATTTGAGAAAGAAAAATTTCTCATAGTTCCGCAAACCGCTGTCCTTATGTTAATTAGAAATGACGATATAGTTTATTAATTTTTTTATTCCCACCAGCTTAATATTTCAAAACCGGATGATTTTAAATTTGTTTTAGCGTTTTGTATTGCTTAGCTGCTATAATATAATTTTGCATTTCCTGTTGCCTGCATATATACACTATTTCCTACAAATATTGATGAACCAATTATGCCTGAATTACCGGTAGTTTTTGTCACTATTGATGACTGCCCATAAGTAATTACAATCCCATGAAAAGTAAAATTTCCACTCATATCTAAATTGCTGTTTACAATTAAAATTCCATAACAGTATGCACTGCTTGTTCATTTAAATAATTATTTTTATAAATAAAAATATTGTAATTCAATATAATCAAGACAGTAATAAATTAGTATAAATTTAATCAATTTATAATTATTATTGATTTCATATTTATAAATTAAAAATGTATTCTAGCATACATAATTCCAATTAATATCATTCTAAATTTTATTATTTTTACAATGAATTTATAATTTAATCTCAATTACTTAGGAAATACTATGACAGCAAATATTGATATGATTAAAAAAGTTTATTCCGAATTTGGAAGTAAACTTGAAAAAGCGAGAAAAGTAGTTAACAGACCTCTGACTTACGCAGAAAAAATTCTCTATTCTCATTTATGGAATGGAGCAGCAAAAAAATTAACCGGTGGAAAGGACTATTCAGAATTATCGCCTGACAGAGTTGCAATGCAGGATGCAACTGCACAGATGGCACTATTGCAGTTTATGTCTGCTGGCAGAGCAACAACAGCAGTTCCTTCAACAGTACACTGTGATCACTTAATACAGGCGCAGGTTGGCGCAAAAGAAGATCTTTTAAGAGCGACTGATGAAAACAAAGAAGTTTATGACTTTCTCGAAAGCATTTCAAAAAAATACGGGATCGGTTTCTGGAAACCGGGCGCAGGAATTATTCACCAGGTCGTTCTTGAAAATTACGCTTTCCCCGGCGGAATGATGATAGGTACTGATTCGCACACGCCAAATGCCGGTGGACTTGGAATGATCGCAATCGGTGTTGGCGGAGCTGATGCTGTGGATGTTATGGCGGGAATGCCGTGGGAACTCAAATGGCCAAAACTTATCGGTGTTCAATTAATCGGCAAAATGAATGGCTGGACTTCCGCAAAAGATGTGATTTTAAAACTGGCGGGCATCCTGACAGTAAAAGGCGGAACCGGTGCTATTGTTGAATATTTTGGAGAAGGAGCAGCTTCTATTTCCGCAACGGGCAAAGGAACCATCTGTAATATGGGTGCTGAAATTGGTGCAACAACTTCTCTCTTTCCATTCGATGAAAGAATGTCATCTTATTTAAGAATTACGGATCGAGCAGATATTGCTTCACTAGCTGAAAATAATGCGAATAATTTAAAAGCGGATAAAGAAGTTTCTGAAAATCCTGAAAAATATTACGACCAGGTAATTGAAATTAATCTTTCAGAACTTGAACCACACTTGAACGGGCCTTTCACACCAGATAAAGCATGGCCGATTTCAAAAATGAAACAAGCAGTTAAAGAAAATAATTTTCCGGATAAAGTAAGCGTTGCTTTAATCGGAAGCTGCACAAACTCCAGTTATGAAGATATAGACCGTGCAGCAAACATTGCAAAACAGGCACTTGCAAAAGGACTGAAAGCAAAATCACAATACACCATTACTCCGGGCTCTGAACAGGTTAGAGCAACAGTTGAAAGGGACGGATTGCTCAAAACCTTGAATGAAATCGGTGGAGTTACTCTTGCAAACGCCTGCGGGCCGTGCATCGGAATGTGGAAAAGAATGAATATGAAAATAGGTGAGAAAAATACTATCGTCACTTCTTTTAACAGGAATTTTGCAAAACGAAATGACGGAAATCCTGAAACACTTGCTTTTGTTGCGAGCCCGGAAATTACGACAGCACTTGCAATTGCAGGGAGCCTTTCATTTAACCCACTGGCAGATACATTGGTAAATAATAAAGGAGAAAAAGTAAAATTTGATCCTCCGACAGGGAAAGAACTTCCCCCGAAAGGATTCGATAAAGGCGAAGAAGGATTTATAGCTCCCGCAAAAGATGGATCGAAAATAGATGTAATTGTAAAATCTAACAGTGAGCGATTACAATTGTTGACACATTTCGAACCATGGAACGGAAAAAATTTTGTTGATTTACCGCTGCTTCTTAAAGCAAAAGGGAAATGTACTACAGATCATATCTCAATGGCAGGCCCGTGGTTAAGATTCCGCGGACACCTCGATAATATTTCAAACAATATGTTCATCGGTGCTATTAACGCGTTTACGGGCGATGCAGGAAAAGTTAAAAACACTTTTACCGGTGAAACAAAATCAGTCCCTGAAGTTGCACGCGAATACAAAGCAAAAGGTGTTAACTGGATAGTTGTCGGTGATGAAAACTATGGAGAAGGTTCGAGCCGTGAACACGCTGCAATGGAACCAAGATTCTTAGGCGGCAGGGTGATAATCGTAAAAAGCTTTGCAAGGATTCACGAGACAAATCTGAAAAAACAGGGAATGCTTCCGTTGACTTTTGCAAATCCTACTGACTACGACAAAATAAAAGAAGATGATAAATTAAGTATTTTAGGTTTAGGTGAATTAGCTCCCGAAAAACAATTCAAACTTGTTATAAACCATAAGGATGGTTCTACCGATGAAGCTATACTAAACCAGACATTTAACGAAGCTCAGATAGAATGGTTTAAAGCAGGCAGCGCATTGAACCTGATTGCAAAGATGAATAAAAAATAAGAAATTGTAAAACCTTCGGGGTTGCTTTTTGAAACCCCGAAGGTTGCTTTAATCAATTAATGTAACCTTGAAGGTCTGATAAGTGGCCTTCAAGGTTTTGTTTTCTGGCCCGGTTCTGAATTTTCAGGATCGGGTTTTTTGTTTTAAAAACCCTCTGATTTCTTTATATATTGATAGAAGCTAATTATTTATTGTTTATCAATAATAATAACTTGACAAACAATAATAATAAATATATATTACCTATAGAAAAAAATAATATTGGAGTTAATATATGAAATCATTAAAAGACAACTTTTTTGTGAAAACTGCATACAGTTATGTAAACTTAGTTTTTTTATTATATCCAATTTTAATCATTATACTAATCATAAATATTATTATATCTGGAGCTTCTTTCTTTCCAAGCAGTGGTAGTGGAAATACTGTATTAATGAATGTTGACCTGTTCGATTTATTTGGGAAAGAAAAACTGATAAATGAAATCACATATCAGAGTATTACATTATGGGTATTTATTTTAATTGTAAACTCTGGCATTGTATTAGGTATTTATTACGGGCTAAAAAAATTAAACAAATTTATGAAAAATGTATTTGAAGATAAACCTTTCATAGAAGAAAATGGAAAACACTTAAAAATGATCGGAATAGTAATTATGGTGCTTTCAACATTAGTTTATTTAAGTCAAATGTCATCAATATATTTTACAACTCTATCTGTGTCAGCAGGAATAAAATATTTATATTTTGTTGCAATAATTATAAGTTCTCTTTTCAATCCATACCTGGTAGTTGGGCTGGTGGTTTTTGTAATTGGGGAGATAATTGTACGGGCTTCTGAATTGAAAGAAGAACAAGACTTAACGGTGTGAGGAATATATGGCAATAAGAGTAAACTTGGATGTGATGATGGCGAAAAGAAAAATTTCCCTTAATGAGTTATCGCAAAAAGTTGGAATAACTCTTTCCAACTTATCAATATTAAAAACAGAAAAAGCGAAAGCAATAAGATTTTCAACTTTGAATAAGATTTGCGAAGTTCTTGAATGTCAGCCTGGTGATATACTTGAGTTCATTCCAATTGAATAATATTTTTAACCCCGACAATTTGTAAGACAAACATATTACTCAAATAACGAATTCCGAGATTTTTATATAACTAAGTATATGATCTTTATTTACTTACAAATTGTCGGCCCAGAGGGCAGATTTTCCAATGGAAAATCCGGATT
>Ga0210041_1003896_pt1 | contig 11335 bp, 8 predicted proteins | sample CryGeymeta201503_FD_183973 | JGI IMG/M metagenome (GOLD analysis project Ga0210041, IMG submission 183973) | Groundwater microbial communities from Crystal Geyser aquifers in Utah, USA - Crystal Geyser metaG 2015-03 (SPAdes) (version 2) | ecosystem: Environmental > Aquatic > Deep subsurface >... | reverse complement strand
CGATTCGCTTTTGGAAATGTTTCAATCCCTCAATTGGGATGGGGTGATTTCAAACTTGACTGAGCTGCTCCAGAAATACATCGTCCCTGCGTTTCAATCCCTCAATTGGGATGGGGTGATTTCAAACTGGCAAGGATAGTCGTTCTGGGCGGGCGCAGAACTGTTTCAATCCCTCAATTGGGATGGGGTGATTTCAAACCTCGATTGCCCAGAAACCGGCGACGGCGGTTTCCTTGTTTCAATCCCTCAATTGGGATGGGGTGATTTCAAACTTTGACGCGCTGACGGATGCTCAGTGGCGGACTGCGTTTCAATCCCTCAATTGGGATGGGGTGATTTCAAACTTCCGGCGTCCGGCGTTGCCGGGCAGATGTTTTTGCAGTTTCAATCCCTCAATTGGGATGGGGTGATTTCAAACTCAAATCGCAGTTGGTTTTTGTCGACAAACGATGCGTTTCAATCCCTCAATTGGGATGGGGTGATTTCAAACTCCCATGCCCGCGTTGCGGCGCGACCGTGCAAATCATGTTTCAATCCCTCAATTGGGATGGGGTGATTTCAAACCTCGCCTGTCCAGCGAGGCGCAACCGGCAATCGGAGTTTCAATCCCTCAATTGGGATGGGGTGATTTCAAACATTCCGCGCACCCATACATCGCCGCCCCACTCCGGGTTTCAATCCCTCAATTGGGATGGGGTGATTTCAAACTGGCAGGGCGGCGCCTTGTTGAATCGCAATGGCAGAGGTTTCAATCCCTCAATTGGGATGGGGTGATTTCAAACCAATCACACCACAACAAACAGGAGAAATGAAATGGTTTCAATCCCTCAATTGGGATGGGGTGATTTCAAACTATAGTCGGGCACAAGGGAATCTACGATATACGCTATGGTTTCAATCCCTCAATTGGGATGGGGTGATTTCAAACTGCCAATCTTTGGCTGGATGATGGCGCCCCCGTTCTGTTTCAATCCCTCAATTGGGATGGGGTGATTTCAAACCCTCCGTGAGCCCCGATATTTGCCGCCGCTGATATGTTTCAATCCCTCAATTGGGATGGGGTGATTTCAAACTTATCGCGGCGCGGCGCGGGGCGGGTTTTTCGTTGTTTCAATCCCTCAATTGGGATGGGGTGATTTCAAACGGCAAATGGAGATAGCAACTTCCCTGAAATCAATGTTTCAATCCCTCAATTGGGATGGGGTGATTTCAAACCGCTCGCGCAGGGCCTTAATTTTGCCCCACTTTATGGGCAAAAACCGTCCAAAGACCAGGTGAAATACAACTTAATACGGCTGATTGGAACAAAAACATGCTCATTGTGTCTACTTCCTTCCACCTGACGCATCTCTGCGAGCGGGAAAGGTTTATCAGCGAGAACCTCGTCCCATCAACGCCGGTCACGCCACAAGTGGGGGATTACCCGGCAGCAACCGCCACCTGTACGGAAATCCTTGGCGAGCGCGCCCAACCTTTTCGCCGGCGCTCTGCCGCTCGCAGAATTCAAGTCAAAAAAAATTTGGGTTCTTTTGGCAGTTCAGAACCAACCGTCTCAACACCTTTCAAACAAGCCGCGCACAGCGGGTAGAAACGGACGCTGTCTTTTTCAGGATTCAGCACTTTTTCAAGTTTGTTTTGCAACAGTACCAGCTCTTTATCGGTAATGAATAACTCAAACAAACTGTACTGGGTCCACTGTCCAAAACCGCTCAAAATTTTGTGAACTTTGTTGCGGCGTTTATCGGATGACATATCGTAAGCCACAATATAAAAACGAGTGTCGCTCATTTTACCCTGCTTTTACTCTGTTTTCTATCCGTTGATCCGCTTTGCCAAAGACATTCGTTGTCTAACGCACCTTGAAAGGCTGATAACCGCCAATTTCACCATCCAATGCTTTCGCCAGCAGGCGCGCTTGCAGTTCAATACAGCGCCGGTAAGTGGCTTTGTATTTAAAGATGGGGTGCTCAATTTCAGTGTTCATACGTTCCTCAAATTTCTCCAAAAAACTGCGCCGCGCGCCGTCCTTAAGCCGCCAGGCCCCCATTTCCTCGATAAAATCGTCGCTTTGTAGAATACGATTGTTGATTAATGTCAATACCACCGAATCAACCACCGGAGCGCGAAATTCTTCCATCAAATCAAGCGCCAACGCCGGTTTACTGTATTGAGATGAATGCAAAAAACCGATATAAGTATCCAGACCAACCGTTTTTATGGCTGAAGCGCATTGGTGCATCAACAGGGTATAGCCGTAGGAAAGAATGGCATTGACGGGGTCCCGGGGCGGACGCCGCGAACGTGTTTCAAAGCCGAGGCCTGTGTCGCTGCGCAAAAGCGACCCAAACGCCTCGAAATACTCCGCCGAAGCCGCGCCCTCAAAGCCTCCCAGCGTCCCCCAGCTGGTTCCCTTTTGCGGTTTGGACAGATCTACCGGCAGCTCGCCGTTATACTGAAGGTTTTCCACCGATTCGAATATTTTACGCAGACTTTCGGCGGCTTCGGCTACGTCACTTTCATTTACCCGGCGATTAGACCGCAGCAACAGGGTACGCATATTATGGATTTTTCCGCTTACAAACCGGCGCGCCAGGCCAAAACCGCGCCGTGGGTCTTCGTGCGCCCGAAACTGGGCCAGCCGCAGCAAGCCATTTTTGGACTCGGCGGGGATCACTCGTCCGCGAAAACCGCCATAAGCGTTGAGAAAGGTAATTTCAGCGCGCTGCTCCATTAGGGTTGCCAGCGCCTGAGCCGTCAGAGTGCTGTCGCCAACAATCACGACCTCGGTAATTTTTATCAGCGGCACCTCCACTTTGCGGGCGGGTTTGTTCTCCTTCTCATTGGCGGGAATGTTCACTACCAGAGTATCCCCGTCTTTCTTGACAATGGAATACGGTTCGGTTACATAAAGCGTGGTCATTTTTCCCCTTTCAAAATCTTCACTTCGCGCGGGAGGCAGATGGGTTCCAGGGAACAATCCCGGCACTTGTTATAGTTTTCGAGCGGCGGCGGCAGCTGTTGGGCGGCCACCAGCGCGTGCGCCCTGACGATACTTTGCCGGGTGCGCGCCCGCAATTCGGCGCTGATTTCCACTTCTTCGCGGTGACGCGAGCCAAAGTAGAAAATATAACCTTTTGGAACGACGCCCCCAGTCTGCTCACTGAGACACAAAGCCTGGGCGCAAAGCTGGATATGGTCATTCAGCCATTTTTCCATCCGCCCTTTTTTATATTCGATGGGGGTCAGCGTGCCCCCGCTTGCGGATGACGTAGATTTCTCGACCACATCCGCGAAACCGGCAATTCCCAGATCGTCCGACCAAACATACATCTGCCGGTGGGTGAGTGTTTCACCTTCGCGGCTGACGCCGGGGTTGTGCACATTTTCGTGGCGCAGAGAGCCTTCGAGCACATGAGCATTGATTTCCATTTCACCGAGCACATGCATCAGGTAAAATCGGCGCTCACAATATTCCAACTGGTTGAGCATCGAAATTGGAATCACTTCTGGTTCACTATCGATCATCTTAACCCTCCCTTTTCTGCAACCGTCTAAGATTGTTACGAAATCCGGCTGGTCATGCCCATGCCCTGGGGCGTTTTTCGGCCAAGACCGGCATAGAAGGCCAGGTCAGCAAGCAAGTTCAGCCCCCTGGCGAGCGGCTGGTCGGTTTTGTCGGTCAGCCAATACTCAAACTTTCCGACCGCGCCAGGGTGCGGTTTGTTTTCAATCAGGACGTTTTCGGTTTTCAGGGCATAGTTTCCAAAGATCAGGTTGGCCTCTGCATACTCCTCCACTGCGCGGACGTTGTCTTCACCGGTAAGCGCCTTCCAGGCGTTGGCCAGGTTCCCAAAGACAAAGCGCGGCAGCGGCATCAGGATTTTCCAATCGTCCTTATATCCAAACTGGGTTGGTGAAAACAATTCAAAAGCAAATTTATGCGGGGCGGGCTGCTCCAGTCGGGATTGAAGTTCTGCCAGCGTGGTATAGCCTGCCCAGGGATGGCTGCCCGGCGTAGTCAGGATTTCGCTGACCAGGAAATGCGCCTCCCCCAGACGGATTTGCGGGCGCGCCGAGCCTTGCAAAAAGTGGGTAATGAACGCGCCAAACAGTTTTTCATCCAAAATCGTCACCCGCAGCCAGCATTCCCAGCCCTCGCGCAGGTGGAAACCTGTCTCTTTCCCTACCTGGCCCTTGATTCCTGGTTTTTTGGTTGGCAACCCTTGCAGCGCGCTGACCGTAAACGGTTTGCGTCCCTTGGCGTCATGTAGTTGCGCCGAAAGCGCCGGGTCCACAGATTGGACGATTTCCAGAAAGGCAGCGTGTCCATATTGACCGCCCAGTTGGGTAAAGGTGGCAGGGTGAACGTTGGTGAGACGGATGACGGAGGAGTAGAGAGTGGGCATGATAGATCGGTTGCTTGAGTGCCCAGGCAGGCGATCAACAGAGGATCGCCTGCCTGGATTGGGGTTAGGACGGGAAGGTGTAGCGCAGGTTGGCGGGTAAATAAACCGGATTACGATTTGGGATTTCGGCCTTGAGCCATTCGGTTTCCAATCGGGCATTTTCTACCAGGCTGGATGGCGGCATGGAGATCAGATCGTAAATCTTGAAATCGCCAATTACATCCAACGGGTTGAGCGGCAAACTGGCAATAAATTCTTTTTCGCCGGAAACGGGTTTGAGTTCGGCTTCACCAAGTATTTCCACCAGGGCTTTACTGCGCCAAAGTCCCATGCGAATCCATTTTGGAACTTTTAGCGCGCTAGGGTGAAGCATGGCGAATTCAAAGATACTGCCAACCGCCACTTCTTTAGCCCGTCCAAAGGATGGTATGTTGCGGCTGTTTGGCTCCATTTTTACCCGATAAGCATTATCTGCAAACTTGAATGTCACCATTTGGTAGCGCACATCCACGCCACGCGCTGGGGTGACATAAACATCTTTCGCATTGAGCGCGCCTAATTCTTCGGCATACGCTGGTACTTGTTGCGCCTGAAAATATGGTGCGCTTGCCAATCCCAGGGCATACGTCAGGGCGTAGTTATGCAAATAGCGCCCGGTTTCATACAGCCGCCCCACTTCCCGCGTGGCATAAAACAGGTTTTCGTGAAAGGTCAGCCGATACAGGGTAAGGCGCATGACGCCCTCCTACTTTTTCTTGCCTGATTTGGCGATCCATGCCTGATGATAAGCTTGGCTGTCTGTGAAAGCCTTTTTCAATAAGTCTCTCATGTTTGCATCATTGGCGCTGGCAGTTGAAACTTCGCCGAGCAAATCTTGCAATTCCTTGCCGGTAAGAATCTGATCAACCACGACACCATCAGCTTTTAACAGTTGATGGATGATTTCCTGAGCGGTGTCAATGACTGCTTGCGGGTTAATCGGGTCGGGCGGGTTGATTTTGCCTTGCGCGTTCAGGGCATCGTAGAGTTTTTGGGTAAAAAGCAGGTTGGAGAAAATTTCACCGTCTGCCAGGATTACCGCCACAATATGGTTTTGCATTCGTCCGGTGCGGGTGGTCTGTGCCCCATAACGTTTTGTGCGCTGGATGTTGTTTAAAACGTACATAAACAGGTTTTCGGTGAGATCACGGGTGGTAATAACAGAAGGAAAAACAACCTGGGGGGAAACATGGTCTTGCTCATTAATGCGGCTGGTCACTTCTCCGTGCCGGGTCATTGTGCCATCTTCATAAGGCGCATTCAGAGTAAAGGCTTCGTGACTGTGCTCATAGCTACTCAAAGAATAAGCGGTATCGGTGATGACTTTGGATTTTTCTGAACCGGCGTCGCCAATCGCAAAACCATAAGAAATACAATCGGGGCATTGGGTACAAAACTTGACGTTGTAATCGCAAATCGGCAAGCCATCTGCGCCATTTTCTTTCTTTTCGCTGGCTTCCTCGCCGCTGACCAATCCGTAACGCCGTAACAGTTCACGCCCAACCAGACGCTCTGGCGTGGACTGTTTGCGTTTGAAAATAGTCAGACGGGTCATGGGGTCTTTGTTGGCTTCGCCGCTGTTAACGCGCGCAGTGTTCAATTCGCCATCTGTTTGAAAGAGTGGATAGGAATCCGTGACGCGAATGGTGACGATGTGGGCATAACGTCCCATCGGCTTGCCAGGAACTTGCTTGTTAAACCAGTTGGATTTCAAAGTGGACATGATAAATTCTCCTTGTTTTGGATTTTTAGTTGTTTTCGGTGTTTTCGGCTTCAACCTGTTCGCGCTCAGCTTTGTCTTTTGCCGCTTCGTCCAGGTAAATAACTTCACAGGCATTTTTTAGCAGATTTAACTGCTTGCCGCGCAAGGCGCTTTTGTCGCCACGAAAGACCCCAAAAAAGATGTCATTCACAAAATGGCTCACAAAAGCACGCATAGCGGTTTGCTGGCTTTCGCGGGTACTTCCGCGCGGTGGAAATGCAAGTTGTTCACGGTAGGCCCGGTCAATGAATGCGTGCAGTGACCCGTAGATGGCGTCAGTTAGCGCTTCGGGTGTGCCGAACATTTGGGTATCCGCATCCAAAATAGCGCGAGCCGTTTTGCTGACGGGTTGTAGAATGCTGTTGCTATTCCATCGCTTGGCGCGATAGAACTGTCGGTAGAGCTGGGTTAGCTCCCTGGCATGGTTGGTCATGGGATCATCTCCTAAATAGCTGGCATATTGCAAATATTGGACAACTTTTCTGGGTGGCAGCGAATCTTGTTTTTGTTTTCTCTGCCATTTTTTGAGATAGTGGAACGCATAGACTGGCGATTCGGCTAAAGCCCTGGCTGTTGCTGGAATATCCTGCCAGCGATAATCAAACCCGCCTGCGCCAGTGGTTGCATTCGCGTCAACATGAATGAAATAGGTGGCAATCATTCTTTGTAGGGTTGGTAAAAGTTCATCCACGTTCACCCGTGTTTTTTGAGTGATGTATTGAATCGCGGCATGGGGCGCATCCAAAAGTACCGTCTCGTTGATTTCATTCGCTTCCAACAAAAGCGGGATAGATGACTCGCTGGCAACCACTTTGACATCCAAACAAAGTGGTACAAGCAGGCTTAAGAGCGCGGGATGAATCCAAGCTTCGGCATCTTTGGGTTCGCGGCTGGGCGGTGGCACACCAATAAAGTAGAAGGTCACCGGCTCTGTTTCTGGAAAATGCAGGCGCACATAACGGTCATTGGCAGGGTCAAATTCTTCATCCGGCATTAGCATAAATTCTTGCAATTTTTGCAGGGTAGCAGGCGATAAATCTACTGTGCCGTCTTTATGAACCAGTTGTCGCTGGATTTCGGTAAAACTCAGGCGTGTCAACCGTTCATTCATGCGGCGGATGATGCCCAGCGTTTCAGGGGTAAAGAAATAGACAGGGTAGAAGAACAGATACCGCACCCGCCGTCCTTCAAAATCCCCGCCGCTGGCCGCCGAGCGATTCATCAGGATTTGCCGAATCATCATTTCCATACTACAAATGGAGCAAATATCGCGGATGGCATCCGAACCATTGAGTGGTTTTTTGTTGCTGTAAACCTGTGGGGCAAACAAAACGGCAGCCTCACGCTGTTTGTCCACATGCAAGGACGAAGAACACAGGGCGCAGACTTTCGCCCCGCTACCTTTGCGTTTTGCTGCGCTATAGCGAGCCAGTTCGGTTTGCGACGCTGCACGCAAATCAGGTTTTCTGGCATTTCCGCCAATCGTCAGGCTTTGTTCGATATATTGCCGCAGGTCATCCCAATCGGTGTGGCCGCCGGACTTCGCTTTGACAGCACTGGAAAGCACAGCTTCACTGAGACGGCGCGCCCAAGCCCTGGCTTTTTCTTGCACATCAAGAGGAGACAAATGTGGATTTTTTTTGATAAAAGTGCCGGCGGCAAAATACCAGTGATACCCAACGCCGCCAGCGCGATTATCACGCGGAACAGCGCGAAAATCATCTTCCAACGCCGATAATTCCATCTCGTTAAGCAAGAATTGACCTGTATCAAAATCTGGAAGTTTTTCTTTAATTTGTGCTTCAGCCAGGAAACACCATTCTGCAAGTTGGTCAACGCGAATATCCTCCGGCAAATCCACATCTACATGTGCAGCCATCCATTTGCCTGCCTGCATTTTGGCAAAACGCTTGCCGGACGATGGCTTTTTGTTTTCGTTGATCACCTTGAAAGTTGCATCAACCCCAATGGGAATGAACTCCGAGACATTGAAGAACAACCAGTAGTAACTGGCATATTTCATACCCTTGCCGTCTCGTTTGATGCCGTTTTTTGTCTCAGCCAGGCGGTGTCCCACCAATTGTTTGATGTGTTCCACGGTGTTTTCAACGATAGTGGTCATCTCAGGCAATAGTGGGGCCAGTTTTTTGTGTTCCAGGTAGATAACGCCGCTTGGCGCGTAAAGCAAGGGCTGGCGATATTCATGGGTTATGGCTTTGAGTGCTGCGTTATGGATGAAATTCGTCAGCACGCCGCGATTATTGGATACATGATGGTATGTCAGCCGTGCTTTTCCATCGCTTAGGGTGTTAATCTCGCTCTGCATTTTCTGGCTCATAGCTTCGGGCGGGGTTTTGATGACATAGGCCAGCAAATCTGAAAGCCGGCTAAGTTGTTCCGCCAGGTCAAGTTGAGTTCCAGCCAGCCGCAAGTGATTAAGCAGGCTGGTGTTTCGTAGCGTTCCCCAGCGCACCTGGGTATTGCTTGCTACATAAATCAGGTCATGCGTAAGGTGTTCCACCCCGCCCACTGGGTGCAAAAACTCATCCAGACCCAGCCGTTTGCACCAATCTGCAAAAATGGATTCAAGGATGGTCATTTGTGCTGCGCCAGCGGCTTTGTCGTGGCTGAAACCGGCGGCTTCCAGGTCATGTTCGACGCCCGGCAATTTGAGAAAATCGTGCAACACGTAACTTGCAATGAATACGCGGCGTGTGGTTTCATCATAAGCGCGGAATTGTGGCGCGCCCCAGGTTTGCAGGGTGCGGGCAATGTTCAAGACAGGGAACAAGCCGTTGAGCAAATGCGCGCGCATGGATTGGTCGGCAATGTAGCGCTCTACACCTTGCTTTCCTGCGTTCAAATGCTCTTCGGCAAAGTCTCCGCCTTTGGCGGCCACATGCCCTAGCTGTTCTGAGAGTGGTGCAACCACATCATTGACAAAATCAAGCATCACGGCATCGTTCTGCCACAACTTTGTCACCACCCCGCGCAGCAAGGCAGTCATCAGCGGTTCGTCTGCAATCTTCGCGGCCCGCTCTTTTGCGACGGGTTCTTCAACGGTATCGAGAAAATCCAAGTTTTCTTCTTCTGTCATAGAGTCTCCTTATGCAATAATTGTATTCCCCCCAACGGGAAATGGTTGATATAGCAAGCGAGATTCCAGCATTAATGCGGTTCTGCCAAAGGCCACGGTGCCTTTTACGCCATCGCGGCTCTCAAACTCATAAAGCGGGAACAAGAGAGGCAGGCTCAGACGGCGTTTTATGTCGAGTGGGTGTAGCCCGGCGCATAATAGGGCGGGCAATTCGCGGCGCCTCAGGCGGTTATTGATTTCATTCAATCCGGGAAAATTTGCATCCAGGCGAAACCCTTTAACGGATTGAGCTATACCATACTTTTCTGCGCCCCAATACAGCAGGTCTTTGTCCAACCGAAAAATAAACTTTTGGTATTCCTGGGGGCCATACAGGGTGAAAAAGCCCAAGGGTTCTTGTTTTTCAAAGAATGCTTGGTTTAGCCCATCTTTTCGTGCGTTTAGGTAAAACTCTGCCTCGCTCAAATATTCCAAATTGTGGTTGGCTATCATCTGTAGCAGACTTACCGTTTTGAACTTTTCCTGTTGGTTTGGCTCGGATGTGTCAATCACACAGCAGGTAAATTCACTTCCGCCACGAAACGAAAGCGCATCATCCAAAAGTGGAGAACTTGACTCTGCAAGTTCTTTGTATTTTTTGAAGGCGCTGGAAAGATGAAAATTAAAGGTCTCATCATAGCGCTTTTGCAATCGCTCGCGGGTATCCTGGTATTGATCACGAATAGGCTTGCGGCCTAATCCCCACAGCAATTTGATGGTCTGGAATTTTCCCCAGCAGCGCGCATATTGTTCAAAATCGGTGGCCGGTGGAAAAGCTTCGTTGACTGCCATGTTTAGCTTTTGCCGATCCACCGTGTCATTTTCGCTCAATAAGGCCGGGGTATTGTCTTTGCCAACGAAAAGACGTTTGATAATCCAATCTGGCATCAGCGCGTATGCAACATAATCATAGAATTTGTAAGTTTGTCCATCGCGTTGATACCCGCCATGACGACCTAAACGTCCCAACCTTTGTAAGAAACTTCCTGCATCGCGGCTTTCAAAGACCAAAAAGTTAATCTGGAAGTCTACACCAACATCTACTGTCGAAGTGCCAATAAGCAAATCAGCCTGATATGAAATTTTTCGGTTGGAACGTGATGTCAGTCCGGTATTTGGCTCGACACGCAATCCATGTTGTTCAAAAACCGGCTTTATTTTTTCGTAGATACGCAGGGCTGCGGCCACAGAATTAACGATAATCGCTCCCTTTGCGTTGGGACGGCGCTCCAGGAAGAATGGAAGCAAAATATCATCCAAATATTTTTCTACCCATTCTTCGGCTTTCAATTCGGACTCGAAATTGATTTCTGCCGGGTTGAGAATTTTGCGCCAATGTTCAGTTTCTCCTGTTGTAGAATACGCACCTTCTACTTGCTGGACTTTTAGTCCTGACCGATTCAGGTATTCCAGCATCAGTTTTCCTGGGGTGGCTGAAAGGAACAAGAACTTATGTTTGCGAGCATCCCCGCTAATCTCGTGTATAAAAAGCAGGGCATTCAGAACGCTGACGATTTGCGGGGCATCGAAAATATGGAATTCATCGAAAATTAATTGTCTGAACTTTTGAGAAAGTGGGGCAGAATATCGGTCAGGCGCATCTTGTGGATAGGTATAAAACTGGTGCATGACATAATGAAATATATCGGGATTGCTCAACACAAAATCCCGATTACGGAAAACCATCATTAGGGCATCCCCTCTGCGGTTATAGTCATCATCAAGCATAATACGGTCAAGTTCTGCGCTGTTCAAAACGCCAAAATCAACGTTTGCTTTCCATTGTTCACGAGTTTGACCCAGGTGAATTTCCTGGTCGCCAATCAGTTCATTGGTTGGGTACATTGCCAATACAGGCCAGTGGATACCACCTTGCATCAGCGCGGGCAATTGCCCCGCCAAACTCTTTCCATCCCCCGTCATCGCCGTATTGAAAATAACATCATAGTCCCCATGAACCAGCACGTTATAGGTGTCCACCTGGTGTTGAGA
>Ga0210041_1003889_pt1 | contig 11348 bp, 11 predicted proteins | sample CryGeymeta201503_FD_183973 | JGI IMG/M metagenome (GOLD analysis project Ga0210041, IMG submission 183973) | Groundwater microbial communities from Crystal Geyser aquifers in Utah, USA - Crystal Geyser metaG 2015-03 (SPAdes) (version 2) | ecosystem: Environmental > Aquatic > Deep subsurface >... | reverse complement strand
TGAGTATTGGGATTATAAGTTTTTTTCTTTTACTTTGTTTGTTGTTTTTGTGGAGAATATTTAAGACAGGATACAAAATAAAAACGTAGAGACGCATGGCGATGCGTCTCTGTTGGATATAAAATAAAAAAATACCGTTCAATATAGAACGGTATTTTTAAATATTGTGTTAAGCTGTCATTTCAGCAAACTTCTTGGTAATAGTTCTTCTACATTTGGTACAAACTTTGTGACCGTCAAGTTTTTGTAAGTTTGGATTTTGACGACGAAGAGTTTTTACTTTTGAATGACTTCTGTTAGCAGCTTTTTTTGGTCCTTTTAGACAAATTTCACATTTTGGCATAAATTTGGGGTTAATACTTGTTATTAGATGATTCATATAGTACAATATAAATACTTATTTGTCAATAGTAAAAAGCTCGAAACCTGTTTACCTACAGACAGGGGTTGAAAAAGCCTGAAAAGCTTAAAGTGCTTAATAAAATAAAAAATATAAATTGACAAAACTTTATGAACTTTTAACTTTATAAACTATATTATGGATATTATTTCAATGATTTTTTTTCTTGTCGTAATCGTTATTTCAGCTATTATTCACGAATATTCTCACGGTTGGACAGCTGACAGGTTGGGCGATCCGACAGCTCGTTATGCTGGCAGACTTACTCTCAATCCAAAAGCTCATGTAGATTTGTTTGGTACTTTCTTGATGCCGCTTATATTGTTTTTGGTGACAGCTCCGACTGGACATCCTTTTCTTTTTGCTTCAGCCAAGCCAGTACCATACAATCCCTACAATTTGAAAAATCAAAAATGGGGGCCAGTGCTTGTCGCTTTGGCAGGACCAATGTCTAATCTTACTTTGGCTTTTGCGTTTGGAATGCTGGTAAGGTTCGTACCAATCGCTAGTCAATTTATGGCCAACATGGTTGGATTATTTTCTATCATTGTTTACGCCAATGTTTTGCTCGCTGTTTTCAATCTTATGCCAATTCCACCACTTGATGGTTCCAAAGTTCTTTATGCTATTTTGCCAGATTCTATGTGGAAAGTGAAACAAATTTTGGAGCAGTATGGCTTGTTTATTTTGATAGCTTTCATTTTTTTATTTTCTAGCGCTTTCACACCGATTATTTCCTTTGTCTATAGTTTGTTTGTGGGTGGTGGTGGATTGTTCTAAACGCAGATTGTGTTGATTGTAACGCGGATTTACACAGGAATTAAATTGAAAAATAAATATTTTTAAAACCAATATGCAAGAAAGAACTAGTGGGGGTGCAGAGGTCGAGTTTGCGGAACAGCATGATGCTAATCCAGAATAAAAAGAATCTTAAAGAGTGGAATGACGAAATGAGTCTGAAAGAACGAATTTCGTCATTGTGAGTGTGACGAATTTCATTGTTACACATTCCCTGCCTGCCAGCAGGCAAGAATTCGTCATTCCTTTTGTGAAAAGATATTATTTAAGTACAATTATTACAAACTGTAATACTTTTTATATATCCCTTTTTGTGTCCCTTGACAAAAATTCTCAAATAGTATATATTATCCACGTTCTCAAAAAAGAACACCCAGACGTAGTATCCCGATTCAATCGGGAGAAGACGTCCCTCAAAATAAGGGATCAACGCTTTGGAGAAATAATTTTACAAAAAAATTATATTTTCTAAATTTGATTCCCAGAAACGGGAATTTTTTTATTCATCATTTAGCTTTTTAGGCCTTTTAGGCCTTTCAAGCCTTTTAAGCATTTTCGTTATGCCAACAATGAATCAAGTATTGCGTAAAGGTAGAACAAGTCAGAAGAAAAAATCTGCTTCTCCTGCTATGCAATTTACCTGGGACAGTTTGCACCGCAAAAAGACAACTCTACGTAGAGGTAGTCCTTTCAAACGTGGTGTTTGTACCAAAGTGTACACTGCAACCCCAAAGAAACCTAACTCAGCTTTGCGTAAAGTTGCTAAGGTTCGTTTATCAAATGGTTCTGAAATTATTGCCTACATCCCCGGTGAAGGACACAATTTGCAAGAACATTCTATCGTACTTATCCGTGGTGGTCGTGTCAAAGATTTGCCTGGTGTACGTTATCATATTGTCCGTGGTGTTTATGATACCCAAGGTGTAGAAGGTCGCAACAGAAGTCGTTCTGTCTATGGAACTAAGAGACCTAAAGTTAAAAAATAAGAAACACTAATTTTAACACGAATAAACATGAATCACGAACTTATAAGAATATGATTTATGGTGATTAAGTGTTTTAGTAAGTAGGTCTAATAAACCAATTAACTAATAAACCAATTAACTAATTTTATGAGAGGAAAAAAAGCTCAAAAACGTTTAATACTTCCAGATCCAGTATACAATAGTGAACTTTTGACCAAGTTTATCAACTTTGTCATGATTGGTGGCAAAAAATCTACTGCTCAAACTATTGTATACGGTGCTTTGGATATTTTAAACAAAGACAAAAAAGGTGACAGTTTGAAAATGTTTGAACAAGTTGTAGAAGCTGTCAAACCACAAGTAGAAGTACGTTCTCGTCGTGTTGGTGGTGCCAACTACCAAGTACCTATGCCGGTTTCTGGCAATAGACAAAGTGCTTTGGCTTTTCGTTGGATTATAGCTGCTGCTCACACTAGAAAAGGTGCATCTATGAAAGTAAAATTAGCTTCTGAATTCAAAGACATTATGGAAGGTGTTGGCGGTGCTATGAAGAAAAAAGAAGAAATTCATAGAATGGCTGATGCCAACAAAGCTTTTGCTCATTTTGCACGTTTTAGTCGTTAAAAATTACAATCCGAATATCCGGATACCTGTCCGCCTTAGGTGGAATTCTAATTTTCCGGATATTAGAAAAACGTTTTAAATGTTATTCGGATTATCTGGATTGTTACATTGAAAAAATATTATAATTATTTAACAAAATTTTATATGGATAGAGATTATCCTCTAGAAAATATACGTAACATTGGTATCATGGCGCATATTGATGCTGGTAAAACTACTTTTACCGAACGTGTCCTTTTCTATACTGGTAAAAAACACAAAATTGGTGAAGTACATGAAGGTGAAGCTACTATGGACTGGATGGAGCAAGAAAAAGAACGTGGTATTACTATCACTTCTGCCGCTACCACATGTTTTTGGCAAAATCACCGTATCAATATTATTGATACTCCTGGTCATGTGGACTTTACTGTTGAAGTAGAACGTTCATTACGTGTTCTTGATGGTGCTATTGCTGTATTTGATGGTTCACAAGGTGTAGAGCCACAATCAGAAACCGTTTGGCGTCAAGCTGACAAATACAATGTACCTCGTATTTGTTTTGTCAACAAAATGGATAAGACTGGTGCTGACTTTTACATGAGTTTGAAATCTATTCAAGAGCGTTTGTCTCCAAAAGGTATTGCTATTCAATTGCCAATTGGTAGTGAATCTACTTTTAGTGGAGTAGTAGATATTATCACTGAAAAAGCTTACAAATTTGAAGGTGACCATGGTATGACTATTGTGGAAATTGAAGTACCTGCTGATATGAAAGACCAAGTGGTTAAGTATCGTGGTATTTTGATGGAAGCTGTGGCTGAAGCCAATGAAGAATTGATGGAAAAATATTTGAACGGTGTAGCTATGACTGTTGATGAAGTCAAAAAAGGTATCCGTACTTTGGTTTTACGAGATGAAATTTATCCTGTGATGTGTGGTACAGCTTTGCAAAATATCGGTGTCCAAATAGCATTAGATAATGTTGTTGCTTACTTACCTTCACCTTTGGATGTGCCAACACTTTTTGGTATAGATCCAGATGATGAAGAAAAGAAAATTGAAGTCAAAACTGATGACAAAGCTCCTTTTGCTGGTCTAGCTTTCAAAGTTGCAACTGATCCTTTCGTTGGTAAACTTACTTTCTTCCGTGTGTATTCAGGAAGTTTGAAATCTGGTACTTATGTTTTGAATACTACTTCAGGCAAAAAAGAACGTATCGCTCGTATTGTCCGTCTTCATGCTAATACTCGTGAAGAAGTAGATGAAGTATTTGCTGGAGAAATTGCAGCAGCAATTGGTCTAAAAGAAACAACAACAGGTGATACTTTGTGTGATGAAGAGAATCCTATTGTTTTGGAAAGAATGACTTTTCCAGAACCAGTTATTTCCGTGGCTATTGAACCTGCTACCAAACAAGATGCTGAAAAAATGAGTTTGGCATTGCAAAAACTAGCTGAAGAAGATCCTACTTTCAAAGTTCATACTGATGAAGAAACTTTACAAACAATTATTTCAGGTATGGGAGAATTGCATTTGGATATTCTAGTTGATCGTATGAAACGTGAGTTCAAAGTAGAAGCTCAAGTTGGCGCTCCACAAGTTGCTTACAAAGAAACTATTAGAAAAGTAGCTGAAGCTGAAGGTAAATATATCAAACAATCTGGTGGACGTGGTCAGTATGGTCATTGTTGGTTGCGTATTGAACCTCGTGAAGGTGGTGCCGGTTTTGAATTCGTTGATGAAATCAAAGGTGGTTCTATTCCAAAAGAATATATTGGTCCTATCCAAAAAGGTGTTAAAGAAACTATGGACAAAGGCGTTATCGCTGGTTATCCACTTCTAGATATTAAAGCTACTGTTTATGATGGTAGTTATCATGAAGTGGACTCTTCTGAAATTGCTTTTAAACTTGCTGGTAGTATGGCTTTTGCCGCTGCTGTCAAAAAAGCAGATCCAGTTGTACTTGAACCTCTTATGAGAGTAGAAGTAACTACACCTGAAAATTATATGGGAGATGTAATTGGTGATTTATCATCAAAACGTGGTCAAATCGAAGAAATGACAGATCGTGGCAGTGCTAAAGTTGTACGTGCTATTGTTCCTCTTTCAAGTATGTTTGGTTACGCTACATCTTTACGTTCTATGACTCAAGGTCGTGCTGCTTATGCTATGGAATTTTTGAGATATGGAGAATGTCCAAAGAACATTGAACAAGAAATTATTGACGGGAAGAGAAAATAAAACTAAAGGCTTGAAAGGTAGAAAATGCTAGAAAAGCCTGAAAGGCAACCGTGATAAAACGGTTGTCTTTTTTGTCATTGATTTTTTTCTTAATTTAAGATAGTATTAGCCTAGTAAGCCTTGTTAGACTTTATCACATGCAATTCAATGTCATCACAATTTTCCCAAATATTATTGAAGACTATGCCAAAGAGTCTATTCTTGGTCGTGGACAAAAAGCTGAAGTGATAAAAATCAAGGCGATAAATTTGCGTGATTTTACTCTTGATAAGCACAACAAAGTTGATGACACTCCTTATGGCGGTGGACCTGGTATGATACTTAGTGCTGAACCAATTTATCTTGCTTTGAAAAAAAATGATGCAATTCCTTTTGCTAAAGTTGATGGTCTAACAAAAATAAAAAAAGTGTTCAATGGCAGTTTGAGTAGAAAAAAGAAAACAGTTTTACTTTCCCCACGCGGTACACAATTTGATCAAAAAATGGCTGAGAAGTTTTCTAAGTTAGATGAAATTACTTTTATCTGTGGACGTTACGAAGGTATTGATCAGAGGGTGACGGACAATATGATTGACGAGGAAATTTCTATTGGACCTTATGTTTTGGCTGGTGGAGAGCTTGGCGCGCTTACTATTATTGAAGCTGTATCACGTCTTGTACCGGGTGTCCTTGGTAATCTAGAATCTACTAAAGATGAAACATTTTCAAGCTCAGATGGCGAGTATCCTCAATATACCAAACCTGCAGATTTCAAAGGTTGGAAAGTGCCGGGTGTTTTGTTGAATGGTGATCATAAAAAAATAGCAGAGTGGCGTAAAGAAAACTCTAGATAAATTTTAAATTTAGGAATTTTAAATTTTAAAACAATTTTTTAATGACCTAATTTTAAATAAGTTTTTAAATCATTAATTTGGCTAAAATATGTCTAAAAAAATTTTATATATTACTATATTTATATTAGTTCTTATATTGGGTTTTGTGTTTTATTGGTATTCATATAGACTAGAACAAATAAGAAAAGAATGTTATAAGGAAGCATACAACAAACCAGCTTTTAGATTTGTTTCTAATGAGGATTTGTATAAACAATGTTTATTAAGTAAAGGTATTAAATAGATTTGAAATTAAAACATTTAAAAATTTAAAATTGTTTGAAAATTCGAAATTTAAAATTTCTAAATTAAGCCGTTTTTGTGAAAAAAACGGTTTTTAAATCAAAGCATTTTTTATTTGATTTTTCTTCAAAATCGTAGTTTAGAGACTTATCCCCAAACTGTGCATTTCTATGCCCTTGACATACTCTCTGAAATTATGTATTATTTGCAGGCAATTGAACACGACAATTTAACTCATCCCAAGTCTAGTTTGTAAAGATACTAGGACGAGAAAGAGCAACTAAATTGCATTTGGATATTTATATCAAAATGCAAACAGGTTTCTCTTTTTTTTATAGAAAAGAGACGTTCATTACAATTTACAAGTAACCAATCACGAAACATTAGTTGTACTGATTAATGTTGATAATCGTGATCGGTAAGGTTCTATACAGTTTTTTCCTAAACTGTATAAGAAATGTATTCATATCTTTACTCGATAGTAAGAGATATGATTCACAATACAAATGTGACAAGAAACAATATATATCCCTAGATAGGGATATACGAAGTCTATTTTTAGAGTCAGAATATATTTTAACTTCTATTAATTTAGAAGTATCAACTCTTAGTTGCTGTGAAGCAACACTGAAAATGAATAATTTATTATTCATTTAATTTGAGAGTTTGATCCTGGCTCAGGATGAACGCTGGCGGTGTGTCTAAGGCATGCAAGTCGAGGGACCGATTCCGATTTATCGGAATACGGACCGGCAAACGGGAGAGTAACACATTGGTAACCTGCCTCTAAGTCGGGGATAGCCCATCGAAAGGTGGATTAATACCCGATAGTCATGGAGAGATTTAAATTCTTTCTATGTAAACTTTTTGGCTTAGAGAGGGGCCTATGTCTGATTAGCTAGTTGGTGAGGTAATGGCTCACCAAGGCATCGATCAGTACCGGGCGTGAGAGCGTGACCCGGCTCACTGGGACTGAGAACGGCCCAGACTCCTACGGGAGGCTGCAGTCAAGAATATTCCACAATGCACGAAAGTGTGATGGAGCGACACCGCGTGTAGGAAGACGCCCTTCGGGGTGTAAACTACTTTTATGTGGGAAGAATTTGTGACGGTACCACATGAATAAGAGGGTGCTAACTCTGTGCCAGCAGCAGCGGTAATACAGAGCCCTCAAGCGTTATCCGGATTCATTGGGCGTAAAGCGTCCGCAGGTTGCCAAATAAGTTGGTGGTCAAATCTTTGGGCTTAACTCAAAGACTGCTATCAATACTGTTTGGCTAGAGGCTGGGAGAGGTACACGGAACTGTTGGTGTAGTAGTAAAATGCGTTGATATCAACAGGAACACCAAAGGCGAAGGCAGTGTACTAGAACAGTCCTGACACTCAGGGACGAAAGCGTGGGGAGCGAATGGGATTAGATACCCCAGTAGTCCACGCCATAAACTATGCATACTAGGTATTGGGAGTATCGACCCTCTCAGTGCCGTTCAAAAAAGCTAACGCGTTAAGTATGCCGCCTGGGGAGTACGGCCGCAAGGTTAAAACTCAAAGGAATAGACGGGGACCCGCACAAGTAGAGGATCATGCGGTTTAATTCGATGGTACGCGGCGAACCTTACCAAGGCTTGACATGTGGCTGCAAGCTCCCAGAAACGGGAGCCCCTTTCGAAGGTGCCACACAGGTGCTGCATGGTTGCCGTCAGCTCGTGCCGTGAGGTGTACCCTTAAGTGGGGTAACGAGCGCAACCCTCGTTTTGTGTTAAATGTACACAAGATACTGCCCGGGCAACCGGGAGGAAGGTGGGGACGACGTCAAATCAGCATGGCTCTTACGCCTTGGGCTACACGCATGATACAATGGCCAGTACAAAGGGATGCCAAATCGCAAGATGGAGCAAATCCCAGAAAGCTGGTCTCAGTTCGGATTGCAGGCTGAAACTCGCCTGCATGAAGTTGGATTTACTAGTAAACGCGCATCAGATACGGCGCGTTGAATACGTTCTCGGGTCTTGTACTCACCGCCCGTCACACCACGAAAGTTGGCAACACCCGAAGGCTCTCAGTAGAGGGACGAAGGTGGGGTCAATGATCAGGGTGAAGTCGTAACAAGGCATCCGTAGCGGAAGCTGTGGATGGATCACCTCCTTTCTGGAGTACATTTTTACGAAAGTAAAAATCCAAAGTCGAGATCATATTCGCAAGAATAACGATCTTATACTCTGGAAATAGACTAAGTTTCTTGTCACGTTTGTGTTTGTGAATCTTCTAATAATTAAAAAACGTCCACATTATTTTGGGCGTTTTTTTAATTTTAGAAAATAAAATTGTTAAATGGTTAAATTGTTTTTAAAATTTTAATTTTGTGTTTGTATAATAAATCGGGCTGTTTATTTCTTTTGGTAATTTATTTAATTCTTCCATTATATAATTATAATCTTCTTCATTTATAATTTTTCTTACAAAACATTTTAGCAATATAATTATTAAAAACCAGCTTTTTCAGCTGGTATTTTTTTATTTACTTTTTTTATTTACTTTTTCTACTATCTCTTCTAGATAGTCATTTTGTATTTTTTGTATTTCTAGTAGACGTTTATTTTGATTTACTATTAGATGATCTATTTTTTCGTGTAGAAGTTGTATTTCAAGTTCAGCTTTTAAATTTACTTTGTAGTCATGCTCACTTCTTTGTCTGTCTTTTTGTTCTTGTCTATTTTGACTCATCATTATAATAGGAGCTTGGATAGCTGCAAGACATGATAACACAAGATTCAGGAGTATAAAAGGATATGGATCGTAACCTGTATTTCTTAAGAAGACAATATTTAGGACCATCCACAGCGCCATGAATGAAAAAAATGTAATAATGAAACCCCAACTACCACCAAAGGTTGCGACTTTGTCAGCGACTTTTTGTCCGATAGACAATTTGTCGTCCAATTCTTCTTCGATGTTGTCTGACAAGATTTTGTTGTGTGAAATAGCATCTACTACTTCTTTTTCTACTTTATCGAATTCACCAGCTTCTTCATCTATAAGAGACAAAAAATATTGACGACGGTATTTATTTAATTCTACAAGAGAAATGAAGTGTGTATTTTTTATTTTTGAAAAATCTTTTTTTATTATTTTTACAATTTCTGGTTGAATATCTTTTAGAATGACACTTTCTTCTTCATTGAGTTTTTCTTGTGAAATAAAACTAGTTATTTTTTTCATAGGGTGACAGGCATAAATTATAATATCTACTTACTTATTATAAAACAAATAAAGTTAAAAGTCTATTTTTTAAATGCTTACTTTATTAATTATAGAGACCTCTTAAAAACCATATCAGTATGATCATCATAATCTTTTGTACCTACTTGTTTGAAACCTAGAGATTTGTAAAAATCTTGAACATGTTTGTTCCAATCATCCATATTTGTTTGCATAGCGTATTTTACTTTTCCTTTTAAATAAAAGAATTTTTTGTTATTTTCAAAAAATATTTTGAAAAGATTTCTAGCCAAACCTTGTTTTCTATAGTCTGGATGTACTGATAACATGTTTATATATAATAAATTTTCTTTGTAGTTTTCATTTTGTTCTGGTTCTCGTTCATATGATATAAGTCCAGCGATAATTTTTTCTTTGTCAAAAACTATCAAACTGTGTTTGAATTTTTCATGTAGTATTCTGCCATCTTTTTCTTTTGCCATTATATTAAAATGACCTTTTTCATTCATCGGTATTTCATCAGCTAAAGCTGATATCTCGGCAGAGTATTTTTGTGCTGTTTCTTCATCAAGAAAGTAGACAGAAAAATTATTTATTTTTGCTATTTCTTTCATAAATATTTTATTTTACTTCTTCCAATATCATGTTGGTGACTGTTAATGTTTCCATATCTACATCGTACCAATCAAAAGTAATATTTCTTTCTGAGGTACTTTCGTATAGATGAAAAGTAATTGTATTGTTTTCATCTCTATCTATTTCAATCATTGGGTTACCTCCTGTAATTGGTGATGTTCCGTCTGGATTGGAAAATTGTTTTAACCAATTTTTTACAGTCTCGAGATTCCTTACAGTTTGTTCAGCTTTTTGTTCTTGTTTTAGAAAGTCTGTGTCTATAACATTTGGATGTTTTTCGTCTTCTACAAAAAACTGACATCCAGATTGAAAATCGTAAGAATAATTTGGGCATTCTTCTTCATTTTTTACTTCATTTTCACTAGCCCAATCATAACCTTCTTGTAATCCTTGGCAATTTTCAGTATCACTACATTCGTGTCCATAAAAATTTCCGATATAATCTATTTTTTCTAGAATTAACCCTTTACAGTTTTGTTTTTCTATCTGGTCTGTAAAATTTTGTTCGCACTCATAGAGTGTGGTTATTTCGGGGGCATTGTTTTGAGGAGTTGATTCTGTCGTTTTATTGTAATTATTACTAAGGTTACAGCCTCCTATTATTAACAGAGAGCTTGTAAGGAATACCATTGAGATGTTTTTTTGCATAGAAATTTATTAGATATATTAGTTATTTTATCATTTTTGCTATAAAAAGGGAATAATAGCTACTCTTGACCTTTGGGACAAAACTCGCTAAAATACCAATATAATTATTATCTAAAAATCTTTTATGTCAGCAAATTTGGATAGACTAATACAATTAGCCAAAAAAAGTGGTAGTACCCTTATTATCCATGATGAACAAAAAGGGGACATGGTTATGATGGATTTGGATTCTTATGAGATGATGCTCGATATGCAGCAAGAATTTGATGATTGTAGCTGTGATCATGAAGAGTTGTATGATATGTCTGAGGGAGATATGTTGGATAAAATAAACCGTGATATCGCTATTTGGCGTTCTTATCGTGAAGAAGAAGAATTAGAGTGGAAAGGTGATCTTCTGGAAGAGGATTTAGCGGAGAATCCTTTGGAAGATCCTTTTGCTGAAGATTATAATCATGACCCTGAGTGGCACAAAGCTGGAGATGTCTTAACCAATAGACATAGTAGTTTTGCTCCAAATTTTGCTGATACTACAGTCCCTGATTACTTTGTACCAAATGTACCAGATTTTGTTGAAGATGCAGATAATGACGAAGATGAAGACTACAATATAGAAGATCAAATGTTTGGGGTAGATGATAGTGAAGATGATTTTGTTTATGATTCTCTTGGACAAGAATCTCTTGGTGCTAAGCATAAGGTTCCTTTTGTAAATAAAAA
>Ga0210041_1003886_pt1 | contig 11352 bp, 7 predicted proteins | sample CryGeymeta201503_FD_183973 | JGI IMG/M metagenome (GOLD analysis project Ga0210041, IMG submission 183973) | Groundwater microbial communities from Crystal Geyser aquifers in Utah, USA - Crystal Geyser metaG 2015-03 (SPAdes) (version 2) | ecosystem: Environmental > Aquatic > Deep subsurface >... | reverse complement strand
AGTTGCTGGCGCTGCCCACGCTGAATACCGCGTTGCTCGGAATGATGGCGTACGTGCCCACATTGGCGCTTGCCACGGCACCCGCACTGGTCAGGGTAACCCCGCTGATGGTATCGCCGCCGACCAGTCCGACCGGGGTGAATTCGGTGCCGGCGAAGGTGTGCGTATTGCCGAATATTTTGCCGGCAGGGTCGGCCGTCACGCTCAACAGGTTCAGCCCCGCCGGGGTCACAGTCAGCACCCCGCCGACAAAACTCAAGTCATAGCCCAATTGATCGGAATACAGCGCCGGGTTGTAGGTGCCCGCATTGATCGCATTGGGACCGTAAGCCTGGGCGGTTCCCAGCACGTGGGTCAGGTCCGGTGCCGGCGGGCTGTAAACCGGATTGACCAGGCCGCCGCTATAGGTCAGCCCGTCAAAAGTCTTGCTGACCGGGTCGGCGGTGACGGTCAGCGGTTTGAGGAAGCTCATCAGCAAGGGCGTGGTCTGTCCTTCGTAGATGCGCCAGGTCATGCCGGTCGTGCCACCGGTATCGGTGATGAAGCCGGCCGCCCCCAACGCCGCCGTGGTGGCAACAAGCTGCCTGCTTTGCGCGGTGGTCAGGCCAGTCACATTGAACGGATTGCCCGATCCCCCGCCAGCATAAAGCCCCGGAAGGAGACCACTATCCCAGAAGCTGTTGCTGACTGAACCGTTGTCTATCCCCACCAAGCCGCCTACAGCTAGGCCGGCGCTCACGCTGCCAATGCTGGCATAGCTGTTGCTGATGGTTCCGGCGAAAGCGTTAACACCAACCAGACCGCCCGCCTTGCTGGATGCGCTCACGCTGCCGCCGCTGACATAGCTGTTACTGATGGAACCGGAGTTGCTCCCAACCAGACCGCCCATGGTCCAGGCTGTGGCACCGCTGGCTTGACTAACCGTGGTGTTAAGAACAAAACTGCCGCTGATGCTGTTGATGCTGCTGTTGTTGCCCACCAGCCCGCCGCCATAGCCGTTATTGTCGAGTGTTGTTAATGAGACTGTGCCGGTATCGACATAGCTGTTGCTGATGCTGCCGATATTGAAACCCACCAGGCCGCCGACACTGCTGCTGCCACTGACCGTGCCGCTGCTGACATGGCTGTTGCTGATGGTGCCGCTATTGAAACCCACCAGTCCACCGACTCGGCCGATTACCGATCCCACACCTGTCACGCTGCCACCGCTGACCGAACTGCTGCTGATGATGCCTTCATTCCAACCTGCAAGCGCCCCCACAAGATTGGCTCCGCTCACGGTCGCATTTGCCAGCGCCAGGTTGCCCACTGTTGCGCCCGGAACGATATGGCCAAACAAGCCCAGATTATCGTTGAATGGCTGGATGATATTCAGGTTGGAAAGTGTGTTGCCGCCGCCGTCGAAATCAGCCGCAAGTTCGGGAATATACCAACCGGCCGGCGCGGTTACCACGGAGTTGGCCAGGGTAAAGGTATAGGCCGGATTGTCGGCAAAACCGAGCATATCCTTCAATCCTTGCGTGAAGCTGATAGTGTAAACATTGACTCCGCCATTGCCAAACGAGCCATATGGCGAAGTATAGTTCGCGATATCTAGGGATTTATTCCCGTTAACCAGCCAATCCGTGTATTGGCCAACGGCATTGAAGCTTGCAGTATCGTCGTTATACAAACCACCCAACGTGACGACGTTCGCGCCATTGATGGTGACAGCATTGATGTTGTAATGGGAATTGGTCAGCGTGCCGTTGTTGCCACCCACCAGACCACCCACAGACTGCGTCCCGGTGACTGCGCCGCTACTGGCATAGCTGTTGCTGATGGAACCGAAGGAGTTGCTCCCAACCAGACCACCAACTGAGTTGCCGCCCTGCACGTTACCGCCCACACTGCCGCTGCTATCGAGCTTACCTGTAAAACTGTTGTAGCCAACCAAGCCTCCAACCAGATTCCCCCCCACCACGCTGGCATTTACCAGTTCAACATTCCTGACGGTGCCGGCAAGATACCTGAATAATCCGACATAACTTTCAAGGGGGCGGTTGATAGACAGAGCGCTGATGGTGTGGCCGAGACCGTCGAATTGGCCGTTAAAAGTAATGCCCGAACCCAGTGGTACAAAACCCGCACCCGCATTCCAGCCAAGTGTCCCTGCTGCATCAATGTTGGCGCCCAAGGCGTAATTGCCTTCACGGTTGGTGTTGATCGCCTGCAAACCAAGCGTGCCGGCCGTCTCGAGACCTACATCATTCACCAGCATCCATGCGGTGTGGGGCGTCGCGCCAAACACGGTTGAATACGGGTTGGTCAACGAATCAGATTTGGTCGCCGCATCGGTATAGGAGACCGGGTTGTAATAAATATCGGCGCGACCACCGAGCAAGCTAAAAGTGTTACCGCCTGCAAACGCGACCGTCCCCACGCCGCTGCCATCGGAATCGGAATGCAGCACGAGGTTGAGCGCACCGCTGGTCGAACTGACACCCACGCCATTGGCGAAATTGATGTTGTTCTCGGCCAGCAGGGTCAGCGTCGCCGCTGCTGTATTCGCTGTTTTCGCAATGGATGCGTTAACGTTGATATCGCCTAGTTCGACACCACCGGCGTTGGCGGTGGTGATGGTGACACTCGTTCCAGCATTCAGCGCAGTCTGAATCGTTCCGGTTGTGATGAAAGAACCGCTCCCGGTCGGGGTCCAGACACCTCCGACGAACGACCCCAATGTATCCGCAGGCGATATGCCGATCGTCACATTGAGCGGGTCGATCAGCCATTCACCCGATTCCCCGTTGGTGGCGTTCGCCTTGATGCTGGCCGTGGGGGCGATGTCCAGATGCGCCGCACTGGTGTCGATGAAGCCGCCGTTGCCACTTTCCGGTGCGGAGGCATCGAGAGTGCCGCTGACCTGCACAGTGCCCGTCTGCATATCGGACAGGACTTTGATCTCACCACCCCCCACGCCTTGTGCGCTGGCCGTGCCGCTGATTTCGGTGCGCTGGCTGGACTTGAACACGATCTTGCCGCCTTGCAGCGTGGCGCTGTTGGCGCTGACGTTGCCGCTGTTGCGCACTATGCTGCCGAACAGGCCGAGGCGGCCCGCGCTGGCGACGAGCTGGCCGACGTTGGTGGCATCGCCCGCCGGGGCGGTGATGTTGACGCGCAGTGCGGGGTCGAGACTGTTGACCAGTTCGACGCTGGCCCCTGCTGCCAGCAGGATTTCGCCGTTGGGGGCGGTGATGACGCCGCTGTTTTCGACATCGGGCGCAATGAGGTAAATCTCGCCGCCGCTTTGCGCGGTGAGGTTGCCGGCGTTGCTGACGGTCTGTGCGTTGGGGTCGCTGGTGAAGCGGTGGCGGCTGGCGAGGAAGTCGGCATCGGACAGGTTAAGACTGGTGGCGACCAGACCGGCGACATTTACAGTGGAACCGGAGCCGAACACGATACCGTTGGGATTGACCAGAAATACGCGACCGTTGGATTGCAGTGCGCCGAGAATCTGGCTGGTGTTGCCGCCGACGACACGGTTGAGCACGGCGGAACTGGCGGATTGCTGGGCGAAGCGGGTGATTTCGTTGGCCTGGATACTGAAGTCCTGCCAGTGGATGATGGCACCGGGGGTGTTGGTGACGGTGAGAGTGTTGCCGCTGGTGTTGAAGCTGGCCTGGCCGTTGACGACGTTGCCGCCCATCGGGTTGGCGTGTGCCTGGAAGGTGAGCAGGCAGCTTGCAGCAAGCAAACCAAATTTGAAACGGTGGCGGTGAATGTCGGTTGCGGGGTCATTAACCCCGGCGATGTTGAGCGTGCGCAGCAGGCTGGAACCCGAGCGTTTGCCGTGACTCTTGACCAGCTCCGACACCGCCACCCAGGCGGCCAGCGCCTCGGACCAGATGGTGCGATAGATTTTGTTGAGCGAATGCATATTGCCTCCCCCTCTTGCCTCACACGGTCCGTGACCGTGCCCAGACCTGCTGAATCTGCGTAGGGGAAAATCCTACACACATCAACACTAAAGTGCCAGTGCTAAAAATATATAGGCCTCCCCCTGTGGGTCGGGTTTCAACCCGACATGGATGGATTTGACCTACCTTGCCGGACTGAAGTCCGCCCCATACAACCCACCCCCCTGTGGGTCGGATTTCATCCGGATTGTTCAATAAAACCAAGAACCCCTTGTGGGAGCGCAATTCATTGCGCGATTAGGGGTTGCAACCAAACCCATCGCCCGATAAATCGTGCTCCCACACTCAAATAAATTATCCGGGTTCAACCCGACATGGATGGATTTGACCTACCTTGCCGGACTGAAGTCCGCCCCACACAACCCACCGCCCCCTGTGGATCGGGTTTCAACCCGCCGGCCAGGGCTGCGCTCCGACCCACAGGCGCATGGCAGAAAATCCGCATCCATGGCAGGATGCCGCCGAACCATGCACCGGCCCGCTCACATGAATCCGCAAACCGCAGCGCAAGCACTCACCATTCCGCAGGCGATGGCCCTCGCCACGCAGTTGCAGGGGCAGGGTCGCCTGCAGCAGGCCGAGAATCTGCTGCGCCAGATTTTGCAACAGCAGCCGCAACACCCGTTCGCCCTGCATTTGCTCGGCGTGATCGCGCACCAAGCGGGTAATCAGCCTGCCGCCGCCGAGTTGATGCGGCGCGCGATTGCCCTGCTCGGTGGGTCGGACTTTAGTCCGACGGACAGCGTCGGGTTGAAACCCGACCTTGTATCTTTCCCTCCGTGGTGGTTAGCTACCGCCACACGAAGCAGAGGAAGCTTGATTCCGACCTTAAGGCTCGACCTTGTTTTGTAGATTAGGCCCTCTGTTTCACCTTTCGCCGACAAAGACACTGAACGGTAACCAAGGGGCAAACCCTGAATGCACAAGGCAAGTGGGCGAAGTTGGCTAACTTTTTTACAGGAGGTCATCATGCGTTATCTCGGCATGGATGTTGCCAAGGCCAAGCTGGATTGTTTGTTACTGAATGAAGACGGCAACAAGGGTAAATCCAAGTCGGTTGCCAACAGCCGCACTGGCATTGCTGATTTCTTGGTCTGGATCGGCAAACAATCTATTTCACCCGGGGAGCTGCATATCATTATGGAAGCCACGGGTGTCTATCACGAACACGCTGCGCTGGCCTTGTCCGATGCCGGAGTGACTGTATCTATCGTCAATCCCGCGCAGGTCAAAGACTTCGGTCGTGGGCTGGCAGTACGCACCAAGACCGATGGCGTGGACAGTTATGTCTTGGCGCGTTACGGCGCATTGCTCAAACCCATTGCTTGGACGCCGCCCGCGCCCGAGGCGCGGATGCTGCAAGCACTGATCGCGCGGCGCGAGGCCATTGCCCAAGACCTGCAACGCGAGCGCAACCGGCAGGAGAAAGCCGATGCCACCGACACGCCGATACTGATACGGAAGTCGCTGTCCGATAGCATCGTGTTCCTGTCCAAACAACTCGTCCAATTGCAGCAGGACATCGACCAGCATATCGACCGTCATCCCGACCTCAAGAACGACTTGGCCTTGCTTCAAAGTATTCCGGCAGTGGGGCCGCAGGTGGGCAACAACATGCTCGCAGTTATGCATGCCCACAACTTCAGCTCAGCCGAACAGCTTGCGGCCTATCTTGGCCTGGTGCCCGTAGAACGACAGTCGGGCAGTTCGGTGCTGGGGCGTGCGAGGCTTTCCAAAGCGGGACCCGCCAGAATGCGCGCGGTACTCTACATGGCCGCAGTCGTGGCGACGCGTTGCAACCCTCATGTCAAAGCTGTTTATGAACGTTTGCTGACGCGCGGAAAATCGAAGATGTCTGCCCTCGGTGCCGCCATGCGAAAACTGGTGCACCTGTGCTTCGGCGTACTTAAAACGCGTCAGCCATATCAGCGTGAGTATGGAAAAATCTCTTGACGCTAAAGACGGTATCTACAAAGGCGGCGATATGTTTTTGTGGGTCGGGTTTCAACCCGACATGTCGGACTGAAGTCCGACCTACACGAACCGCTACACCCAGTACACCGTCCGCGTCATCACCTTCGACATGCCGCGCATCGCCAGCTTCAGCGGCAACGGCAGTTCCGCCGCGCCCAGCGCCACCGCCATGTCGGCATGGCAGGTCTCGTCCGCGTACATCTTTTGCGCCACGGCACGGCTCTTCGCATCCTGCGGTGGCAGGGTGTCCAGATGATGTTGCAGATGCGCGCCGACCTGGCGCTCGGTCTCGGCCAGAAAGCCCAGATTCCACTTGTCGCCCAGCGCTCCGGCCAGCGCGCCCAGCGCCAGCGAGCCGCTGTACCACAGCGGGTTGAGCAGACTCAGCCGCCCGCCCAGCTCGTGCACGCGATGCGAGGTCCAGGCCAGATGCTCGGTCTCTTCCCACGCCGCCTTGTTCAACTTCTCCTGCAGCGCCGGGTCGCGCGCGGTCAGTGCCTGCCCCTGATACAGCGCCTGCGCGCAGATCTCGCCGGTATGGTTGATGCGCATCAGCGCGGCGGCGTGTTTCTTTTCCGCCTCGCTCAATGCCGCATCTGGAACCTCCGCGTCGGGATACGGGCGCGCGGTCGGCGCCTTGGCAAACAGCGTGCGCAAGCCCTTGTCGAATTCGATGATGAAATGGTCCAGATTCAGCATGATCGCTTTCCTTGTATTTTTCACAGTTGCGAGGTTACCGGATTCCCAATCCCGCGTGAATGCCGGCAATAAAAAAACGGGCGCCCCAGGGCGCCCGTTTTCACGACAAGGTCAGCCAGTTTAGAACACGTGGATGATACCGACACCGATTGCATTCGCTTTGGTGTTGGTCGCATTCAGGTCTCTCACCATGTAAGCGGCAAACGCCTCGGTGCGCTTGGAGAAGCCATAAGCGTACTTGGCGGTGATTTGGCTGACATCGTTCTTGGGAGCCCCGCCGGTTGCCGTCGATCCGCCCTGTGCATAGCTCAAAGCCAAACGGTTGGCATCGATCTTGTACTCGCCCACCAGTTCCCAGTTGGTCGCTGTCTTGCTGACGGTGGCCGATTTGTTGGATTTGATGCTTTCAACGATGCCGCCCACCCAGACATCGCCCAGCGTGTATTTGCCGGCCACACGGAAGGCATTGTCGGTTTCGCCGACCGTGGTCTGGTCGTTGCGCCGCTCGTAGGCGCCGGACACGTCAATGTTGTCCATCTTGTAGGCGAGCGAGGCGGAGACGATGTTCTTGTTGCCTTGGTTGACTGGAGGGGTGGCCAAGGCGTTATTTTTTACTTCGTCGGGGCTGTACATCACCGCGGCTTGCACACCACCCATGACCGGGGTCCAGTATTGCAGCATGTTCTTCTGGCGCGTGTTGTAATTTTTGCCGTTGGAATTGCCGATCACTTTGAGGGCGGTCCATTCGGTGTCGTTATCGAACAGCTCGATCTTGTTGTGCACCACTTTGTATGGCGTATCCCACACACCGACAATCACCTGGCCAAAGTCACCCTGCAAACCGGCGCCGCTGTTGCGGGTTGCGCGGGCAAAACCGTTGCCGTTTTGGCCGTCCGCATCCACCGCGACTTCGTACTGAAAGAGGGCTTTCAGGCCGTCGCCGATCTCCTCGCTGCCTTTGATACCCAGGCGCGACGAGTTGGTGTTGAAGCGGGTAACGCTGGCATGCGCGGAATTGCCATCATCGAACTGGTCAATCGTCATGAAGACTTTGCCATAGACCGTGATATCTGCGGTGCCGCCGGTGCTGACAGTGCCGGCCAATGCGGGGGCTGAAAATGCAGCCGCAACCGCCAGGGTGATGAGTTTTTTTTGCATCGTTTTCTCCTCTTTAAATTTTAGATGGCAATCCTGAAGGCGAGCGGCGCTCTTTCGCTTCGATTGCCAAACTATTACAAAAATCTTACAACATACTTACAGGGAGACTGCCTGACGCCGAACTGCAGCGAAAAAATTCCGGATCATCTGCCGGGGTCAGTTGATCCGGCAGGAATTATGCCGCAAGGGAGTCCGTTTTTTTGATTTGGCGCAAACAATGAAATAATGTTGCATTTATGCCACATCATTGATGTATCCTGAAGCTTGAAGCCTGCTTACCCCTGCCGATGACCCTTTCCGACCGCGTCAATACTTACGGGCAAGACCTGCTGCGCCGCTTCGGCGAGCGCGTCCACAAGATCGCGCTGGATGTTGGCATGACCTGCCCCAACCGCGATGGCAGCAAGGGGACTGGCGGTTGCACGTTTTGCAACAACGAATCGTTCAGCCCCAACGGGCGCACGCCGCCGACCCTGCAGGAACAACTGGCCTCGGGGCGGCGCGCCATCGCGCGCGGCACCCATGCCGCAAAATTCATCGCCTATTTCCAGGCCTATACCAATACCTATGCCGACATCGAACGCTTGCGCGCGCTGTATCAGGAGGCGCTGGCGGAGCCGGATGTGATCGGCCTGGCCATCGGCACGCGCCCCGACTGCGTGCCGCCGGAGGTGCTCGATCTGCTGGACGAATTTCGCGCGAGCGGGCTGGAAGTGGTGCTGGAGCTGGGGCTGCAATCGGCCTTCGACGAGACGCTGCGCCGGGTCAATCGCGGCCACGGCCTGGCCGAGTATGAAGCAACAGCGCAGGCGGCGCGGCGGCGCGGCATTCCGGTATGCGCCCACCTGATCGTCGGCCTGCCCGGCGAAGACGAATCGCACTACCACACCACCCTCGACACGGTGCTTGACATCGGGGTGGACGGCCTCAAGCTGCATCCGCTGCATGTGGTGAAACATACGATGCTGGCGCACGAATGGCGCAACGGTGAATACACCCCGCTACAGCGCGAGGATTACATCCGCATCGCCGCCGATCTGATCGAACGCACGCCGCCCCACATCGTCTATCACCGCTTGACCGGCACCGCGCCGAAAGAGATTTTGCTGGCGCCGGACTGGGCCACCCAGAAATGGAACGTGCTGAACGGCATCGAGCGCGAATTGCGCCGGCGCGACAGCCGGCAGGGACGGCGCACCGGTGTTTATGCAGCTCGGACTTCAGTCCGTCGCGGGCGATGATTTAACGAGAAGCGTCGGGATAAATCCCGACCTACAGGCCGAACACGCGGGCGAGTTCGGCACCGGGATCGGCGGCGCGCATGAAGGCTTCGCCGACGAGGAATGCGTGCACCTGATGGTCGCCCATGCGTTTGACGTCGTCCGCGGTGAAGATGCCGCTTTCGGTGACGACGATGCGTTCAGCGCCAATTTGCGGCAGCAGATCGAGCGTGGTCTGCAAGTTGACGTCGAAGGTGCGCAGGTTGCGGTTGTTGATGCCGATCAGCGGCGTGGCGAGCTGTAACGCGACTTCCAGTTCATGCCCGTCATGCACCTCGACCAGCACCGCCATGCCGAGCTGGCGCGCCAGTTTCTCGAAAGCCTGCATCTGCTTCAGGGTCAGCGCCGCCGCGATCAGCAGGATGGCATCCGCGCCCATCGCCCGCGCCTGCCAGACCTGGTATTCATCGAGCATGAAGTCCTTGCGCAGCACCGGCAATTCACACGCGGCACGCGCCTGCTGCAGATATTCGGCACTGCCCCGGAAGAATTGCGCGTCGGTCAGCACGGACAGGCAGGCCGCGCCGTGTTGCGCGTAACTCTGCGCGATCGCGGCGGGATGGAAATCGGCGCGAATGACCCCTTTGCTGGGACTGGCTTTCTTGATCTCGGCGATGACTGCCGGTTTTCCGGCGGCGATCTTGCCGCGAATCGCAGCCACGAAATCACGCGCGGGCGGTGTCTGCTCCGCCTCGGCGCGCAGCTTCGGCAGGGGCTTGGCGGACAGGGCGGCGGCGACTTCCTGTGCCTTGACCGCGAGGATTTTGTTGAGGATGTCGGACATGGATTGTTCTTTTGGTTGAGGCACGCATTCTAGCGCATGCGCAGTGCTAAAATGCGTGCCCTGCCATGTGGGTCGGACTTCAGTCCGACAGTTCGGAAAAATTCAAAGCGCCATGTCGGGTTGAAACCCGACCCACAGCAACCAGGGGAAACCGCACAGATGGATAACGTAAAAGATTACATGCAATCGCTCGGGCGGCAGGCCCGCGCCGCGTCGCGCGCGATGGCGCTGGCCGACACCAACGCGAAGAATCGCGCATTGGAAAACATCGCGACGGCGATCCTGCTCGACAGCGCGCGGCTGCTCGCCGCGAACGCGAAGGATGTGGCTGCCGCCCAAGCCGACGGTCTCGATGCGGCGTCCATCGACCGCCTCACCCTAACCGAAAAAACGATCAAGGGCATGGCCGAGGGCCTGCGCCAGATCGCCGCGCTGCCCGATCCCATCGGCGAAATCTCCGACCTGAAATTCCGCCCGTCCGGCATCCAGGTCGGCAAGATGCGCGTGCCGCTCGGCGTCATCGGCATCATCTACGAATCGCGCCCGAACGTGACGGCGGATGCGGCCGGTCTATGCCTCAAATCCGGCAATGCCGCCATCCTGCGCGGCGGCTCGGAAGCGCTGCATTCCAACCAGGCCATCGCCGCCTGCGTGCATCAGGGGCTGCGCGAAGCGGGGCTGCCCGAAACGGCGGTGCAGGTGGTGAACACCACCGACCGCGCGGCGGTAGGCGAGCTGATCACGATGAAGGAGTATGTCGATGTGATCGTGCCGCGCGGCGGCAAGGGCCTGATTGCGCGCATCAGCGATGAGGCACGAATCCCGGTCATCAAGCATCTCGAAGGTATCTGTCATGTGTATATCGACGACGAAGCCGACCTTAAAAAAGCCGTCCGCATCGCCGACAACGCCAAGACCCACCGCTATGGCGTGTGCAACGCGATGGAAACTTTGCTGGTGAACGCCGCAGTCGCCGCCGGAGTATTGCCGGAACTGTGCGCCATCTATTTGAAGAAGGGCGTCGAACTGCGCGGGGACGAGGCTGCACGCGCCGTCGTCGCGCAGATGAAAGCGGCGACCGAGGAAGACTGGCGCACCGAATATCTGGCGCCCATCCTTGCCGTGCGCGTGGTCGCCGACCTCGATGCCGCCATCGTGCACATCAACACCTACGGCTCGCAGCACACCGACAGCATCGTCACGGAAAATTATTCCAAAGCGATGCGATTCCTGCGCGAGGTGGATTCTTCCAGCGTGATGGTGAATGCCTCCACGCGTTTCGCCGACGGCTTCGAATACGGCCTCGGCGCGGAGATCGGCATCTCCACCGACAAGATCCATGCGCGCGGGCCGGTGGGACTGGAAGGATTGACGTCGCAGAAATACATCGTGTTGGGCAGCGGGCAGATTCGCATGTAGGTCGGGTTTTAACCCGACAATCAATCGTAGAAAACCGTCGGACTGAAGTCCGACCCACAGTGGAGTAAAAAATCATGAG
>Ga0210041_1003879_pt1 | contig 11363 bp, 10 predicted proteins | sample CryGeymeta201503_FD_183973 | JGI IMG/M metagenome (GOLD analysis project Ga0210041, IMG submission 183973) | Groundwater microbial communities from Crystal Geyser aquifers in Utah, USA - Crystal Geyser metaG 2015-03 (SPAdes) (version 2) | ecosystem: Environmental > Aquatic > Deep subsurface >... | reverse complement strand
CTGGTGGATTTCCTTGCCAAGCATTTAGTTATGCCGGAAAAAAATTAGGATTAGCCGATGCAAGAGGAACTTTGTTTTATGAATTTGCAAGAGTTGTAAAAGAAGTAAAGCCCCCAATTTGTATTGGTGAAAATGTTCGTGGGTTATTAAGTCACGAAAATGGTAAAACGCTTCAAGGAATGATTTCTATTTTGGATGAAATAGGTTATAATGTTGTTCCTGTTCAAGTTTTAAAAGCAATAAATTTTAATGTTCCACAAAAAAGAGAACGCCTGATTTTAGTTGGTATTAGAAAAGACATAGAATTAAAATATGAATATCCAAAACCTTATAGAAAAGTTTATAATCTAAAAGATGCCTTAAAAAAAGGTGAATTGTTTGATTGTGATGTTCCAATATCTGAAGGTTCAAAATATCCAAAAAGTAAAATAGATGTTTTAGATTTAGTTCCACAAAAAGGGTATTGGCGAGATTTACCCATAGATATTCAAAAGGAATTTATGGGTGGAAGTTTTCATTTAGGCGGAGGAAAAACAGGAATTGCAAGAAGAATAGGCTGGGACGAACCTTGTTTAACATTAACTTGTAGCCCAGCACAAAAACAAACAGAAAGATGCCATCCTGAAGAAACAAGACCTTTTACGGTGAGAGAATATGCAAGAATTCAAACCTTTCCTGATGATTGGACATTTGAAGGTTCCATAGCGCAACAATATAAACAGATTGGAAATGCAGTTCCTGTTAATATGGGAAAAGAAGTTGGTTATTCAATAATTAAGTTTTTAAATAGCTACTACAATTTATCAAAGCCTATATAATAGTTATAGTTTTCAAAAGTTATTTGATTTAAAATGGTTTTATTGGAGGTTTTAGTTTCAGCTTTGATTTCGTTTAACGCAGAATTTTCTTTTATAAATTCACTTTTTTCAATTGAATTTAGATAGTCTTTTATGGCAATCGGAAGATTTTTATATAATTGGAAAAGAGCGTTTTCTTTTCCTGAAAGTAATGCGTAAAATTGGTCACCTGAAATTTTGTAAACTCTGCTATGACTGTATTCTTTCCCGTTAATTTCACCTTTCCAAAGTTCACAAAAACTACTTTTTGCTAAAACTTGAACCCAATAACATTTAGATTTTTTATAAGTATCAGCATATCTTGATAGTTTTTGAAAAAGAGCTTCTGCTGAACTACTATTCATTGTATTGTGTTTGTTTTTAATATCTGCAAACAAAGTATCCTCTTTTGCTTTTATATCAAAACCACTCAAATTTCCAACTTCAAAACCATTTATCCCACCTAATATTTGCTCGTGAAAAGATCCAATGGAATTGTTTATGGACTTATCAATTTGTCTTAAAATTTCAGCTTGAATTAAACTTTCTTCATCTATATCATTGAATTTAGAATCAAAAGTTAATTTAATAGTGTCAATTTTATTAGAATAAAAGTTCTTTTTTGATATATTATTTTTTGCTTTTGAGTAGGCGGAGTGAAGATTTGCAACACAGTCTAAAAAGTGTTCATCTGAGATAAAATCCACATACTTATTTTTCATAATTTTTTGTAGTTAGTAATGCTTCTTTAAAAGATACATTTAATTTTTTTAAAAGTTCTATTTTTTTAAGTTTGTGTTAAAATAACATTTAATATAGACACAAGCATCTTATTTTTTATTTCTTCCACTCCACTATACCTCCTTTTGCAGAATCTACTTTTATGCTATAGTTGCCTCCACCTGATATAATCCAGCGCACTTTTACTGTCCCCAGTCCTGGAATATTCGTCACACTTATTTTTGATGGATTTTGCACTTGTTCTTTTACTTTATTAAAATCTTCATTTTCAACCACCATACCAATAATTACATTAGCACCACTTAGGGTGACATAATCGGGTCGCTCAATGTTGTATTTTAAATCTTGACTGGAGTGGGTAGGCATTAGACGTTCATTGTACATAGTTGCGGTTATTTCTTTTAAACCACCGCCTAAGGTTTTTTCTTGCACATCAATAATACTTAATTTTGGGGTGTGGTAAGCGTGATATATGGTAAACGCCATATTTCTATGGGCATCTTGTTCCAGTAAAAATCCAGGATGTGCTCTGCTGAAGTTCTTTTTAAAACCACCAATTTCAATAGTGCCAAACTGCGGATGATTATATGCAGACCAAGGCACAAAAGCGTCACCAAAAGTTAGGTATTTATCTACGTTTAGTTCTTCTTCCTGATTACCTCTTCCTTCATTTTTATGATAATATAAATAAGAAACCATCAGTTCATTGGTATAAGTATAAATACCTCTTCCGCCGTAAAACCAGTCTAGTTCGCCTCCAAAAACAGAATATAAATCTTTGTAAACTACTAAATATTTATATCCCGGAATCAGTTCTTCGCCTTTTTTCGCAATAGCATCATATATTCGTATGTCGTCTCTGTTGTACGTATCGAGGTCTTCTTCAGCACCCGGACCTCTTAAAATCATTCCGCCGTAGTTGTGATAGCTTTGTGCTCCTGCGATGTTTGGGTGTTTCATTACAAAATTGGCTACTGCTCGGGTTTCTGGCAGGCTAAAAGGATATTTATATGCACCTCGCTGCACATAATCTGGCTGCCAATTCCAACCCCAATCTCGATTAGGGTCGTAATAACCAATGCCGTCTTCATTTACTCGTCCATCACCGTCACGGTCAATGCCTTCAAAACCAAGCATTTCATATTCTCCTTTTTGTTCCGGACCAACTTCTATTAATCTTCTATCGTCTAAAGGGTCTTTGATAAATCGTCCTGTAGGTGATTTCCGAATCATCATGGTAATGTGGTTGTCATCGTTAAGATCGTCAAAACGGTCTTCACCTGCTTGACCGTCGCCATCGTTGTCTAAAACGAGCATGCCTGAACGTGGAGAATGTGGCGTGTTGGGTTCTTTCATGAAATTGTCTCTTGCATCAGGATTAATAGTGGGTACGATGTAAAAGGTTTTGTCTTGCAACAATTCTTTTATAAAATCGAGTTCGTCAAACATTTCGGTAAGGTACCAAGCGGTGTACAATGAAAATTCGGTGCCTTGTATTTCATTAGAATGTATGTTTCCATCAATGTACATCGCCGGTTTTTTATCTGGGTTTCCGGTTTTAAAATCGGAGATGGCTATGGACCAAATATCTCTACCTTCTACAGATTTCCCAATACTTTCTAGTCGTGTTAAGTTGGGATACGCTTTGGCAATTTTTTGTAAAATTTCAGTAACACCATCGTATGTATTATAGCGATTCCAACTTATTTCTACTTTAGGTTGGTGCGGTGTGCCGATAGCTCTAAAAAAATTTTCTTGTGCGGAAACCTCTGAAAGAGTAATACAGCAAAACAAAATACAGAAGATGGATATAGTTAAAGACTTGTTCATGATTATAATTTTGTATTAAGAGTTGCCATACCACAATGTGCGGCACCGGCTTTGATTTCAACATTTCCGGATCCTTTTACAATCCACGACATGGTTTTGGTTTCAAAAGCGTCTAATTTATCGATGAGATTGATGGTGTTTCCTGCAATGACCTCTTTTTTGTCTTTGGTGATATCGATTCTTATTTTACGAAGCCATCTTGATTTTTCTCCCAACTGCGAATGGGTAGGTAGGGGAGAATTGTTAAATAAATCGGCCGTAATTCTGCTTAGTCCGCCACTAAGTTTTTCCACTTTTATGTTGTGAAATTCTAGTTTGGGCTGCATTCCGGCTAATTTTAATATAAAATCTGTGTGCTGAATAGCAATGCTATCTACCAAAGCAAAAGGAGGATTGTACATTACAAAAGGTTTTATGCCTCCAATCTCCACTTTTTGATTTGGAAAATCGGGATGTGAAACTGCACTCCATGGAACAAAAACATCTTTTAAATTTTGTTGGTCGGCCCAAGCCATAAAATTAGATTCTTTCGTTATAATTGGTTTTTCTTTTGTTTCTGAAGGTTTTTCTTTAGACTCTTCTTTAATGTTTTTATCGTCTTCTGTTTTTTCTGCTTTCATCTCAGGAACCCACCAGCCTGGAGTGCTGAAACTCAATCGGCCAAAGTGAAAATAAGCCCATTGAAAAAAGTCGCCATCGGTACCTTGGTTGTCTTGTTGAAATGCTTTTTGTGAAATAGTTTTGTTGTACAGGTCGGAAATCATTTTGTTTGTGGCTACGTCTTTTTTTAGCATAGAAGTTAACACTCTTTTTTTAGCATCTCCTTCATTAAATTTTAGTGGTTCGGAAAGATTGTTTGCCGGACTAAAGGTTACAAAGGCAAAAATATTCCATTGATCAAAAAGATAATCCACAAGGGCTCTTGTTTCTTTTTGAGATACCGGATAGTCGCCGGCAAATGGTTGAAATACCGGAAATTTATACGTAAAATTCGTGTTAAAAGCGATGCCTTCTTCTAAGTCTTCATTGAATTTTCCGTCTTTGTCATTATCGGTTCCTTCAGAATAAACAATATAACTACCTGCTTCTCCTTTTGATCTGTCAGCTTTTATAAGAACGCGAGCGTCAGAAGGATGCACCGTATAATCTCCCATCGGACTTTCTATGCGCATTTGTGTGATGAAACCGTCTTTGTTAAGGTCTTCATAAGGGTCTTCACTTATGCTTCCGTCTCGATCTTGATCTGCTTTTGTAGCATTTCCTCTGCGTTCATATTTTAGATTGCTGTGGTATTGATTGTAAGCATCTGGCGACATATTTGGGAAAATATAGAAAGTTGTGCTTTCTAAAATTTTAGGATGTTGGCTTACTAATCGTTCTGCAAATTGAAGAGCAAGTTCTACGCTCAAGAGGTGAAAACCTTCGGCACCACCTACTACTGCAATTGCCGGTTTGTTGTTTAGGTCGCCCACGCCCACTTTTAGCACCCAAATGTCTTGACCGCCCTCTGTTTTAGTGAGCGAAGTAAGGGAGGCGGATGTATTACTATTTAGTTTTTGAAGCCGTTGTGTAATTTCTTGGCTTGTGGAGTAATTTTTCTGAGCGATTAACGGAAACCAAAACATTCCGAAAAGTAAGGTAAAAAGCAAATGTTTATTCATTGGAAGTTGTTTATGAAGAATAAAGATATTAAAAGAAAGGGAAAAGGAAGGAGTAAAATAAAAGTTTAACAGAGCAGAAAAAAATCCTTATTTTTGAGTACAAATACCTACTAAAATGAAAACTATTTTGCCTTTTATTGTTTTACTTTATTTTGGTTGGGTAACGGCACAGGATACAAATCAAAAAACTTCTCCAGTTATTGTGGCAAAAGTAGCTTTAGGAGAGGCAATTACGATAGACGGAATTACGATACATTTTAAAGAAGTACTAGAAGATTCGCGCTGCCCATCAGGAGTAACTTGTATTTGGGCCGGACGAGCAAAAGTTACGGTTGGGGTAAAGGAAGATGGACAAGCAATTCAGGAGAAAGAAATTATTTTTGGACAAACGATAGAAGGAGAGATTTCGAATAATACAATTTTTGAAAATGGCAACAGTAAATTAAGAGCCTTTTCTATAGAGCCTTATCCGAAATATGAAAAAATAACTGATGTAACTAACTACACCCTGCTCGTTTATAAAGAAAAAAAATAAAGTTTAGTGGCAGCCACAATTATTTTTTCCACAAGTAGTTGTTTTCCCTTTTTTCTTTTGTTGCATTTCTAGGATTGGATGCCAAACAAATTTTTTAAGTAAATATCCGGCGGCAAGACAAAATATAAGGATTACTAATACGATTTGCATTTTAATTTATTTTAAAAGTTGGTATGCTATTAATGAGGCAATATAAGCAATTGTGGTTAAGGAAAAAAATTGCCATATCGGCCATTTCCAACTATTAGTTTCTTGTTTTACAATAGCTAATGTACTCATACACTGCATGGCAAAGGCATAAAATAAAAGGAGGGAAATGCCACTGGCAAAATTAAATAATGGTGTACCTAAAACAGGATTTATTTCTGCCGCCATCCTATTTTTGATGGTTTCTTCTTCCTTACTTCCAACGCTGTATATGGTAGCTAAAGTACCAACAAAAACTTCACGAGCAGCAAAAGAACTTAGTAAAGCAATTCCTATTTTCCAATCAAAACCCAATGGCTTTACTATAGGTTCTATGGTTTTACCCATGATTCCAATATAAGAATGTTCTAACTTGAAGGAGGCAATTTCTGCATCTAGTGCTTCCTCTGAAATGTTTTGTGAGGAAGTTTTAGCTCCTACAATGGTATTTGCGTCATTAAAATTTCCAGGACCAAAGGATGCCATTACCCATAAAACAATAGAAATAGCTAAAATAATTTTTCCTGCGCCTAAAACAAAGGATTTGGTTTTTTCGATAACGTTATATATAATATTTTTTGGCAAAGGCAACTTGTAGTGAGGCATTTCAATTACAAAAAATCCGGTCTTTTTAATAAGCAAAATTTTATCAAGTAAGTAAGCCGAAAAAATGGCTGCACTAAAACCAAGCAAGTATAATAGCATTAAAGTTAATCCTTGAAGACTAATTACACCTAAAATGCGATGGTCAGGGATAACTAAGGAAATAATAATTAAATATACAGGTAGTCGGGCTGAACAGGTTGTTAATGGAGTAACTAAAATTGTGATTAGGCGTTCTTTCCAACTTTCAATATTTCTAGCAGCCATTATAGCTGGAATGGCACAAGCAGTGCCGGAAACTAAGGGAACAACACTCTTACCACTTAACCCAAAACGGCGCATAATTTTATCCATTAAAAATACTACACGACTCATATAACCGGTTTCTTCTATAATGGAAATGAACAAAAATAAAAATGCAATTTGTGGAATAAAAATAACAACCCCGGCTAAACCGGGAATGATTCCTTCTGCTAATAAATTTGTAAAAACGCCTTCGGGAAAGGTTCCTTTTATCCATTCGCCTAATGATGCAAATTGTACATCAATAAAATCCATTGGGTAGCTGCTCCAATCAAATATTGCTTGAAAAATAAGCATTAGAATACTAAAAAATATAATATATCCCCAATATTTATGTATAAGAATTCTGTCTAGTTTGCTTTGCAAATCTTTGGCATTTACTTTGTCTATAACGATAGTTTTTTTCAAAATATCATTTATAAAAAGATAGCGTAAAATGGTTTCTTTTTGTTGCAATCGTTTTAAATTGCTTGTAGATTCTGTTTTAAAATCAGTTGGAAATAAAAGAGGTTGTCTATTCAATTTGCCAAAATTGACATCTTGGGTAATAACAAGCCAAAGTTTATATAAATCTTGGTTAGGAAAAGTTTTTCGAAGCCTGTTAAAATATTCTGGATCTATTTCAGAAGCATTTAAACAAGGTGTTGTTGTAAGCATGGAGTAATTAGAGATCAATTCCTTTAGCTTCTCAAATCCTGTGTTTTTTCGAGAGCTAATAAGTACAATTTTTGTTTGTAATTTTTCTTCTAAATTTTTTATATCTACAGAAATAGCCTTTCTCGCCATTTGGTCTGCCATATTAATGGCCAGTATGGTTGGAATTCCTAAATCCTTAATTTGTGTAAAAAGCAGGAGATTTCTTTTTAAGTTTTCTACATCGGCAACTACAATTACAACATCCGGAAAATCTTTGTCATTTTTATTCAGCAGCAATTCAATAACCACATTTTCATCCATGGAACAGGCGTTAAGGCTGTAAGTTCCGGGTAAATCTAAAATGTTAGCTTTAAGCCCTCGAGGCAATAGGCAGTATCCTTGTTTTTTTTCAACGGTTATGCCCGGATAGTTTCCTGCTTTCTGTTTTAAACCTGTAAGTTGATTGAAAACGGAAGTTTTACCGGTGTTTGGGTTCCCTATTAGGGCAACATTTATTTCTCTTGCCATACATTATGAAATCAATTCAACTTCAATAAGCTTTGCCATTTCTTTCCGTATTGCCATAGTACAACCATTTATATTAATAAATAATGGGTCTTTGAAGGGAGCGGTTTGTATTAGAAATACTTCATTTCCGGGAAGGCATCCCATTTCTAAAAGTTTTAAAGGAATAATATCTATGGAAATTTCTTTGATTAAAGCATGTTGCCCTATTTTGAGCGAAGCAATTGTAATCATTATTTAGATTCATTTTAAATAATACAAATGTATGCAATATGTATAAGTAAAATTTGATTTTTATGTTAATAAATTTCCACAGGAGAAAATATCTTTATCTAGTGAAAAATTCTATTAATTTTCCATTTTAAGAATTTTAAGATCTTCCAATAATTTTTCCATTTCCTCCCAGTTTGTGCCGTCATAGAAACCTCGAATGCGCCTTTTTGAATCTACTAAAACAAAATTTTCAGTATGTATCATATCATAATCGCCTCCGTAAGGTTCGTCTTTTGCTACCAAATAGGATTTTCTGGCAAGATCGTAAATCTGTTTCTTGTCGCCAGTGAGCATATTCCATTTAGCATCATTAACCCCCTTTTTTTCGGCGTAAGCCTTTAAGACCGGCACACTGTCTATTTCAGGGGTAACACTGTGGGAAAGAAGCAGTACATCTTTATCGTCTTTTAAAATTTCCTGTAGGTGCACCATATTATCGGTCATTATAGGGCAAATTGTTGGGCAGGTTGTAAAAAAGAAATCGGCTATATATATTTTGTCTTTGTAATTGTTTTGCGTAATTATTTCCCCATTTTGGTTGGCAAGGGCAAAATCGGCTATGGTATGGTATTTTCTAATGTATTGTACTGTAGTATCAACCAATTCTGCATTTACCATATTGGGTTGATAAACAGGTAATTTAGGGGTTGGATTTAAAGCACCGTAAATGAAATAGAGTATAATTGCTGAAAGTATACCCATTACAGCGGCAAAGAATTTGTATTTAGCGAAAAAATGGAGCAATTTTTTTTATATTAAAACAGGATACAAAAGTAAACAAAACAGAGCTATTAAATAGGATTGCACACTGTTAAATACTATGAAAATCATTAGAATTATTACAAAAATATTTTAGTAAAAATTTAGTTTTAATTCCTTGTTCTAAAAACGTACTTTTGCACGTTCAACGCAAATGTAATTATGGATCCATTTTTTGTAAAAGCGATACAACTTATTTTAAGCCTATCAATACTTATTGTCCTGCACGAATTAGGACATTTTATTCCTGCTAAAATTTTTAAAACCCGCGTAGAAAAATTCTACCTCTTTTTTGATGTGAAATTTTCTCTTTTCAAAAAGAAAATAGGGGAAACTACTTATGGAATAGGCTGGTTGCCATTAGGGGGATATGTAAAAATATCCGGAATGATTGATGAAAGCATGGACAAAGAGCAGATGGCATTGCCACCGCAGCCGTGGGAATTTCGATCAAAACCCACCTGGCAAAGGCTTATTATCATGCTTGGTGGCGTAACCGTAAACATTATTGTTGGGTTTTTAATCTATGCCATGATTTTGTTTAATTATGGTAGAGATTTTGTTACCCCGGAAACCATGCCCGATGGTTTTGCTGTGGACAATCTGTTAAAAAACTACGGATTTCAAGATGGTGATCAAATTTTAGAAGTAAACGAAAAACCTCTTGAAAATGTTATCGATATTAATAAATATTTATTTTTACGCGATGTAAAAACGGTTAAGGTGCTTCGCCAAAATGGAAATAAAGAAACACTAACTGTTCCTGAGGACATTGGCTCAATCATGTTTGAAAATGGAGTAATGACCCCATTTTCTCCTATTGCAATTCCTGTATTAAGCAATATTTTGCCAGAAAGTCCTGCAGATGTTGCAGGCCTTCAGGCTGAAGATAAAATTGTAACGGTAAACGGTGAAAAAATTAGCTATTGGCATCAATTTACGGAATTAGTAAAATTAAATGCTAACACTGCTCTATCCATAGGATATGAAAGAAATGGAGTGTATAATGAAGCTTCCATAACACCAAATGAAGATGGAATTATTGGGGTTACTCCTAAATTTCCTTTTGAAGTGATCACCAAAGAGTATTCCTTGTTGGAAAGTATTAAAAGCGGAGCCGGATATGGTTACGATGTTTTAGGCGATTATGTAGCCCAATTTAAATATGTGTTTACCAAAAAAGGTGCTACACAAGTTGGTGGTTTTGGAGCCATTGGTAACTTGTTTCCGGATACATGGAACTGGTTAAGTTTCTGGCAGACTACGGCATTTATTTCAATTATTTTGGCATTTATGAACATTTTGCCCATACCGGCATTAGATGGTGGGCACGTTATGTTTTTACTTTATGAAATGGTAAGCGGCAGAAAACCCAATGAAAAAGTAATGGAATATGCCCAAATTGCAGGCTTTTTCTTGTTGATAGCTTTAGTACTTTTTGCAAATGGCAATGATGTCTATCGCTGGATTTTTGGTTAATTTTGGCAGTTAAATAAATATTAATTAACTAGAGTATTTTTATTATCTCAAGTTTAATAGTACTTTTGACTAACAAAATTTTAAAAAACGATAAAAATGAAAAATATAAACAAAACGGTTAAAAGCATATTTGTGTTATTTCTATTTGCAACCATATCCTCATTCGCACAAGAAAAAATATCAGACACCGAATTAAATCAATTTGTTGCATCCATAAAAGCAGTTCAGGACATTAACCAAGCAGCTCAAAAGGATATGATTGCACTTGTGGAACAATCTGGATTTGAATTGGTTCGTTTCAATGAATTATTTGAATTTTCACAAAACCCAAGTTTGCCTCCAACCAAAGCTACAGAAGAGGAAACTAAAAGATTTGAAGGAGTAATCACTCGTATGGAAGTTATGCAACCTGTTTTTCAAAAACAAATGGAAGATGCGGTTACAAATCTTGGTATTACCATAGAACGTTTTGAAGAAATAGGAAATATTCTTGAGGGTGATGTAGAACTTCAAGAAAGATTTCAAGTTTTGATGATGAAGTAATCTCTATTAAATGACTTTCTGTAAGCTCAAAAAACTAAAGGTTTTAAGAGCTTTTTTTTGTTTCTAATACCTTTGTAATCAGATTGGTGGTTGAGGTATTTGCAGTTTGCAGCGTGTTTTTTTCTACTAATGCAGTAAGGGTATTTTTTGCTAATTTTTTCCCTAATTCCACTCCCCATTGGTCATAGCTGAATATATTCCATACGATTCCTTGAACAAACAGCTTGTGTTCGTACATTGCAATTAGTTTTCCCAGACTTTCGGGCGTTAGCTGGTTGATAAGAATTGTGGTAGAGGGTTTATTGCCTTCAAAAACTTGAAAAGGGTTTTCTATTGCTTCGCCATGAGTGCCATTAAGTAGTGCTTCGGTTTGTGCAAAACAATTTGCTAATAAAATATCTTGATGCAGGTCTTGTTTGTGAAGTGCTTTTGCAAAAGCAATAAAATCAACAG
>Ga0210041_1003866_pt1 | contig 11377 bp, 9 predicted proteins | sample CryGeymeta201503_FD_183973 | JGI IMG/M metagenome (GOLD analysis project Ga0210041, IMG submission 183973) | Groundwater microbial communities from Crystal Geyser aquifers in Utah, USA - Crystal Geyser metaG 2015-03 (SPAdes) (version 2) | ecosystem: Environmental > Aquatic > Deep subsurface >... | reverse complement strand
CAGGTAGTCTGGATTCCGGCCTTCTGCCTGAATCCAGTGCTGCGTGGGTCTTCCTGAATAGTGCTCCAAATAAATAACCCCGCAGCTTGCTGCGGGGTTATTTATTTGTGATTGTCGCGGACAACTGAGTTATTAGATAATCTGTGCCGTATCAGCTTTCCCTTGCACACCCATCCAGGTAATACCAACGCCCTTCTTCGCGCACGAAGCGGCTGTTTTCGCGCATACGCCAGGCACGCCCGCCGATCTTGTAGCGGGCGACAAATTCCACTTCGGCATGGGTTTCGTCGGTCTGGTGGTGGCGTTTGACTTGCAGGCCGAGCCATTTGGGTTGGGGATCGGCGTTGAGGCCCAGCGTGGTGGGGCGGGTGCTGGGGTGCCAGGTGGCGAGCAGGTAGGGTTCCTGCGCCAGGGTGTAGGCGGTGTAGCGCGAGCGCATCAGCGCTTCTGCGGTGGGGGCGGGGGTGTTGCCGCCGGTGTAGCGGCCGCAGCAATCCTTGTAGCTGTGCGGCAGGCCGCAGGGGCAGGGCAGTGGCACACTCACCTCACCAGCTTGTGGAAAGTGCCCAGCCGTCGCCGGTCGATTTTACCCGCCATGGCGGCCTCCAGCACGGCGCAGCCCGGTTCCACCAGATGACGGCAATTGCTGAAGCGGCAATGTCCGAGGTAGGGGCGAAATTCGACGAAGGCGTGGGCGATGTCCGGCTCGCTGACGTGGGCCAGGCCGAATTCCTGCAAGCCGGGCGAGTCGATGATATGGCTGTGTTCGTCGAGGTGGTAGAGACGTGCATGGGTAGTGGTGTGCTTGCCGGAATTCAGTGCCTGGGAAATCTCGCGCGTGTGTGCCTGCGCCTCCGGCAGCAGCGCGTTGATGATACTCGACTTGCCCATGCCGGACTGCCCCACCAGCACGCTGGTTTCGCCCTGTAAACAGGGCCGCAGCGGGCTGATGTCCTGCCTGGCTGAAAGGGTGACGAGGGGGTAGCCAAGATCGCGGTAAAGCTGCAATTGCTTCAGCGCCGTGCGGGTTGCCTGTTCCAGATCGCACTTGTTGAGCACGATGACGATCTTGAGCGAGGCCGCTTCGGCTGCGATCAGGCAACGGCTGACCAGGTCTTCGTAGAAGGCCGGTTCTGCCGCCACCACCACGATGATTTGGGTGACGTTGGCGGCAATGATCTTTTCCTTGAATTCATCGGAGCGGAACAGCAGCGAGGTGCGCGGGGCTATCGATTTGATCACGCCCTGGGCGGAGCCGGTCATTTCGATCTGGAGCCGGTCGCCGCAGGCGATACCGCCTTTTTTGCCTCGGGTGACGCAGGAAACGATGCCCTCTGCCGTTTCTACATCGAAGTGCCTGCCAAAGGCTGCGACTACTTGGCCGTGCTGCAACTGCCCCATTCAGATATTGAGCAGGGCGTCTATCTTTGCCGCGCAGATGAAGTCGTTTTCGGACAGGCCGTTGATGGCATGGGTGTGATAACGCATCCGGCACTGGTTGTAGCCCACTTCCATGTCGGGGTGATGATCTTCTCGATGGGAAACCCAGGCGGTGGCGTTGACGAATGCCATGGTCTGGTAATAGTCCTTGAAGCGGTAGACTTTGTTGATGGTTCCATCGGCATATTCCCAGCCGCTGAGTTGCGCCAGGAAGCGGCGGATATCCTTTTCGGACAGGGGCGGCACGCCGCCCTCGCAGGGTTTGCAGCTCTTTTTAATCAGGTCGCAGAACGGTTCGTCGGCCATGGTCACATCTCCAGCCTGTTACTTGAAGTGGTAGTACTGAAGGTTCAAATAGGCGGCAACGTGGTTCTCCTCATCAGGAAACCAGTTCGCTCCGGCATTGGTATTACAGGTGCGAATGCGGGCCTGGAGCTGCTGCGGGCTCTTTACCTTGCGTTCGAGGCGGGAGTAAATGGCGGAGCCGTCGCCGCCGGTCATGGAAACGTGGCAACTGAGGCAAGATTTGTCGTGCAGGGTTTTGCCGGTCTTGGCATCGCCTTTGGGGAAGGGATCGGCAAAGGCAGGCGCGTTGGCAAGCAGCAGACTTAGGAGCAGTGTAATAAATTTCATGTGGACCTCCGTGGGTTGATTTGCTAAATATAGCAGCTTGGTAGCTTGGTAGGGTGGGCACGACTTTGTGCCCACGCTGTCGATTAGAGATTATTCCGCGTGGGCACAAAAAACGTGCCCACCCTACCATGATCCTGAAGCTGTGCAATGCGGATCGCCGCAGGTGGATGTGAATCGTAGAACGCCGAGTGCAGCGGATCGGGCGTGAGGGTCGAGGCGTTGTCGTTGTAGAGCTTGACCAGCGCCCGCACCAGATCATCGGCGCTGGCATTATTTGCGGCGTAGCGGTCGGCCTCGAATTCGTTCCTGCGCGAGTAAAAGCTCATCAGCGGCTGAAGCAGGAAGGTGAATGCCGACATCGCCAGCAGGAACAGCAGCAGTGCCGTGGCAGTGCCTGGCTCGGTGACGCCGAGGCCGTGGTAAAACCATTCCTTGTCCATTAGCCAGCCGAGCAGCCACAGCCCGGCCAGGCTCATAGCGGCCATCAGGACGATGCGCTTGACGATGTGACGGTGCTTGAAGTGCCCGAGTTCGTGGGCCAGCACGGCGACGATTTCGTCGTGGCCGAGGCGTGTCAGCAGGGTGTCGAAAAACACGATCCGCCGGGATTTTCCGAAGCCGCTGAAATAGGCATTGCCGTGGGTGCTGCGCCTGGAGCCGTCCATCACGTAGAAGCCCTGTGCGTGGAAGCCGCATTTCTGCAGCAGTTGTTCGACGCGCGCTTTCAGCGTGGCATCCTCCAGCGGCGTGAATTTGTTGAACAGCGGTGCGATGAAGGTGGGGTAAACCGCCAGCACCAGCAGGTTGAATCCCATCCATGCGCCCCATACGTAGAGCCACCAGTATTCGCCCATCCGTCCCATCAGCCACAGTACGCCGAGCAACAATGGGATGCCGATCGCCGCGCCGAGCAGCATCTGCTTGGCGAGATCGGTGAAAAACAGTGCCGGCGTCATCTTGTTGAAGCCGAAGCGGGCGTCGATACCGAAGGCGCGGTAGAACCCCAGTGGAATTTCAACTAAAGTGGAAATAGCGAATACGCTCAGAATCAGCGCCGTGCCCTGCCATAGCCCCGAGCCGAGCCGGTTCTGCCACAGGCTGTTCAGCGCCTCGATCCCGCCGCCCAGCGTGAAGCCGAGCAGCAGGGCGGTTTCTGCTATGAGATTCAGGTTGCCCAGGCGGGTTTTGGCGATACTGTAATCTGCGGCCTTCTGGTGTGATTCCAGATCGATGCGATCGGCGAAATCCTGCGGCACGCTTGCACGGTGTGCCTGGATGTGGCGGATATGGCGTTGGGCGAGCCAGTAGCGCAAGAGCACGGAGATGGTCAGCGCGGCGAGGAAGATCAGGGTAAATGTCATGGAGTCACAAAGGGTTTGGGGCTAAAATGCTCAGCTTTAGATTACTGGGTTTTCGGATATGGCACAAGACAGCAATCGCCTCATTTGGCTTGACATGGAGATGTCCGGGTTGGTTCCCGAACGGGATCGCATTATCGAAATCGCGCTGGTGGTCACCGACTCCAATCTGGAGACTATTGCCGAAGCGCCGGTTCTGGTCGTGCACCAGTCCGACGAAGTGCTGAATGGCATGGACGCGTGGAACAAGGCGACCCACGCCAAATCCGGCCTGATCGACAAGGTCAAGGCATCGCAACTGGATGATGCCGCCGTCGAGGCGCAGTTACTCGAATTCCTGAAGGAATACGTGCCGGTGAAGAAATCGCCGATGTGCGGCAATTCAATCTGCCAGGATCGTCGTTTCATGGCGAACTACATGCCCAAGCTGGAGGATTATTTCCATTATCGCAACCTTGACGTGAGCACCCTGAAAGAGCTCGCCAAGCGCTGGAAGCCGAAGGTTTACGGCGGATTCAAGAAGGAGAACAACCATACCGCGCTGGCCGACGTGTATGAATCCATCGGCGAGCTGAAGCATTATCGGGAGCATTTTCTCAAGCTGGATTAACCCAACACTGTTTACTTAAGCGAGCGACCCATGTAGGTTGGGTCGCCTAGAGGCGCCTACTGTTGGTAGCGGCTTCATCGCGTAACCCACCAGAAGTAGGTGCCTCTAGGCAACAAACCCAAAACCTCAACACCCACATTTTGAATGAAGTTTGGGTTTGTTGGGTTACGGTGCAAAAAACCGCGCCCAACCCAACCTACATGCTTTCGTTTGTGGCTATGAAGGAACCACCATGAAGCAAGGCACCACTTTCGTCATCGAGGTCAACCCGAAGATTCCGCGCAAGCTGCTGCGCCTGGAAGAGCTTGCCAGCAACCTTTGGTATGGTTGGGACAAGCCGACCCGGACCTTGTTCGCGCGCCTGCATCCCGGCTTGTGGGATGCGGTCGGACATAATCCCAAGGTATTCCTGCGCCGGGTGGACGAAAAACGCCTGGTGGAAGCGGCGGAGGATCAGGTGTTTCTGGCCACCGTCAACCGCGTGCTGTCGGCTTACGATACCTACCACAACGAGCCGTTGCGTCGCGGCGGTAACCACGAACAGTTCAAGGAAGGCGATCTGATCGCCTATTTTTGCGCCGAATTTGGCTTTCACGAAAGCTTCCCGATCTATTCCGGTGGCCTCGGCATACTCGCCGGCGACCACTGCAAGTCGGCGAGTGACCTGCGCCTGCCCTTCGTTGCGGTTGGCTTACTCTACCGCCAAGGCTACTTTTCCCAGATTATCGACGGCGAAGGCAACCAGATTGCCACTTACAGCGATTCGGATTTCGAAGACCTGCCGATCGTTCCTACTCTGGGGGAGGATGGCAAAGAGATGCACGTTGCCGTTGACCTGCCGGGACGGAAAGTAACGGTCAAGGTATGGCAGGCGCGGGTCGGTCACGTCACGCTGTACCTGCTCGATACCGACCTGGAGGAAAATACGCCTGAGGATCGCGATATCACCCACCAGCTTTACGGCGGCGACAGCAACATGCGCCTCATGCAGGAAATCGTCCTTGGCGTCGGCGGCGTGCGCGCCCTCAGAGCGCTGGGACTGAAGCCCACGGTGTGGCACATCAACGAGGGCCATGCTGCCTTCCTGGTGTTGGAACGTGCCCGCTACCTGGTCGCCGAGGGGCTGGATTTCGCCAGCGCGCTGGAAGCGGCTGCCGGCAATACCGTGTTCACCACCCACACGCCGGTGCCGGCGGGGCACGACCATTTCGCCGCAAACGCGATCTGCGACTATTTTCAGCACTTGTGCCAGGAGCTGAAAATCAGCTGCGAAGCGTTTCTTTCCTTGGGCAGGACACCGGATGGGCCGGATTTCAACATGACCGCACTGGCGCTACGCGGCTCGCGCTTCCACAACGGCGTCAGCCGCATCCATGGCGAAGTATCCTCGCGCATCTGCGCCAGCCAGTGGCCGCAGTTGGCGCCCGAGGAAAACCCGATGAGCTACGTCACCAACGGCGTGCACGTGCCGACTTTCCTGGCGCAGGAATGGATAGACCTGTTCGACAACCAGTTCGGCTACGAGTGGCGCCATAATCTCACCGATCCGGGCTACTGGGCGCGTATCGACGATATACCCGACCACCAGTTCTGGAGCGTGCGCCAGTCGCTCAAGTCGCAAATGCTCGAACTGGTGCGCTTTCGCATCAGCCAGCAGCATTTCCGCAACCACGGCTCCGAAGCCCACCTCGACCGGTTGCTGAAACATATCGATCCCCTCAATCCGAACGTCCTCACCATCGGTTTCGCCCGCCGCTTCGCCACCTACAAGCGCGCCGCGCTGTTGTTCGAAGATCCGACCTGGCTGAGTCAGATCATTTCCGAGGCCGACCGTCCGGTGCTGTTCATTTTTGCCGGCAAGGCGCACCCAGCCGACCGCCCAGGCCAGGATTTGATCCGGCATATTCAGGGTATGTCCCACATGCCGGAATTCGAGGGCAAGGTGCTGCTGGTGGAAGGCTACGATATGGGGCTGGCGCGCAGGCTGGTGGCGGGAGTGGACGTGTGGCTCAACAACCCGGTTTACCCGCTCGAAGCGAGCGGCACTTCGGGCATGAAAGCGGGTATTAACGGCGCGATCAATCTCTCGGTGCTGGACGGCTGGTGGGGCGAGGGCTACGACGGCACCAACGGCTGGGCGATCAAGCCGGCACCGACCTACATGGACGACTACCGCCGCAACAAGGAAGACAGCCAGACCTTTTACGAGATACTGCAGGACCGTGTCGTGCCCCAATACTACGATCGCGGCAAGCTGGGCCATTCAGTGGAATGGGTCAAGCGTTCCAAGCGCTCGATCGGCACCCTGTTGCCACGTTTCAATTCCAACCGGATGGTGGGCGAATATGTGTCCCGCTTCTACCTGCAGGCCAGTCGCCAAGGCGAACTGTACGCCCGCGATGGCTATGCAAATGCGAAAAATCTTTCAGCCTGGAAAACTAAAATCCGCGCGGCTTGGCAGGGCGTCGAAATTCGCCGCCTGGATACGCCGAAGAAGCACATCCAGTTCGGCGACAAAGTGCGCTTCGACGTTACCCTGAAATTGAACGGCCTGGCGCCGGAGGATGTGGTGGTCGAACTGATGATGCGCCGCCCGACCCGCAAGGAGATGAAGGATTACCTGCACTTCAGCTTCTCGTTCCAGGGATCCGTGGAGGCGACCGGGGAACATCTGTTCACCCTCGACTTGGCCCCCGACCGGTGTGGCCATCTTGATTACAAGATCCGCGTTTACCCTTGGCGGGAACTCCTGACCCATCCGCTGGAGATGGGGTTGATGGTTTGGCTTTGAATTGATGGGTGGAATATCGCCAGCGTATTCCACCGCATGGTTGTTGTACAAGATATGGCGCAATGCGCTTCGCTTATTGACGTCCAATGTGATTACGCCTTACGCACATTGGAGGACGTTTGGTATGGGCAAGTCTAATGTGAATTGATTGAGGAGTAAATTGATGTGGAATTGTTGGTGTCAGTATGCGGCAACTGCCGTTTTGAGCCTTGTTGTGAACTTTTCCGCGCAGGCGGCTGAATGGGCGCCAGTGATCCAGGTCGGCGACAACGTGCGTGAGATCGACACCTCCAGCATTGTCGGTACGCCGCCGGTTTTCGCTTATGTAACTCGCCACGTTTTCGGGGATTTGAATGAATACCGCATCGGCAAGCGTGGCATAAAATACCTGGTGATATCGAGCAAGGCTGATTGCCGGCGCCAGACCACGTCGAGGCTGACGGTGGATGCTTATGATGAAAACATGTCGCTGGTCAGCAATCAGGCCATTCAAAATCCAGAAGAAACCGTTGCTTCTCCAGAGAGTATCGAAGAAGCGGTACTCAAATATGTGTGTCAACCCAAATAGCATGGCTGTCATTCCGACATTTTAATCTCTGTGGGTTCAATTCCCCGTCCCTTGGGGCGAAGGCTGGCTGAAGGCCAGCGGATTGGAAAGCGCAGTTAATACCCCGCAGCTTGCTGCGGGGTGCTTTATTAATGGTTTAAAGTCTGAACCAGCGCGCGGCTTCAGGGTAAGATCCGTTTGATTTGGCAACAAGATAATTGACGACTTGTAGCGCATCTGCTTGGTTGCTGTCCATTATCCTGGCTGAAGCCACGTATTGCCCATTTACCGCGACTGAAATTCAACCTCACAATCGGATTTACGCGGATTTCAACAGCTATTCACAACGGCACCAGACGCAACGGATCGGCTCCGATAGTGCCGCTCAGGCTTTGCAGGTAGGCCGTGCTCGTTACCCATTCCAACTTGGCCTTGGCGCCTTCGAGCCGTTCCTGGATATCAAGCCGTTCAGCCATATCCTGGTGGCTGGTGCGGCGGGCGAAGATATCCAGGTAAGCGATATGGCGTTCCCAAAGATGGATGTCCCGCACCTGCTTCGTCTTTAATCGTTCCTGGTACCAATCCGAAGCGAGTAAGGTTTCACGGGTAAACAAGGACCGGATGGCCGGGTCATGCACGTCTTTCCCCTCATCATGGCCATTGGCCATGATGTGAAGCAGCGCCTTGAGCGGTGGGCAAGCCTCTTCGATGCTGCCGTCCTCCAGATAGCAGATCGCCACCTTTTGCTGCGCTTCAACGATATTTTCCACCCCATCCACGAACACCGCCATATCCTGGGTTTCCGGGCGCAGAATTTGCTCGCCGAATACCGCACGGGGCGCATCGAACATCTTGCCCATGAAACCGTGTACGAAGCGTTCCGTGATGCGGTAGCCGAGGCGGCTCGCCTGGATCAGGCGGCCTTGATATTGGAAATCCTGCACCTTTTCCAGGTAGCCATTTTCGATCAGGAAGCTCGGGTTCCGTTCCTGCGGCTTCAGGCGCGACCAGATTTCCGGCACCAGCAGGCTGATGTCGTGGTCGATGCGGAGATTTGGGCCGATATAACCCGCTGCGGTGGAATAGCCGGCGTAACCCGTAAGGATGAAGGACACCAGCGTATTGTTGAGATCCGCAGTGGGCCGGAGGGCGTTGAACGGCCCTTTGGTGAGCGCGCCTTCGCTGCCTGCGCCGGTCGTGGACGGCGATTTGCCGGTAAGGCTACAGACGAAGTCCATGAACAGCTCGGGCAGTTCCTGGTAGTGAATCGGGTTATACACGGCCAGGGGACGGATGCCGGGTTCCGGCGGGTTGTTGCGACGGCCCACCAGCACCGCGTTGACGGGTTCGATGACGGGTGTGCCCAAAGGAACCCGGCGACTGAACCGGGCGCCGATTTCCGCCACGTAGCGTCGTACTGGATTGGCGAGATCGGGCCGCAGTTGCAGGTAACGGGGATTCTGGCTCGGCTTGCCGTCCACCAGGCGCGGATGCGCGGAGGACACCACGTATTCATGGGCTGCATGGGCTTCGCGAAGAATCTTGCGCATGGGGTCGGTGTACTGGTCGAACCCCACCACGTCATCGATGATTTTCGTCAATACCTCGCCATGGAGCGGCTCGAAATTCGCCAGAAAATTGTCGCGCAGCGCCATGTCCTGTTCGGTCTGGAGATCAAATCCACGATGAACCGCCTCGTCGGGGCGTTGGAACAGGCGGTACTCGCAGTTACGGACGAGCTTGACGGAAGGATCGTCGCTTTTCGGCGAGACATTGGGCAGTGATGCGGCGGGAACGACCACCGAGGCGCTGATATCGTCCTCCATCTGCACCTTGTCGGCGGCGATGAAATCCTGGCGTAACTTGAACACGCGCCACGCCCCGTTTTCCGCAAACCCGATGCGCAAATAGGAACCGACCAGCTTTCTTTCACCGAGCTTGAGCTCATGGCCGGGATGGCCGTTAACGAAATCCGTCGACAGATGTTTGCGCCAATCGTCGCCCCATTCCGGGTGATACGTGCGCTTGATGATGAACACCAGAGCTAAAATGCGGTCGGGAATTCCTTCCAGCCAGGCGTTGTATTCCCCGGTGTTGGAGGGGGAGGGAGTGAGCACCTTGATTACCGACCCCAGGCTGCGCTCGGCGCTGAGCAAGGTGCGGGCCGCATCTCGATCCTCATGCTCGAACCCCGGTTTGAAGCGCCCGGCGTAATCTTTCTTGATGATTTTTTCGACCTGGACGATATCCTTCTCCAGATCGGCCACGAACAGCGGGCCATAGATCACCGCGTCATTCAGCGACTTGGAAATCTCCGACTTCCCTCCGCCCGACACGGTGCAGGGCTTATGGCAGAAGGTGCCTTCCGCATCCGTGCCCACCAATCGCCATGATGGCGCACCCGGATGCTTCTGCATCTCGACCTTGTAGCCGTTGGGCTGCACGTAGATATGGCCCGGACGCAGCTTGATGGTCTGCGGCGAGCCATCCTTCACCCAACTGATGGTTTGCGCGGGAAGATCCATACGCAGTTCCTGCGGCACGTAAATGACTTCAGGATGCACTTTGTCGATGGCATAGCCTTCCGGCTGCACGGTCATCAAGTCGCCGTAATGGGTCACGATCTCCTCGAAGCGGTAACCCGGTGCGCGGGTGATGCTGTCTACGCCGAATTCTTCGCCGTGGTTGTGGCGTGGGAATGCCAGCGCGCCGCCCGCGTGTTCCTCTTCGGCCAGCCCGAAAAGGTTGGCGGCATAGCTGATCTGGGTTTTGACCTCTTTCTTGCAGTATCCGAAGTAATTATCGGCCAGAATGGTGACGATCACGCCGCGCTCGTCGCGTGCGGTGATCTTGAACGCGGAGCCCTCGTTGTACAGTTCGTTTTCATTCAGCCAGCACATGCCGTCTGCTTGCTGGCGAGGCGTTGCCGCGTCCCGGTGGGGCAACCCCAGCGCTTTCTTGGTGAACCGGGTCAGGTGGGGTGCCAGTATCACGCAGCCGGTGTGCCCGGACCAGTGATCCACGTCCAGCCCGACATCGTTCGACGGCAGTACCGGGTTGCCGCCATTGCCGAAGATGCTTTCCACAAAATCCAGATTGCTCACCAGACCGCCGGGCGCGAAGAAACGAATCTCCATGATCTTTTCCGGTTCGCGGCCCGGAATTTCGGGGCAGATTACCGGGCGCAGCAGCAGTGAAACGAACATTGCAGCTTCCTCCGGCTGCCCAGCGGTGAACGGCAAGTGCAGCAGATGTTTCGGGGGGGTGAGCGCCGCGCGCAGCAGACGCGCAAAAGTGGCCTTGGGAACCGCCTTCTTGTCGCCGGGAATCGGCAGCCCGCCCTCGGCGATGTGGAATAAGCCCTTGGTTGTGCGACGGTCGCTCACCGGATTGTGCAGCACCCCGTTGCGGATGCGATAACTGCTGACATAATTACCCAAGAACTCATTCTTGTTCACCGGCAGGGAAAGCTCCCTGGCCACGCCATGGCGGTCGAGTACCAGCGTATTTTCCGGTAGCCGGGGCACGGTGCCCTCTGCGGCATCGGCAAGATAATCGTCAAGGAAAGTCTGGATGCGCTGATCGGGCGGGCACAAGTAACCGCTCAACAAGCGGGATTTTTCCCGATAGCTTTTCAGAAGATCGTGTGCAACGGCCAGGAAATCGCCACTTCCTCCATCCAGGCAGGGAGGCTGCCCCGACGAATACAACTTCAGGTTGATATATAGCTGAAGGCGTTTGCGGGTTTCTTGTGGGTCTTCAGAACCGTCGCCCAGCCCCAGAAATTGATTCAGGTCCATAATGCGCTTTACCTTGTGCGTGCACCCGCACTTGAGAAAAATTAAGTATTTTACCCTGAAATGAGTGAATTTTAGATGACTAGCCTTGTCCAATGAGGAATGAGCCTGAACGAGGCCTGTATTTCCAACCAGGAATGAGCCTGAAGCGGCAAGATTAGGTGTGATTGGACGAACGGGTTGATCATCGCAAGGATGGTG
>Ga0210041_1003862_pt1 | contig 11389 bp, 14 predicted proteins | sample CryGeymeta201503_FD_183973 | JGI IMG/M metagenome (GOLD analysis project Ga0210041, IMG submission 183973) | Groundwater microbial communities from Crystal Geyser aquifers in Utah, USA - Crystal Geyser metaG 2015-03 (SPAdes) (version 2) | ecosystem: Environmental > Aquatic > Deep subsurface >... | reverse complement strand
AGTTATTGGTTTTAGCAAATTAAATATACGATAAAAACGGCATTGTATCCATATTTATTTTAAATAATAACAACTACTTACGCTTCAAAAAGCAACCCTGTTTGCTTACATCTTTAGCCCATAATTTGAAGTCCGAAAGTTGAGTAAATATAGCTCATTATAGGATAACTCAACTTTCGGACTTCAAACATATTTCAGATAGTTATTAAAAAAGTGTTTTAGTTAGCTTTTCTGGACAATACCAATTTATATATTTGTTAAAGAAAGCTATTTTCACTCATGTAACCTCACCTTAATCATTCAATCATTCCCAACAACTGGTTTCAAAACTCAGAATGGAATGAGTTTTTGAGCTATTTAACAACTTCCACCACAATCGGACCCTTTTGTGTATGATTGCAATGGCTTTAATAAGTCTTAAATCGCGTTCTTATTTAAAAATCAGGACTATTTCTCTATATTCTAGCAAAAAAAGTATGAGTGCAAGGAAGCAAAGAGGCAAAATAAAAGAGCAGGTTGTTTTTCCACTAGCTGAGACACTGCTAAACATGCCGAGCGGTTATTCTGAATTTATTTCAGATATAAAATCCAAAATAAGTTCTCAATTAGTGAAAACAAGAATGAGTGCAAATTCAGACATGATGTTGATGTATTGGCATATCGGATTGGCAATCTTAAACAAGCAATCTTTGGAAGGTTGGGGTACAAAAGTAATCGACAGAATGTCTCACGACCTAAAACTTGAATTTCCAGAAATGAATGGATTTTCAACCAGAAATTTAAAATATATGCGGAAGTTCGCAGATGCTTGGCCTGATATCCAAATTGTGCAACGCTACGTTGCACAAATTCCTTGGAGAACAAATATCACCTTGCTTGATAAATTATCGGACTCTAATCTTCGTCTTTGGTATGCTCAAAAAGTCTTGGAAAATGGAATGGGGAAGGAAATGCTTGTAATACAAATTGAATCAGGATTACATCTTAGAGAAGGAGCATCGCTTAATAATTTTAACCAAACCTTACCATCACTAAATTCAGATTTGGTTCAACAAGTTTTTAAAGATCCTTATATATTTGATTTTATTGGTGTTTTAGAGCCTAAACGTGAGAAAGAATTAGAGCAAAGATTAATCGATCATATCCAAAAATTTCTTCTTGAACTAGGGCAAGGATTTGCTTTCGTTGGGAGGCAGGTTCGTTTAGAGTTGGGAAATCAAGATTATTATATTGATTTACTGTTTTATCATTTAAAACTCAGATGCTATATTGTAATAGAATTAAAAACTGGCGAATTTAAACCTGAGTATATTTCGAAGTTAAACGTTTATCAAAATGTAGTTAATGATGTTTTAAAGCACGAAACTGACCAAGCTACGATTGGATTGTTGCTAGTAAAAGAGAAAAATAAGATTGTAGTAGAGTATAGTTTAATGAATAATGAAAATCCTATTGGAGTTGCAAATTGGGAACAACGATTAATTAAAACCTTACCGGAATCACTTAAAACGAGTCTGCCAAGTATTGATGAGATTGAAAATGAATTACAAAATGATCTCAATGATTGAATAACTCCCATTTTGATGTAAGATTGTAAAACAAAAGAAATTAACTCCTCATTATTTTTGTAGAATAAAATAAAGTTTTGCACCAACTAGCTTAAAATGCTAGAAAAGTGTTCAATATATGATTGAAATAAAAACGTACTTTACAAAATGAATTTTGGCACTGAATTTAGGTATTCATCAATTACTTGGTCGTCTCCAATTGGGATAGCCGTATTCTCAAGTTCACACACCAACGACAAAACCATTGAATTTTCATTGAAAGCCATATAAGAAGTCAAATTATGGTACTTAAGTAAACCAGAAATAAAACTGATTAAATTTTATGAAGGCTACTATTATAAGTAGTCCTTAATTAACGCCTGAATTTGGTTATCAGTCAAATTATCAACTTCGCCTTTGGAGTAAATAGAAAAAAGTAAAACAGTAGTTTCTGTAACTTTTACAAAGGATAATACTCTTGCCCCTCCCGATTTCCCTTTGTTTTTGGAGGCTATTGCCAACCGTATTTTATAAATATCGTTACCAAGCGGAGTGCCGTATGTAGGATTAATTTCAAGTTTTATAAATAAATCTGAGAGTTCCTTCTTTAAAGAAGGGTATTTTTTTGTTAGTTTTTTCGCTTCCTTTTTAAAATTAAAGGAAAGTTCTATACTATAACTCATCCAAAAACGCTTTTGCTGAAGTTGTTTTAAGTTTTCCTTGTTGGAAAAGACGAACTTCTTCGAGTCCAGCTTTTATATTCTTCATTACCTTTTCCTTAGAACCATCAATAGTTTCAATCTTTTTTACATAATGTAGATTTTTTGCTAGTTCTACAAAGTGATCGTAATCTTTATCTGTTGTATAAACTATTAGATGTTTCATGGTGCGATTTTTTGAATTTTTAAAAAAAATAACTGTTGAAAAGAGCTTAATGAAGTTTTAATCGGGTGTTATCAGTTTCTGTGAATAAAATCACATGTAGACTCGATTAGTACAACATGTTCTAAAAATTTAGTGATTTTTTGGCTAATTCTAATGGTCGTTCTCTTAATATTAGCGTTCGGTAATTAGTAGAAATTATCGAAATAGAAGAATAGGGGATTTTTTGGGTCAAGCAAATTATATGGGGTAAAGATTTTGTGTTACCTTTTTTGATGAATATAGAATTACAAAAGTGTATTTAACCGGAAAAATTGTTTCACTAGTTTGAATTGGAACGAGTTGAAGAATCAGCCATTTTCGGAACAAAAGAAAATAAAATGGGGGTTATGAAAGATGTTCAAATAGGTGTTTTTAATAAAATTGATTAGGCAACAAGCTTAGTAAAATGAAAATTACGATGTAAATTGTTACTTAAGTTCTATATTACAATTTTTGTAATAAATGTTATTTTCCAAAATGCAACTCGCACCAACAAGTACTTATTCTACAATGTACTGGTTTTTAAAATCTGGATGGTTTGAGAATGGGTCTTTTTACTGCAAAAGCACCACCACCAAGCATAGTAAAATGTCAAGCGGTCTCGTGGCTATGCATATAGGTGCTCAGCGTATCGAATTTCCGCTAAAAGACCATTTGGGAAGTCCTCGTGTGGTGCTTAAGCAGGATATTGTTAATGGGAATGTGACAGGACTCTCGGCAATTGATATGTATTCTTGGCATCCGTTTGGTGGAATTTTGCAAACTTTAGGCAATGGAGAACCACACTATGGTTTTACTGGGCAGGAGAAGGATTATGAAAGTGATTTGCACAATTTCCAGGCGCGGCTGTATAGCGATAACCTTGGTCGTTTTTTTGCTGTAGATCCACAAGGGCAATATCATTCGCCTTATGTATATGGCGGGAATAATCCGTTTTCTTACACCGATCCAGATGGGGAGATTGCGTTTTTAGTTCCAATTTTAGTTAGTGCTGCTTTAGTTAGTGCTGCTATTGGAGCAGTAACATCTGCTGCTGTTTACACTGCAACTTCACTTCCTTTTAGAAAATTCAGCTTGGATAATCTTGGGAAATCAATGCTTTACGGTGCTGTCGGAGGTGCAATTAGTGGAGGATTTAGTATGATTGGAACCCAATTAGGAGCATTTGGACAAAGTGCGGCTTTTAATATTCTTTCAAACACTGCAAGTAATGTAGGTACAAATCTTGCTTTTGGTGATGAAATCACACTTGGAAGCATGGTTGGTTCAACAATTGGAGGAGCAATTGGGGGAGAATTTGGGGCATTTAAAGGAATAAAAGGAGCCGGTTCAATAACAAATATAGCTGGTGAAATTGGTTATTCTGCATTTAAAGGAGCTTATGTTGGAAGTATTAGTGCAATGATTGGTGCAGGAATTGATCAAAAAGATATGGGTGATGCTCTTGTTTAGGGAATGGCTAGATGGGCAATTGGTGGAGCAACCTTAAGTACTATGAAGATTGCAGCTTTTGGGCATGCCTTTGTCCCCGATGAGAAAAAGTATAAAAAATTTAACAAAGCTACGAAGAATTTAGAAAGTGATATGCAATTAATTGGGAAAGGATTAGGAGAGTATTCTTCAACTTTTAGAACAGGAGGATTGTGGAAAATGTTTGGAGGTACTCCAATTGCATTAGGGAATAATTTGATTGTACACAATTCAGGTGATTTTAAAAACCATGATTTAAATGATATCTTATTTGAGGAGTTATTTCATTATTATCAACAAACCCATATGGGCTTTGCTCCCTTTTTAACTCAAGGATTATTTGAACAAATGAATTATAGAATAACTGGATTTAATCCATATTCTACTCCTGGAACAATTGAGTTTGGTGCTAAATTAGGAAGGAATGTATGTGGAACTTTTCGGTATTAAGGGTAATTATTTATTAATTGGAATTATATTAATTGTATCATTCTCATGTTTGCCTTCTTCCAATTTAATAAGTAATAAATCAACGAATAGTGATTTAAAATTAGATTCAAAAATCAGGTATAGTAACAGAGGTGTTATGCATATGATTTATGAAATAAAATTCAAAAGTATTGATAATAAAGAAATGTTTATTCATTTAAATAAAGTTAATATTGAATTGGATGAATATGAACCTAATATTCTATTCAATTATATCGTTTCTGAAAATGATACCACTTTTTATATTTTAACTTATTATAATAAGAATAAACTAGAGATATATAAGGAAAATGCAAAACCTTTAATTAAAAGAAAATCAGAGATAACGCTTGTATTTCAGTTACTTAAATCAAAAAATGAAAGTTCACTTATTCTAGATAATTCGGTTTCACCACATGATTTAATTGGAAAAACTAGTAATCTTTCTCTTTACTTTGAAGATAATATCGGGCGGCAAGACTCAGTGCTAATATCTCATCAATTCAAATAGACGAATTCTTGAAAACAGAAAGTTGTAGTTCATTTTGTATTTCGATGTATGTAATTTTCAAAATTGTGATTTCTGTTTGGTTAAAGTAATATTTATACAGCAGCTATATTTAGTTTGAAGAAATTGTCATTTCTGACTTAATAGAGGCTATTTTCTTATATTTATCAGATATATTATTTAATATTCTGCTCCAATTGTGAGAAAAATATATTGTTCGAATACATAAGATTTTGATTACTGTCCTATTGATTGCATTGTCTGGTTGTGTCAATCATTTAAAATATGTTCCTGAAAATTCTGATTTTAAAAATATTGATATTACTATCAAGGTTTCTAAACCTGAACATTATCATAGAGATGTAACATATTTTTATAGTAATATAAAATTAAAAAATATAAGTAATAGTGAATTTATATTAGATTTAAAATCTGTTAAAGTATTTTATAATAATTTTGAAGTAAAGGAATTATCAATTAGATATTTTAATGAATAGAGAGGGTCTTTGTTTGATGATTTTTTTAAAGTAGCTGATTATTATGTTTACAAAAATTAATCATATAAAGAAGATTTGAATTACAGATATCTAAAATTTAAAAAGAACGAAAAAAAAGAAGTTCAATTAGGTTTTAGCATTGATTTAAAATCCCAGAATAATAAATTTGGGTCAATAGATACATTAAGTATTGTTTTTGAAGTAGATAATAGAATGGGTGATATTGAAAGAATTCAAAATTGATTCACCTTTAAATAAATATTATCATGTAAAATATAATGTAATCAACCCTTCTTTTTTATCCGCAGACACACTTTTTGAATAACTACCACGAAAAATCTTCTAAACCGTTACTTTACAAATTATGAGGGTCAATTACTTGCAAGTTCTCAATATGTTTAAAATCGGATGTGTTTCTGGAAATTAGGACAAAATCATAAACAAGTGCAGTAGCAGCAATAATGGCATCAGGAAGTTTTATTTTATGTTCTTTTCGTAGCATAATGCATGTATCAATCGTAGGTTTATCAATTTCAATTACCGAAGCAAGAGATATAAAATCTTGGGATGCTTTCGAGACATTTTGATAGCCTAGATATTCAATATAAGTGACAAATGAAATAATAAAATCTTCATTGATTACTTCGGCCAAAAACTGCAAACCCTTATCAGGAATACGCATCATTTGCGCATCTATTAGGCAGTTGGTGTCAATTAAATATTTCTGTCCTATTCTTCTCTGGCTTTATTAATATAGTTATGAAAATTTTCACCTTCAGCATTAGATAATGTGCCAAAAAAATCGGAAGGTTTCTTATTCAAAACCGGATTTTCATCAATCAGTTCATCAGTAGCATAAAATAGTACTTCTAGCTTTTTGCCAATGTATTTTTTAGGGATTGCCAAAGTATAACTTTCACTTTGTGGTACAATTGTCGTCTTAAACATTTCTACAAAGATTTGAGATTAGTGATTTTTTATTGTCATTTATTTTCTACTAAATACGTGCATAATAAAATGAACTAAATACTTTTTTATCCCTTGTTTTAAATAAATAGACAAGGAATTGTAACTCATATCAACGTATTATTTTGAATACATTTTAACATGTTTTGATTTAAACGTTGAATCACTCCTTTAATGAAGTGATGATCGTCTAATATCTTAGCTAAAACGTAATGTGAAAGATATTGAAATGCTTTTTTCCTCTTAGTTACTCACCGAAATTGCATTTTGTATGAATTTAGGGGTTATTAGCGACATTATTCTTTCTCTCAACTCAAAATACAATAAAAATGACATATTAAAAGAATATGATCGGTTACATTTTTAGTAAAATCTATCATCTTGTTGCTTTAGAAGTAAGAATAACTGCTATCTAATTACAGCAGTTGCAAGGTAAATTGTTGCAATTGCTGAGATTAACAATAAATAAAGTTGAGTGGTTTACGGAAGGATTGATATTTTCCCTCATGCAAGCTCGCCCGAATCATACTTTCACAGCAAACTTCTGGTTTCTAGAATCCGTTTGGAATGAGTTTGTGAGTTTTTCAACAACCTCCACCAAAATAGGAAACATTTATGGGCAGGACGGACTCATTGCTACTCACACCAACGAAAAAACCATTGAATTTCCGCTAAAAGACCATTTGGGAAGTCCTCGTGTGGTGGCGAAGCAATCGCTGAATACGGGAAATCTTAATCCATCATCAACGTGCATTGGGTAATTGATACTAGTTTACGTTTCGAATAGCTCGAGACTTTCTATTCTATTAAAATGATTCACATTTAATGTTGCTAAAGGGTAGTTTTTTACAATTGATGATGATGCAATAAATAAATCAGCTAATCCGATGAGTTTATTTTTTATTTTCAACTCGCCATAAATAGTTGAAGCTTTTTTCGAAATAGATGTATCTAGTGTTATGATTTCTAATTCTTCAAGAAATTGATTAGTGAAAACGGAATTTCTATCATTCATCCCAACGAGTAATTCAAATTGAGTAATTACAGAAATAGCAGGAGTAAAGTTGCTACAAATAGAATAAAAAAAGGTGGTAGTTTTATTCGTTTTTCGAATAAAATCAATGATAACAGAGGTGTCTACTAAAATGATGCTAGGTTCCATGAATCAATCAGTTGTCTTGCATTCTTATAATCTAATAGTTCTGTTTCGTTTAAAGTTGGCGCATTCTCAAGTAAACGTAGTAGATTGGCTTTTTTTTCGCTTTTTATTTCAAAAGGTTGAATAGAAACCGAATCAATATGGATTCCGCGCAGCTTCATTCTTTCTACCAAAGGTAAAAATTGCTCAAATTCAGTAGGTGATTCAAATTCTATGGTCAACTTCATAGAGAAATGTAATGCTTTAAACAGAAAAAAACCAATGTTTAACTTAACGTGAAATTTCTTTTCATTGAAATAATCAACATGTATTGTGCAAATATATTGATGATACTTAAATAAAATTCAACTTTCGGACTGTAAAAAAAACAGATTTCATTTAACGGAGATTTTAAAATGAGCCGATAGTTGATCAAAAAGTGTATAAATAATAAGTGTTTAACTTAGCTGCTTTTGCCCATAAATAGATAGCAAGAAAACCGATTCTGCCACAATTTTAACACAAGTAATAACCCGACTTTTTCCGCTTAGGCCTTTCCCTTTTGAGGTTATTGCCATCTGGATTTTAAAGCAATCTTTGCCAAGTGATTTCCCTTGTTTAGGTTCTTTTTTAAGGGAATCAACGACTATTTGGAAATCCTTTTTGATAGAAGGATACTTTTTAGAGAGTTTTTTAAGTTCTATTTCAAAAAAATCGGTGGTGAAAACATTAAAGTTCATGCAATAGCTGATCTGCAGATTTTAACGTGATCTCACCTTTCAAATGCTGTTCAACCTATTCCATTGATTTTTTAGTACCTTCAACAAACTCTAACTGATTTTGAATAAGGTTCATTGCCTCAGGAATTTTTATGAAACGAAGACTCTTGATTAACTCCATAAAAAAGCGGTATTTATTATCAGGAATGTGTAATGTTACTTCTTTCATAATTATTCAAATGATTCGGTTAAAAATACGATAATTACTTTTTTTAAACGGCAAAATTCACTTTTAGAAGTTTGGGAAATTTTTTTTGTTAGCAATAAATTATAGACTAATAGCTTGCTGAATGTTAAGAATGATGGTCTTAATACATAGGAGATACGAAAAAACAACAACAAGAAAAACTGGCTCAAGAGAAAATTACACGCCAATATGAATACGATCAGCAAGGTTGTTTTAAATATCTTGGTGATAACAAGTATTATCACATCTTCACTTCAAATCCCAAAATCATTCTCACCACAACAAGAAACAAGCATCAGATAAATTCTCTCTGAAATTTTAATAACCGTCACCTTTCCTCAATTGCAAAATTTAACCGCAAAATTTCTGCGAATCTAAGCGAAAAAAAATCGTTCAAGTAAAAAAATGCTCTCAATTGAACCATTCCGAAATTCGTATTTATAAGAATATGTGTGGTTTCTAAGTAATTAATAAATAATAGGATATATAAAGCCATATTGTTCTATGACGTAGGATTGACGTAGTACGATGGAAGCGCTTTTTTTGTGCTGACGTAATCGTGTTGGGTAAAACAGACTTGTGTATCTGATTGTAATAAGTCAACTTATGCTTCTTGGAACACTTATCTGGTTGGATTGCATTTTTGCCCAACTAATTACTTCTATTAATTTCTAAAAAACTCGAATACGCGAGATGGTTGGTTTAAGAAAAATTATATATGCGCTTATGTTTCTTGCAATTTTTGCGAACGCTTCATGTAGTTCTCAAAATTCAACTGAAAAGATTTCGATTCCGAAATTAGACAGTGCGGAGATGGCTGTGTTCAAAAAAGATTTAAAAGAAAGAACATTTACCTATTTCTGGGAAGTTAGAGATAGCGTGAATTTTCAGACAGATGATCGATTCCCGAATAGATCATTTACTAGTATTGCAGCAACTGGTTTTGCCCTTGCAAGTTATTGTGTTGGCGCTGAAAATGAATTTGTAACAAGAGAAGCTGCCGCAGAACGTGTTTTAAACGTTTTAAACTGGTTGAAACAATCAAAACAAAGCGCAGACAAAGAAGGCGCCACAGGTTACAAAGGTTTGTTCTATCATTTTCTTACTTATGGAGAAGGAACACGATTTAAAGATGTTGAGCTTTCCACAATTGACACCGGATTATTAATGGCTGGAATTTTAACTGTTCAAAGTTATTTCGATCAAAATAATTCAACAGAAGAAGAAATACGAAAACTAGCTGAAGATTTATATCTACGTGTAAACTGGAATTGGGCAATGAACGGACAAAAAACCATGTCAATGGGCTGGAAACCAGCATCAGGATTTATAAAATCTCAATGGAAAGGCTACAACGAAGCCATGATTTTATTGATTTTAGCAATGGGTTCTCCAACGCATCCAATTCCTGATACTTCATGGGAAGCATGGACTTCCACTTATGATTGGCAAGAATTCATGGGTTTTGAGCATGTGAATTTTGGGCCATTATTTGGTCATCAATATTCACAGATGTTTATTGATTTTAGAGGGATTCAAGATGAATATATGCAAGAAAAAAGCATCGATTATTTTGAAAATTCAAGACTTGCAACTTTATCAAATAGAGCTTATACCATCAAAAATCCTAAAAATTTTGTAGGCTATTCTGATTTAATATGGGGATTAACTGCAAGCGATGGGCCAAGTAATACCACAAAAGTTATTAATGGAAAACAGGTTCAATTTAAAACGTACAATGCGCGTGGAGTCGCATTCAATTATTTAGAAGATGATGGAACTATTGTACCAACTGCTGTTGGAGGCTCAATTCCTTTTGCACCTGAAGAAGCCTTGAGTACATTATGGAAAATGAAAACCCAATTTGGTGACAAATTATATCAAAAATATGGGTTTGTAGATGCGTTCAATCTAACGTATAATAAAGAAGGATGGTTTAACGAAGACTATTTAGGAATCGATCAAGGGCCGATTATCATTCAATTAGAGAATTATGATACCGGTTTGATTTGGAAGACACTACGAAAAAATCCACATGTTATTAGAGGATTGAGAAAAGCGGGTTTTACTGGTGGCTGGCTTGAAAATGAGTATAAACATTAAGGTGTAAAATTTATGAAAAACAAATACTTGAAATCAAAACGATGCATTCTGGGATTATTCCTATTTATGTTCATTTTATTTAGCGGAACGGCGCATGCACAACGTTTAGTAAAAGGAACAGTTGTTGATGCAGAAACAAAAGAAACACTTCCTGGAGTGAATGTTGTTGTACTGGGAACTACAAAAGGTGTAGCTACAGACTTAGACGGTAACTTCTCGATTTCACTCGATGAAAAAGAAATTTGGTTGCAATTTTCCTATACAGGCTATGAAAAAGTAGATATTGATGTTTCTAACAGAAATTCGCTAACGGTTCAACTAAAACAAATTACAACTATGATGGACGAAGTCGTTGTAATTGCGTATGGATCTGTAAGAAAAAGTGATTTAACAGGAGCTGTAAGTTCCATAAAAACAGCAGATATTGGAAAAGTGACTTCGTTTAACGCAGAACAATCTTTACAGGGAAAAGTAAGCGGTGTTCAAATTACAAGTACATCAGGTGCGCCGGGTGCAGGTTCTTCCGTTCGAATTCGTGGAGTTGGAACATTTAATAATTCATCTCCAATTTATGTAGTTGATGGTGTAATTCTAGATGATATTTCATTTTTGAATGCAGCAGATATTGCATCCATGGAAATTTTGAAAGATGCTTCATCAACGGCGATGTACGGATCGAGAGGAGCGAATGGAGTTATTTTGGTTCAAACAAAAACAGGTTCAGCTTCTTTAGATAAACCGTTTGTAAGTGTTTTAATGGAATCGAGTTTACAACAATTAGATCGTAAAATTGATTTATTAG
>Ga0210041_1003825_pt1 | contig 11474 bp, 13 predicted proteins | sample CryGeymeta201503_FD_183973 | JGI IMG/M metagenome (GOLD analysis project Ga0210041, IMG submission 183973) | Groundwater microbial communities from Crystal Geyser aquifers in Utah, USA - Crystal Geyser metaG 2015-03 (SPAdes) (version 2) | ecosystem: Environmental > Aquatic > Deep subsurface >... | reverse complement strand
ATTTCTTTTGGTCTTAACTTTATCTCGATTCTTTTCATAGTTATAGTCTATTGTTTCTGCAAAGATACGAAACTATAACTATGTTGCATAATTAAGTTGCTACTACACTAGCATACTTAGTTCCCCATTCTATTGGTGGAAACAAGAGCATAATGAAAGTTATGGCAATAAATAAAGTTATTCCTTGTTTGTATTTGTTCAGAACATTATTTGTTTCCACCTGATTACTACTTGGGTCATTTTTTATTTCTACAATAATCTTATTACCACAATTACGACAAAATCTATCTTCTTGTGTGATAGAAGTACCGCAACTTTTACAAAAATTATTTTGAGTGGTTTGGTTTTGGGTCATTTTTTTCTCCTTTTGCTAATTTAATCAATAAACTTAAAGTGCATATTACTTGCAATATACCTCGCCTGATTACATAGGATAGACGTATATATTCGTCGCGACTAATCTTATTTTTTCAAACATCTCTTTATTCATCCCCACCAAACTATTAAAAATATCTTTCCCCGCCAAAAGCGGGGAAAGGTGTATCATCTGTTTTTTCTACTTTTTACTTTCTACTTTCAACTTTTTACTTACTGCATCGGCGGCGTTGGCGTATCCGTTGGCGGTGGGGTAGTCCCCTCATCCTCCGGTTTTGTGTGCGAACCACCCAAATCTTTGATTACCCTTGCCGCAAAGTATTGGTTATAGAAAGAGAGTTTTGTTTCTTTTAGCACTTCCACAATTGCGTCTGCTTCTTCCCTTAAAAGGTTATCCACTTTATCAAACAGTTCGGACAAAGTTTTCCTTATTGCGACGTGATCGGTAAATCCGGTGTTCTTCTTTCCAACTGCGGATTTCAAAGCGGTAAGTTTAGCATCAACTAAATCAAATTTTGCCTGCGTCATTCCGTAGTTGGCAAGATCGGCTAAAACTGCATGCGCCGCCTCTTTAATGTTTTTAACTTTTATGGGTAATTCTATCTGGGTTAAATGTTTTAGTTGGTTTTCGGAATAATCAACTGCGGCTCTTAGTTCAACCAACTTTTTTCGCATGGCGTATGCGCTTGCGGCTGATGCGATGGGAACAATAGAGGCGATCAGCTCTTTAATAACCTTGCTCTTCGCGGAAGTTTTTCCTTCCGTAGTTTTCATTAATTCGCCGTCGGTAGTTTCAATTTCGGCAATTAATGATTGCAAATCGGTGTGTACTTCTCCCAAAGCCGGTACTTCAGCCACAATACTTGCGTTAGCGGCAAAAACCGCTTCCACTGCATTGTACATGTTGGACTTGTTTTCTTCGTTCTGGTTCATTTGATCCTCTCCTATTTAGTGATTATGTGTTGTTTTAGGGCATTATTGCCTTATTGTCATAAAAACTGTCATTTTTTCACCAAAAAACGTCAAAACTCTTTAAAAAACCTCAAAACCTCTTCCAGAAATCGCAAAACCTCTTCCAGAAATTGCAAAACTCCTTCTGTAAATCGCGAATCCTCGATTGTAAATGCCTTACTTTTTTTTCAAAAGGCAAAACTTCCATTTTAAAACGCAAATCCTCTTTCTCAAAAGGCAAAACCTATCTCTAAAAACGTAAAACTTTTTTTTAAAACGTTAATCTTCATTATTAAATTGCGATTCTTCTTGTATAAGTGGCGTAATTTTCTTTAAAATCGCAAATCTTCATCTGCAAAAGACAAATCGCAACTTATAAATTGTTAAATCTTTATTATGAATCTCCATTCTCCAAAAACATTTAAACACCCGCTGAACTAAATCTTAACTTTGAGTTTATTCTGTAAAGACGGGGCATGCCCCGTCTCTACCTATAATCTAAAAATATTTTTGCCATTTTGCACAAGGATATTTTAATTAATGATCTAATTTGTAATAATTATTTTTTTGTGGGAAAAGAAAGGATGGAATAGTTGAGCAGTAATCCCCTCGTCCCCGGAGCAACAAGGTTATTTATAAATTATTTGTTTATTTCCTTATTCAAACTTATGTAATTATTTACCCCCATGTCAAATGAAATTTTATTTTTTTTGTAGCCGTAACCTCGAAGGTTACAATTTAATTTTCACCCTAACCTTGGAACTTGCATTACTTATAATATTGTCGTGTAAATCTTTGTTTTTTATGTCAAGATATTTTTCTTGTTTTGAGGTTTCAATTCACTTTTAACTTTATACTTTCCACTTTCCACTTTGAGCTTGCGGCTTGCCGCGCTATGCTTAAATGCTTTTAAACATTCTATCAAACGCGTTAAATACTTCGACTTTTTCAGCTTCAACATCAAGGAGAATTTCTCCGATGTTTTTAAGGAGGACAAATTTTATTTTTCCGTCTCTATTTTTTTTATCGGAAAGCATTACCCGGTAAAGTTTTTCTTTATCAAGTTTTTTTAGTGTTGCCGATAGAGGAATTTGTTTCGGAAGATAAAGGAATTTTTTCAGTTGTTCTTCTGTAATAAATCCTTTTTCATGTGATAAATACAAAGCGCAAATTATCCCCGCAGTTACCGCTTCACCGTGTTTAATTTTGAAATGAAGTTCGCTTTCAAAAGAATGGGCAAAGGTATGTCCAAAGTTTAGAATCTTCCGCAGCCCGGTTTCTTTTTCATCGCTGGAAACCACTTCCGTTTTAACATTTATGGAGGCTGAGATTAAGTGTACTGTCTTCGAGAAATCTTTTTGATAGAATAAAGGCAGCGCCGCCAAAACGCTATCATAAAAATCCTGCCCGGTTAAGAAAGCATATTTAATAATTTCTCCTACTCCGCAGATAATTTCTTTTTCGGGAAGCGTCGAGAAAAAAGTTGTGTCTATTAAAACAAATTTCGGTTGATAAAAACTCCCTATACTATTTTTTGTGTTATTAAAGTTGATACCCGTCTTTCCTCCGATTGAGCTATCAACCGCAGCCAGCAGCGTTGTAGGAATATGCACTACCGGGATACCCCGCATGAAGATCGAAGCCGCAAATCCTACTGCATCGCCGGTTACCCCACCGCCGATTGAAACGACGAGGGTGTCTCTTCCAAGTTTATTTTCCAGCATAACTTTAAGTAGTTCTGAAATTTGTTTAAATGACTTTGATTTTTCACCCGCCGGTAATTTGCAAACCAAATCTTTTTTTTCATCAAACAAATTGGTCTGTAAATATTTTTTATGTATCCTCAAAACATTTTCATCAATAATAAAAAACATCCGCTTCGGCAGCGAACTTTTTTTACAAAGTGAAGTGAATTTATGAAGGATGTCTTTACCAAGCAGAATTTCGTATCCATTTTCACTGAGCTGAACGCTAAGGGTTTTCATTTGTGCAACTTTCTCTCTATTAATTTTATTAGATCGTCAACAGTTTTACCGACGGAAATATTATCAACCTGATAGACAATATCAGCTTGTAAATAAGTTGGCTCTCTTTTATGGAGAAGTTCCGAAATCTTATTCTTTGTTTCAAAAACAGAGAGGGGCTCCCCGTTTTCGGATTTTAAAAGCGGTCTATCAACTTTGTATTTTAGACGCCGGAAAATCTCCTCAGGTGAGCTTTTTAAATAAATTGATATCCCGGTTTTTTTAATGATCTCCCGATTTTGCTTTGTAGTTAAAGTTCCGCCGCCTAAGGAAAGCACTATATTTTCCTCAGTCGTTGACTGATGTAAAAGTTCTCTCTCCTTTTCACGAAAATAAAGTTCTCCGTGGGCAGCAAAAATGTTAGTAACGGAATCACCCAAATCCTTCTCGATCAACTTATCGAGGTCGGAAAAATTCCACCCAAGTACGTTTGCTAAAATTGGTCCAATGGTACTTTTACCCGAGCCCATAAATCCGGTTAAATAAATTCTATTCTTGTGCATTTCATTCATTTAAAATAAAAATCCCTCTATCTTTATTGCAAAAATAGAGGGATAATTGTGTTTTTTGCAATTGCTTTTTAACGGCTATAAAACAAGTATCTCTTGTCAACAATGTCGGCATCTTTTTTCATTTTTGCCAGCCATTGGCTAATGAAGGAATTTTTCTTCTCTTGTAAGATTCTTTCTCTAGAACTGTTTTTTTGAGTGTTAAACGCATTGACATCAAAGGTATCTTTAGATAATAATTTTGCTAAGAAATAACCGCGACTTCCTTTAATCGGTGCAGAGACTGCTCCAACCGGGAGGTCATACGCTTTTGCGGCAAAGTTATATTCCAACCCAAGCTTTGGAATACTGCCTGATAATGTAAAAAATCCGGTAGTATCAAAGTTAGCTTTGCTATAGATGCTCTTCACGGCAGCGAAGTTCCCGCCGCTTTTTTTCTTTATCTCTTCGGTAATGGATTTTGCTTTATTATATTTTTTATCTTTCAACAGCAATGCTTGCGCCTGCTTTTGTACATCTTCAAACTTACGCACACCTTGATTGATCACCTCAGAAACTTTTGCAACAACATAACCGTTGTTTCCTTTGAAAACCTGGCTAAGCGTATTAAGACCATTTTCAAAAGCAAATTTTAACAATGATTTGTTAACCCCGATTGTTGGGAGATAAGAGCTTTCTTCATTAAAAGCAGGAGTTTCTTCAATTTTATATTTGGAGAGTTCCGCTTCCTTTTCAAACCCGTTTTTCTCTGCAACGTAGGCAAAATCATTGGCTTGATTATAAATGTCGTCTCTGGTGGTTGCCGATGGTTTAATTGAATTGATAATTTTTTCTACAATATATTTTTTAGAAGTTTTACCGGTGACTTTAATAACATGGTAACCGTAATTTGTTTTAACCGGTTTTTGGATAACACCCATAGGACCATTAAAGCAAGCTTCTTCAAATTCTTTTACCATACGCCCTTTGCCGAACCATCCCAGCTCCCCGCCGTTCTTTGCATTTCCTAAATCAGAAGAATATTTTGCTGCTGCCGTGGAAAAATCCATACCGCTCATCACTTCATTATAAACACGTGTTGCTTCTGCTAAATCTTTAACGTCATCGCCTGTGCTTTTTATAAGAATATGAGAAGCTTTTGCAAGTACTTCGTTTGAAGGCACCGTACCTGATATTTGATAAATTCCGTATGTATTATTAGCGGAAAAGGGACCTATCATAGTTCCAATTCTAGAATCATCAAAATTATCTAACAAGGCTGTCGGCAACTGGGTGATATCCATTGTGTCTTTTGAATACGGCACTTCAGAATAGATATCACAAAAGTATTTAAATGATGCTGTATCATTTTTAGCCTTAAGCATTACATTCTGCAGGTTCTTTAAGATTCCGTCGGAATCATTTCTGGATGGCTGTATTTTGAAGAAAACAAACTTTAATTTTCTTTCAGCCCTAACGGTAAATTGATCGGGGTGTTCATTATAATATTTTTTAACTTCATCTTCCGGGGTTTTGAAATCAGCATCCGGGAAAGAATTTAAATCAACAGATACGAATTCTGCCTGCATTTTAATGTTTTGGTCAATAAACTTTTGTTTCAACTCTGCGTCACCCACACTAACGGTTGCCAGCAAATAGCTTTGTAATTTCTGACTCAGTAATTGTTGACGAACAACTTCCTCGGCTTCCACTAAAGCCTTTTTATTGCGCGCATCGAACAAAGCGCTTTCGTACATTTCGCGGTTAAATTTTCCGGTGGAATCTATAAAATTCTTCTTTAAAAATTCCGGTGGGTTCGGTCCAAGAATATAATCTCTTACTTCTTCGTCGGTTACCTTTATACCAAATTTTTTAATTTGATATTCAGTTAATGTTTGTGTTACTATTGCATCCCAAACCTGGTCACGGAATTGATCCATATTTTCTTCTGGAATTTCTTGCCCGGTTTGTGCCTTCTGATTTTCAATTGCACGATCAAGAAAATTTGAGAATTCTTGATATGAAATATCTTTTCCGTTGACTGAGCCTACATTGTTGGATCTTGCTCCTAATGCCTCTAAAACATTAGAATCTGAAATAACCATAAATAAAACGAACAAGACGCCAACAGAAAGTATGAAGGCTGGAGCTAAAGACCGCATTTTAGCCATCATAGCCATAATTTAATTATCTCCATTTTAATAAATTTAGTTTCACAAATTAGACACATAAGTGCTAAAAATCAACGTAATTTTTAAATAAAGTTTGATTATTTTCATTTTAGTAAAAGGATTTTATAGGAATATGGCGAAATCACGAAAAACAGACATACTTAAAGCTGCCCAAAAAAGATTTATCCGGCACGGGCTTAATAAAACTACCTTGGAAGAAATTGCGCGGGACTTGCGTATCGGCAAAGCTACGATCTACCACTACTTTGAATCGAAGGATCAACTCTTCACAGAAACCGTAAAATTAGAAATTTCTGAATATCTGGATCAATTAAAAATTTGTTTTAATAATGAAACTCTGCCGATTAAAGAGAGGTTTCAAGAATACTTTCTTCTGAAAATGAAATTGGGGGAGCTATTTCCACTTTTGTTTGAAGTGATTAAACGAACCATTAATGAATTTTCAACCGATAGGATGGTTGAGCTGCATCTCTATTTTTTAGAAAAAGAAGAGGAAGTGCTCTCGTTAGTTTTGGAGTCAATCAAAAAAGAGAAACAAGAATTATTTGATGACCAATTCGCAAAAGTTATTGTTGCGGAAACCACCGGATTTCTTCTCCTCTTTTCTTTCTTAAAAACTCAAAATAAAATTGACAGCCGGTTTGAAGAAAAAGGGAAAGAGGAATTTCTAAGGAAATTTTCTTTTACCGATTAGTTTTTTTGCACATCTCCATTTCGTTTTTCATCTTCATCAATTTCTTCGTCAATTTCTTTTTCCACATTTTCCACTTCGCTGAATAAAAATTTTTCATATTTATGCTTAATCAACTCCGCTTCCACAATAAAGAAAACATCTTCGGCAATGTTTGTAGCGTGGTCGCCGATGCGTTCTAATTCGCGCGAGGTTACTAAAAATGTTACTGCAGGTTCAATACTCTCTTTATCTTCCTTCATAATTTCAATAAGCACTTTATGATTTTCTGCATTTAAAGCATCAAGTTCGTCATCGGAACGGATTACTTTTTCGGCAAGTTTGGGATCATTCTGGATAAAAGAATCAATAGCATTACGAAGCATTTCCTTAACAATCATACTCATTTGGTTAATTTTCGTTTTCTCTAAAAATGCAGGTTTCGTTCTTAAGCGAATAAAATTTTCGGCAATATTTACGGCAATATCTCCGATGCGTTCGAGATTGGTATTGATGGTCATGGCAGACATGATAAGCCGGAGATCCATCGCAACCGGTTGGTTTAATGCAAAAAGCTTCTGACATATTTTTTCGATTTTCACATCGTATTTGTCAACCTTTTTATCGCGTTCAACGACCATTTCTGCGAGAGACATATCTTCTTCTTCAATTGCACGAAGTGCAAATTGAACCTGCTCATCAACCAAACTGCACATCTTGAAAAGACGGGTTTTTAATTTGGCAAGCTGTATATCAAAATGTGTTTCCATTTTTTCCTCAAAAGTTTTTCAATAAATGAAATCAGCCGAATCTTCCGGTAACGTAGTCTTCGGTTTGTTTATTCGCCGGGTTAGTAAATATTTTTGTTGTTTTATCATACTCAATCAATTCACCCATATAAAAGAAAGCAGTGGAATCGCTTACACGCGCAGCTTGCTGCATATTATGAGTAACAATAACGATTGTGTAATTTTTTTTCAACTCGAAGATCAGTTCTTCAATTTTAGATGTTGAGATGGGATCGAGTGCGCTGGCAGGTTCATCCATCAAGATCACTTCAGGGTCAACGGCAAGCGTGCGCGCGATGCAAAGTCTCTGTTGCTGCCCGCCGGAAATATTTACGCCGGAGTCGTCTAAATTGTCTTTCACTTCATCCCACAAAGCCGCTTGTTTTAATGATCTTTCAACAATAGGAGTGAGGATTTTTTTATTTCTCACCCCATTAAATCTTAATCCGGCGGCAACGTTATTGAAAATTGACATGGTAGGAAATGGATTAGGTTTTTGAAATACCATTCCTAATCTTTTGCGCAGTAAAACCGGATCGGTTTTCGTGAGATCTTCGCCATCTACCTGAATTGATCCAGTAATCGTGCCTCCGACAACTTCGTGCATTCTATTTAAACAGCGAAGAAACGTTGATTTACCGCACCCTGAAGGTCCGATTATTGCGACCACTTTATTCCGGGGAATATCAATTGAAATATTTTTCAATACTTTATTCTTGCCGTAAAAAGCCTCCAAATTTTTTACTGAAATTTTTATGTCCATTGTTCTTTATTTTGAGTTTATCAATTATTTTGTTTTATATTTTGAACGGGTTACGATTCTAAAGGTTAAACTTAGTATCGAGATCATGAGCATCAAGACCAGAGCTGCCGTCCAGGCTTGTTGATTCCAATCTTCAAAAGGCGCTTTAGCATAATCATAAATATAAACCGATAGCGACGCAATTGGCTGCCCGACTTTTGTTGACCAGAAGCGGTTGCCTAAAGCGGTAAAAAGTAACGGCGCTGTTTCACCTGCAGCCCGTGATAATCCAAGCAAAATGCCTGTGGCGATACCTTTCCACGCTGTTTTTAGTACAATCAATATTGTTGTTTTCCATTTTGGAATTCCTAAAGCTAAGCCGGCTTCCCTTAAAGAATGAGGCACAAGCTTGATCATTTCTTCAGTTGTACGGGTAATTGTCGGGATCATCAAAATTCCAAGAGCTATTCCGCCGGCTAAAGCGGAGAAGTGTTTCATCGGAATGACCACAAGTGTATAAGCCACCACACCAACAACAATTGAAGGAACCCCGCTCAGTACGTCGGTTAAAAACCTAACCACAGAACCGAATTTATTATTTCCAAATTCCGAGAGATAGGTTCCTGTCATCACGCCGACGGGAATTCCTATTACTCCTCCGATACCAATTAATAATAAAGTACCGGCAATAGCATTTGCCATTCCTCCTCCGGTTTCGCCAACCGGTTTAGGCATTGCAATAAAGAAATCAATATTTAAATATGATATTCCTTTTGAAATAGTATAGTAAAAGATAAAGACTAACGGAACAAGGGCTATTAGAGTTGCGACTAAAGAGAGCGACATCATAATCACACTTGTAACTTTTCTTTTTATATGAAAAAATTTAGAAGGATTCATCTTGTTCCCAATTTTCTTTCCATACTCCAGACCAATAATTTAGCAAAAGCATTAATAAAAATAGTGATAACAAAAAGTACCAGCGCGAGTTGAATTAGTGCACTCAAATACATGTCGCTCGTAGCTTCCGAAAACTCGTTTGCGATAACGCTTGCCATCGTATATGCAGGATCAAAAAGTGAAGGAGAGATTAACGCTCTATTTCCGATAACCATGGTAACCGCCATCGTTTCACCTACTGCTCTGCCAAGCCCTAACATTGTAGCGCCAAAAATACCCGATCTTGCGTCTTTCAAAACAATTTTAGTTGACTGCCAACGTGTAGCGCCTAATGCCAAAGCCGCTTCCCGTTGTGATTGTGGAACTGATTTTAAAATGTCGCGCGAAATAGATGCTACGATGGGAAGGACCATAATTGATAGGATGAGCACTGCAGCCAACATTCCAAATCCGTAAGGAGCGCCGCGAAAAAAAGGGAGAAATCCAAGTCTTTCGCTTAAGAATGGTTCAACATCGTTTCTTATCCATGGAACCAAAACAAAAATTCCCCATAAGCCGTAAACTACCGAAGGAATACCGGCAAGTAGTTCAACTAAAAAAGATAAGGGTTTCTCAAGCCATCCGGGCGAAAGTTCCGAAAGGAATATTGCTATTCCGATACTAAGCGGAACGCTTAAGATGAGCGCGAGAAACGAGGAAACAACTGTTCCGTAGATAATCGGTAATGCGCCATAGATTTCCTGCACCGGGTCCCAAACTGAATTGGTTAAAAATGACCAACCGAATTTCTCGATGGAAATTTTTGAACCAATGTACATTTCATAACCCATCAGAATAACAAGCAGAAAGACGAACACCGCAAAGAGCAGTGTTAGCCTTTCAAAAATTAGGTCGCCAAAATTTTGCGAGCCAAATATTTTCTTTAAAAAAATGTTTCTTTTATGTTCTGTCTGTTTGGTATTTGCTTGCATGTCCGGATAATTTGTTACTTTATTTTTTTACCATTTGCAGTAATCAAATCGATCTTTTTTTCGCACATTTTAACGACCGCTTTTGGAAGAGGCGCATAATAAAGACCAGAGGCGTAAGTCTGTCCCTTTTTCATTGACCATTTCAAGAATTTGACTAATGCGTTTGCCTTCGCTTCGTTTTTCATATTTTGATAGACGAGCAGCCATGTAAATCCGGAAATTGGATATGCATCTTTTCCATCAGCATCCGTAATTGAGACGCGCAAATCTTCGGGCATATTTTTAGAAGCGCCTTCAGCCGCGGCGCTTACAGAGGCAAATTCAGCTTCAACAAAGTTTCCCGATTTGTTTTTCATCGCAGCATAATGAATTTTATTCTGTACTGCATAGGCTAATTCAACATAACCAATAGCCCCATCCATCTGTTTTACCAAACCTGCAACTCCTTCATTTCCTTTACCGCCAAGCCCAACAGGCCAGTTAACTGAAGTTCCTTTTCCTACTTTTGTTTCCCATTCTTTACTGACTTTCGTTAAATAGTCGGTAAAAATAAATGTCGTTCCGCTGCCGTCCGAACGATGAGCAACAACAATAGATTTGTTAGGAAGATTTATTTTGGGATTAAGTTTTTTAATTCTTCCGTCATTCCATTTAATAATCTTCCCCAGAAAAATATTTGAGAGGGTTTCACCGTCTAAATTAAGTCCTTTGCTTATCCCGGAAACATTGTAACAAACAACATCAGCGCCCATTACGGTTGGGATATGAAGAATAGTTGTTCCTTGTTTTTTTGAGCATCTGCTAATTGCTGGTCGGTCATCGGTCCATCACTTGCGCCAAAATCAACAGTACCTTCAATAACTTGCTTAATACCGCCGCCGCTTCCAATTGATTGATAATTGAATTGAACACCGGTTTCCTTTTTATATTCATCAAACCATTTAGAGTAGATAACATAAGGAAATGTTGCGCCGGCGCCATTCAATTGAAGCTGCGCATGGGTTAACATTGAAAATGCAACCGTTAGAAAAAGAGCCGATATAATTTTTTGAAATTTCATTTTTTTCTCCTTAAATATAATTAAAATGAGTAAGCAAAAGTTATCCGGGCGGTTAAATCCTTCAAGGACTTTCCGGAAGCGTCTTTTACCTGGTAATTAAATAATTGAACGTTTGGAATAACACTAACATTTTTCGCCGCTTTATAATCAAGTCCAGCCATAAGGAAAGAGTTGCCGTCTAAATCTTTACTTGAGTTTGGATCGTAGTTATCAAATCTTGCAACTAATTTCAACGATTCAGTCAAGGTTTTCCAACCCCAAATTGAGATGCCAAAACTGCTTTGATTTTGAAGCGCTTCCCCGGCAGACGGCG
>Ga0210041_1003813_pt1 | contig 11498 bp, 18 predicted proteins | sample CryGeymeta201503_FD_183973 | JGI IMG/M metagenome (GOLD analysis project Ga0210041, IMG submission 183973) | Groundwater microbial communities from Crystal Geyser aquifers in Utah, USA - Crystal Geyser metaG 2015-03 (SPAdes) (version 2) | ecosystem: Environmental > Aquatic > Deep subsurface >... | reverse complement strand
GCGCTGGTCAGGCGTGGAGCATCAACCCTGGTGCACGTCGTTGATCAACCGCCCTTCGGCGGCCGCGAGGCGAAACCTTCGGCGGACTTCCGCCAGCTGCTGCTCCTTGCCCTTGTATTTCCCCTGGCCGGCCGCTTTTTCGATTCGCTGGAGCTCCGATCGCCGAAGCATCGGGGCACTGCCCGTATGCTTTTGGTGAACCGAATCTCCGGCGCCTCGCGGGGCGTCCGGTGGGGGTGCTTGGTGGGCACCAATCTCTCGCTCGAACTCTTTCAGGAATGCAGCGCAGCGGGCGGCATCGCCGGCACGATAGGCGTCCATGTAGAACACGCCCTTTTCTCGCCCGGTATTGCCTTCCATTTTATGCAAAAACTGATCGGTAAACCGCGAATCGGCGTCTACCACATGCCAGTTCGGGACCAGGGCCGTCAGCTTCTCCTCGAATGTGGCGGCTTCGACTCGTGCAAGCCGCTGCTGGAGCGACTGCACTTCCGACTTCGAGCTGGCAGAGCTGTTTCCACTGCTGGCCAGAGCCATGATCGAATCCACTGCGGACTCCGGCAGTTCGTCCAGTAGCGCTTCGCGGATCTTATCCAGATCGGCGTTGCTGGTCGGGCCTGCCTTCGTTCCCTCCTCGAGTTGCTGCTCCAGGTCGCGAATCTTCTGCTGCAGACGGGGCACTTCGGCGTCGTACTTGCCCTTCAGTACCCGGTTGGCCTGCGTCAGCCTATCAATTTCGGCCTGGAATCCCTGATCGCCTGACGGTGATGGCGTCGGCGGATCCTGCTTCAGATCACCTGCGGGCTGACCGCTTTCCAGGTATTCCGAAAGGTTCGGAGCCTGTTCCGAGGTCACGGGTGGCGGAGGATCCTGCTGGACCCGCTGCTGTGAGCCGTTGTTTTGCTCACCACCCTGCTGTCGCTCCCGCTGTTCTTCCTGCTTCCTTATGAGTTCGCGCGCGTTGGCGCTGGCTTTCTTGACTGCGTTTGGTCGAGCCACTGTCTTTTCTCCTGAGCCCTTGCGGGTGTTCAGTCCTGCGGGAGCCGCGGTACGCGGTGTTCCCCCCGGTGGACGAAGTGGTCCCTTGCTTACGGAACACTCTCCCGGTCTTCTGCCGTCCTCGGAGCCGCCGTCGCGGTTTTCGTCGGGCCGGCGCAGAGCCGGGTTACATGCCCGATCACTCGGGATATATGCGCGTCAAACACGCACTCGGCTGGGCGTTCCCAGCCGGCTGCGGGCTTCACGGCGTGAATTTCCTGTTGACCCTCGATACAGGCGCGTCGTGGACATGCTCCAGTTTCTTGATCTCTGCGTCGAGCGCGGAATAGCCACCCTGAGCGCGGTAGATTGCCGCCACTGGTTCCGGCGTCTTCGCGGCCGCCGTTGCGAAATTCTCCCGCTGTGTTCTCAGATGATCGAGATACAGCCTGAAATCACGATTGTTGAGCAGCCGCACCATCGCCATCTGGAGCTGTTCGATGCTCGGCGCGGCGTCGCTCATACTGCGGCCCCTGCGCCAGCTTCAGCCGGTTGCGGACCGCCAGCGCGACGTCCGTCGACCGTCATTTCCTGCGGCTTGCCCGGATTCTGCCCGGCCTGCTGCGCCATCATCTCCGACTGTGCCTGGGCTTGCTGCATCAGCATCGCGCGGAGATCATCTTCAGTCGGGACGATTCCCTCCGGGTCGATGTCGAATAGCCTGAATGCCTCTTCAAGCTGTGTGCGCCGGCCCATCACTCCAAGGATCTGCTGATCGACCGGATTACCTGTCATCTGCAGAAACTCGATCTGCCGCGCCGCCTGCCGATCGCGATGGATCAGCGCGCTTGATGCACGGGCGACGACCGCGGCATCGCCCTTGATCGACTCGTCCTGGTCGAACAGCATCAAATCTTCCCACGTCGCCTTGACCGTAGAGACGATTGCCCGGTCGAGGATCCAGACCGCGTACTTGATGCCGCGTGCGGCCTGCTCCATGAGAATGGATAGCCCGGTGGCCGTGGACGCCGCCCCGCCGCTGGTGTTCACCCCTTGCGCGTATGGCGGGATCCCGCTGTACTCATCGGCCAGGCTCGAGAAAAACTGGTACACCTTCACCAGCGCGTCTGCGTTCATGGTCGGCTGGAAGAAATTGACCGCCCGCTGCGACGTGGCGACGGTCGGCGATTTCGTCTGGAACAGCCGGAACGGCCCGATATCGTAGGGATCTTCGCCCTCGGCCAGTCGGTCAATGTTGATATCGCCCATGAATCCGGACGCCAGGGTGACGTTGTTCGCGAGCGCGCGGGCACAAGTGTTCGCCTGATCCTGCAGATCGCGGATGATCTGCGGCAGTCCCTGACCCCAGACCATCCCGGGGACTCTCTCCAGGGACTCGGCGGTAAATGGCCGGCGCCCAAGCGGGTGTGGGTTGAGCGCGCCGCGGATCACGTAGTTCCCGACCACCACAACGTTGCATTCGTAGGAATCGAAAGCGTCCGGGATCTGAGCCGGATCGAAGCCCCAATCCAGCAGGGTCCGGCCGCTGACCTTGCCCCAATAGTCGATCGCCTCGATCGGCTTGTCCGTCGCCCAATCCTCGTGATCGCGGCCTTCAGCACGCTGCCGGGCGTCGTCGTGCGACGTGGCGAGCTCGTACCCGGTCTCGCCGTAGGCGTTCAGCGCATCGCGGATTGCGCGCTCGCTGTAGGTCGGGAGCCCGATCAGCGCATACAGGTCATCTGGCCGGTATCGGCGCCGGATAATCATCGGGCCATCGTCCAGAGTGCGCGCGTTCGGGGCGGGGAACGCATCCCAGGGGCTGATCCGCTCGTAGCGGCGCACCGTCTTATTTTCGACCACCGGCATGGTGCGGCCGTACTGGTCTACAGACCATCCCAACGTCTTTTCCCTGGACCTGAACGGACCGCCGAAGAAGGCCGTCGGGTAGGTCACGAAATCGGTGATGTAGTCCTCGAACTCGTGCTGCCAGTGCCCCTGATCGAACTCATCGTTGATTCGCTCCTGCATCCGCTCGGCGCGCTCTTTCGCGTGCTCCTGAGCGAGCTGCAGGAGTCGGGCCTCAACATCGCCCAAGCGCTTATCGACCGCATCCTGTGTCGGCATCAGGCCACCAGCCATGAGCTCGGCAACCTCGCCCTCGACCCGCGCGCGCAGCATTTCCTGCACGTCATCCGGGATTTCCGGGACCGGCGTGGCCCGTACCTCATACGGCCGCTGGCCAGGCTGGAACAGGATGTCTCGCACCCATGACTCGACCGCGCGACACTTGATTTGCGTCAGCTTCATGTAGATTTCAGACCCGCCGCTCTCGCGGATGACCTGGAGCGTCTGTTCTTCGTACTGCCCGTTGCGTTGGCGCAGACAGCGCAGCAGTTCGCGCTCGATCGGCTCTTTGGCGATCCGTGCCTGCTGCCATGCACGGAGCACATGCGCGTGAAGCGACCGGCTTACGCGCTCTGGATCGTAGGACGGCTGGTCGGCCTCGGACAGGAACTCGGTCAGGTCGGGCGCCGACTCATCCTCATGGGACAAGCCGGCGCCCTGCCGGTGCGGGCCGGGCGGCGCCTGAAGCATCGCGCTGGTCTGTCCGGGCTGGATCATCGTCCGATCAGGCCGGACGGGTCTTGCCGGACTTCAGCGGATGCTTGGCGCAGCACGACTCCATGTGCCGAGACATCGCATCGACATCGCGGTTGGCATCGACCCGCGACTGCGCGGTTCCTGCCGCCTTCCGGATCTTTCCGCTGCCGCCGAGACGGCCCTCGTAGTCCATCATCATGCCGTTCTTCATATCGTTCTTCATATCGTTACTCCTAGAGATCAGACCGCGATCCGCGGCCGTTTGCCTGTCGGGGCGATTTTGCGCACCCCGCCCGAAATATTCCCAGCCATCACACCGACCCCGAACGCATCAGCGCCGTGACTGGCCCAATTGTGCAGCGGCTTGGTTCGGTAGGTGGCTCGCACCTCGTCCCATTCCTTTTGGTAGCTGTCCAGGGCCTTGATGCCTTCCTCGCAACGCTCGGCGTCAAATCGGCAGCGCGGCAGAATGTTGCGCACCGCCTCGATCCGGTCGGCGATCGCGTGCTCAGGGCACACCTCGAAGTCCAGGCCCAGCCGTGCAGCAACATCCACCCGGCGCTCAGCGTCATTGCCCCATTCCCGGACCTTCAGATCATGGGGGCCGACGTGGCGCGAGAACATCATGCCGCGCTCCTGGCGGATATCGGCCACATGCCGGGCCAGCGTCTGCAGGCCCTCGCCGGTCCACTCCCGGTAGTCGATGACATGCAGCCAGCCGCCGGCGCGCTGAACGAACCAGACCGCCGTCGCGTCATCGACACCCAGGTCCCACCAGGTCTCGGTCCGGTAGCTGGGATCGTGCGGCAGATCGCAAATCCGGCCCGACCGCCGCACGTCGGCCATCTGCTCGGCATAGTAGGCGCCCTCGATCGTCGCCTCGAATGCTTCTTCGGGCGTCGATGGGTACTCCTGCTTCATCCGGTCGCCGAGGCGCTTCCACTTCCCGCAGTACCAGGCGCGCCGCGCCGGGCCGAGGCTGCGACCGATCTTGCCTTCGATCTCGTGGAAGTATTTGAGCAGCGGCGCGGTGATCACGACATGCCGCGGGCTTGCGACGTATTCCGGGTGCAGCCACCACGGAAGAAACGAGATCGACCAGTCCCCGGCGGCCAGCGGGCGGCCTTCCTGCTGAGCTTTCAGAGCGTCCTGGCAGTAGTCGTAGAAATACCCGTACTGGCCCTCGGCCGTGGACTCGATCACCTTGATACCGGTGGCCTCGGGCACCGCCTCGAAGGATCCGGTCACGATCTCGACCGCTTTGAGTGGGTACTTCGCGCAAATCTTCGCGAATTCTGAGACGTGCAGATAGTGCACCGTGTCCGAGCGCACGGACAGCGCGACCGAGTAGCTGGAACCATTGGCCAGCACCAGCTCGTGCGCACTCTCGTTGTGCGCCTCCATGTGCTTGCGCAGCTGCTCCGGCAGCGACAGGAACGGCGTCCGGACGTTGCGTCTGAACATCTTGCGCATCGATTCGCGGTCGTGGGAGATCGTCACGCCCACGAAATTGGGCGTAAATATCGCGCTGTCCAGGCCGAGCAGCATCAGGAGCGTGCTCGCGCCGAGCTGGCGGACTTTCAAAATCAGGTGGTTCTGGCGCATCTCGCGCAACAATCGCTCCTGCGCCCAATTCGGCTTGAACCTTACCCGCTTCCCCTCCTTGTTAATGATCCAGTAAAGATTATGCAGTCGCCAGAGCTGATCGCCGAACTGGTCAGCGATCTCGACCGAATTGATTTCCGTCGTCGTCGTCGCCATCGTCCCCTCCATGCGTCCGCTGCCGTACGCCATCCAGCACACTCCGGCCCGCGTCCGACCTCGCCACTGCGTCAATCAGATCGCGGATCGGATCTGTTTTCTGTCTATTGTCTTCCCCGTACATGCCCAGGTGCTTCGCCAGCAGCTCGGCGCCGCGGTAGACACCGGGCGCGTCGAAGGCGTATGCCGGCGCGATCTCTCCCGACGGCGTGGACACCAACACATGCTCGCCCTTGCGGTCCAGGACCGGGCTCGCCTGCCGGCACCGCTCGATCGTGTCCAGCACCACCGTCAGTACGTAGTCCTGCGTGACGCCGACGCGCTCGGCCCGTGCGGCCTGGCGTCGTGCCAGCTCGGCCGCGACCTTAGGATGCTTTAGTAGGACGCTGCCCTGGACATGCGCGCTTTTCTGCGCGTATCCGGCCCGGATCGCTGCATTGGTGACATGCAGATCGATCATGTATTCGTCGATGAATCGCAGCTGTTTGTCGTTGAGTGGTCGATTATTGCTCATGCGCTGAGTCTACCCGAAAATGAGCGCCCACCATTTCACCCTCCGGCTTCGGGTCGGTGGGAAGCGCGGCCGATTGGCCGACGCTGGTGGGCGCTTGGCGTATATACGCCGAATGGCTCCCGGTTTGTATAGGTAGCGCGCGGCCCGGGAACCAGAAGCCGGCAGATTGCCGGCCCACGTCAGGAGTGCCGCGCAAGGTGTGATCAGTCGAGATTAACCGCGACCACGTGCGAGCCCGCGTGGATGATCGTGTTTCCGGCATCGCTGGCCAGCTGCGCGAAGCTCAGCCCGAAGTCGCCGCTTTCGGCGCCCACTGTCAGGACACCCGTGACCTCGAACACCTCGCGGGCGCCGTCGGTCAGCAGGGACACGGTGCCATCCACGGCGACCGGAGCCGACGGGGCGGAGGACAGGAACCAGACACAGGTTGAGCCCTCGGGAGCGACCAGGCCGACCTTAACATCGGCGATGGCCGGCGAAGTGGCGTGGATAACGGCCCTGAAATGCACCACGGTTCCGGCCAGGACTGGAACGGACAGCGCCGTGTCGGCGGCCAGTGTGGTGTTGGCGGTGATTGCGGCGGCGTCGGTGGCCCGGCCCGCCAGTTTCTGCGTCGGGAGATACATGGTAGTTTCCTCGTGTATGGGCGACTCGCCCGCAATTAATATTTTTCGTCAACATGTGTTGACACGGCACGCAATGCGTGTATAATGGGAACCGTGGATAAGGAATCCACATCCCGCGCCTCGGGGTTTCAGGGGCAGGAGAAAAAAAATGAGTGTCGTAATGTACAAAACAGCATCCAACTACTTTTACGCTCTGGAAATTGGCATTCCGAATGAGACCGTTCTTTTCGGCGAAGGGTGCTCGCCGCAAGAAGCCGTCAGCAGAATGCAGAAAACTCAGTACCAAGCAGCACATTTTTCGTGCATCGGGCCCGCAAACAGCCGACTGGCAGAACTCTTTGACCTCGACATCGACGAGGAGATCATCGACTGCACAGAGGCAGAGGAAGACGCCGCCGCAGAAGCGCTTGATGGATCAGAATACTAATCAACAATCACCCAAACCGCAGCCGCCGGGACATCCTGGCGGCACACCCTAGCCCAGAGGAGATCCGTGCAGCGAGGGCCGCTGGCGGCCACACCCAAACGCAAGCAGCGCGAAGCATCTACTGCACGCTGCGCGCGTGGCAGGAGTGGGAGGCTGGGAACCGCCGTATGCACCCGGCAAAGTTCGAGCTCTACTTGATCAAGCTACAGCACCGCACCGACGCCCAGTAGCACCAGCAACCCGGCGGAGCCCAAGCGCATCAGCAGCGCTTGGCCCGCCTCATCCTTGTACAGCGCCCGATACAGTTCCGCCTGCGCTTCCGCGGCGCGCCCGGCCTCAAGCAGAGCCCGGGCCTCGGCGTGCTGCGCATACAGCGCCAGGATCACTCCGGTCAGTGCCTCGGTGTTCGCCCGCGCGGCCGCGGCGAACGCCTCAAGATCCTCGATTGCCGTGCCCACAAAGCACGCGGCCTGCTCATCGCCAACGGACCCTGCCACAGCCATAGGACGTGATAGCGGCAAAGGCTCCAGCTTCGGCAGCGCGGTGTCTGCCTGATACTCGCGCAGCGTCCTCGACGGATCCGGCAGCGTCGAATCAATCGCCGCGCAGCCGCCGGTTAAGAGCATCCAGGCGAGCAACAAAACTCTCATCAGTCCGTCCCTTGATCTGTTCGATGTTGGCGCGGCCTTTCGCCAGCGCGGCCTCGGCCTTGAGCGCGGCCTCAAGCGAACGCTCCGCGGCGATTCTGGCCTCGGCCGCCGCATCGCCCTTCGCGCGCTCCAGATCCTCGGCCTTCCGGTCGTAGGAATCAGCCAGCGCGGCCTGGCGCCGGTATGTTAGCGCCGCCCACAACGCGCCAAGAGCCATAAACAGCGCGCCGATCCGCCGCAACCAGGTCACGGATCACCCGACAGCGCAGCGGTCCAGTTCCAGCCCTTGATCCGGCCGATCGCAATCATGACGCGGTAGCAGATCGGAGCCAGCAGCCCCACGCAGATCCCGAGCCAGAACGCAAGCCAGCCCCAGCCCGGAGCGACGGTGTACGTTGCGGACCAGCCGATCAGGAACGCGGTCAGCGCCGCCGGCCGGCCATGCAGGACCACGACAGTCTTGACCGTCTGCGTGATTCCCCATGACGCCAGCAACCCGATGCAGACTGCGCCAATGTGAGCCGGGGTCAGTCCGGCAAGATCAATCAGGCCCCGAATTGCTTCAAGCATCCTGCGGTCTCCGTGTGGTGATCTCGATTTCCCAGCTGCCCCCGGTGCTGAGCGCCAGCATCAGGGCATCGAACACGTTGCGCGATTCCGTGACCATCGGCCCGGCGCGAAGCCAGCCGATGCCGGCCCCTGGAAGAATGCAGCCCTCGGTGTCGCGCGGGAAATTGCCCGGGTGAAACATGATGTGCTTGCGTCCTGGCACGTCGCAGATTTCCCAGCCGGCCTCGAACTTACCGCCCGATGTTCTCTTGACGATCGGGCTCGGGCGAAGGCGCAACGGATACTGGCCCTCCGGTATGCACGACACGTTCGGCCGGTTCGCGCGCCACGGCAGTTCCAGCGTGCAGCACCGCCAGGCCCCAATCACGAGCTCGCCCAGTACCGCCTGATCCTGCGGCAGATACGCACGCAGCAGCCTGGCGGTGTTGGTCTGGATCTGGCTCATGGCACTCCAACGGGCCACCGCCACGGCGGCAGCAATCAGTATTTGCTCGGGGCCGGACGCACTCCGGCTCGGGCAGCCATTGCCGCGCTGGGCCGAGCAAAGAAAAAAGGTGGCTGCGGCGGGGTGGGTCGGGGGAGGGCCAAGCGTCCGCCGCAGCCGGTTTCCGAGCTGGGGATGAACGCCCGGAAATGGAAATCGTACGTCATTGAATCTAAACGGGAATCGAATCTTTCAGCTGATTCAGGCGCAACTTCCCGTGCCAATAGCTTACTGATTTTCTGCGCAAAGTCAACAGTTACGGTACTTACAGCCGTTTTTCTCTGCGCGCCGAAATCACGGCTCCGGTGTACGAAACGTACCCCGAGCCAGTTCTTCGCCCAGGTGATCGGCCAGAACCGCGTCCGCGCGAATCAGTTCGGCGACCACAGTCGAGACCAGCCCGGACATCTGTTTCAGCCGTTCATTGCCAACCTTGAGATCCTCGCGCAGCCGTCCGCCAGCGCGGTGCTGCCCGTACACATGGCGCCGGACCAGGCAGTAGACCAGCCGGCGAATCTGCGTGCCGCTGATCGAAACGTCCGGATGCGTCGTCAGCGACCGAGCGCGCATCCAGGCGTCCAGGTGATCGACCAGCTCGGCGAACGCGCTTCCGTACTCGAGGTACGAGAATGCCAGTCGCTCGGCCGTCGTGCGCGTCATACGGTCAACGTGCCGGCGTTCACCGAGGCGCGCGAGCATCCCAGCGAACTCGGCCGCCGTCAGCTCCTGGACGCCACCGGACCCAGGTCCGGTCGGTGTCAGCGTCCGAATCGAAAGGCGTGACAGGACGCGCTCGATCGCGTCGCGTTTCGGCTTGATTTCGTGGGTTTCGGTCATCCGTGCTCTCCGGGTTGGCAATCTCGTTCAAAATCTGTCGCACTTTACCAATGGCGCTACGCGGCTGTCTGTGGTAGGTGATCCGGCCAGGACCAGGGCGCGATCACAATCCGGCCCTCAACGCCCCACACCTTGCGCTGCGCTGTGGTATGAATTCCACTGTCATCCTCGTAGAGCGCATCAAGCAGCGCCTTCAGCAGATTGTCGACATCCGGCTTGGTGCGGTGTACCTGCCCGTCGTGGGCCGCGCGCTTCTTGCCGCTCCAGCTGGTCGGCATCGGCAGCACGAACAGGATTGAGGCGCCGTCCTCCGGCACCCAGACCCGGTGTGCTCGCACTTCGTCCTTGAACGCACGATAGCGCAGCACCGCCGGCCGCTGCTTCCACTTGTCGCTGCGGGTCATTCGCGGCTTTCCGACCGGGGTGATGGGGTACGCGATCACGAGTCGAACTCCTGATCGGCCCGATAGATTGCCCGAATCGCCTCGATCTCCTCGTCGGTCAGCAACGCGCGGATCTGCTTGCGCCGCGCTGGCGGAAGGTCCGGGTCGCGCATTGCCGCCCACAGGTGGTAGACCGCCCGCGAATGAGCGTGTAGTTTGCCGATGCCTTGCGGGCTCAGCGGTGCGGGAACGCTTCTCACAGCACGCCCTCCTCGATCAGTTTGGCCTGAGTCCGCATGACCGCTACAGCCAGCTCCGGGCCTCGATCGCCAGCAGAAGCGTGACATGGCGCACAGCACCATGCCCCAAGCAGGTCGGGCGATTTCAGGCCGACGCCGCATGTTCCTGCTAGGCGGTAGTGGGCGAGTACCGTTGTCTCACCGCCGCCGTCGCAGACGCCGGGTATCCGCACCATGCACGGCCGGCCCCTCGCCAGTTTTCTGAGATTCATTCGATCAATCTCTGCTGATCAGGAACAGCACCAGCATCGCGCCATCGCCACCCACAAACGAGCGCGCCATTTATGCCTGAGCGCGCCATCCGGTCCAGTGCCTTCTGGCCATACCCAACAAGAACGCTCGGGCCACCTGCATTGCTGATTGACCTGGACCCATCAACATGGTGGAAGTGCAACCGCCCATGAATGAAAAGAAGCGCACTAGCTTCCGGCCAAATGTGCTCTGCAAAGAAAGCGGTTTCCGTCCTGGCAAACACTAGCGCGATCCCCCCGTCGCCGTGCCTCGACAACTTGCGCAGCCATTTGCCCGTTGATCGTCCGTATGGCGGATTGAGCCAAACAAAACCGTGCCACGGAAGCGCCAAGCCATCATCGCAGACAGTGTAATGAGACCTTGCTGTTGGCCACGGCCGATCAACTGGCGAGCATGGATCAAGGTCGAATGGCCCGAGAGCGGATAAGATTTCAGGCGGCGTAAGCCATTCGTCCTTCATTGCGCGGTGGGATTGGTGTCCGCCGATGCTCATCGCAGCCTGCCCTCCTGTTCGAGCCGCCGAATGTACTCCGGGATCGGGTCCGGAATCACGACGCCCTGGTCAGCAGCCCTACCGATCACGAAATCCACAAAGTCCGCGAACTCCGCGGTCGTCAACAATGACCTTTTCCGGTCCTCGTCCGTCGTGGTGGTGCGTCGAGGCCGAACCTTTTGCTGATCCAGCAGCCTGTATTTAGTCCATCCGAAATACTCGCCGCAGAAATACTCGTGGAGATCGTCTCGGTCTTTTTCTCCGCGAAGCCCTATGTGCTCCATGAGCGGAGGATAGACCCATCCGAAAAGCGTCGCGTTCTGCGCATTCGTGCGCGACTTCTTCCAGGCCTCACGGATCCAGACGTAATCGCGATCATCCGGCGTCGCCTCGATCGCAGCACGCAGCAGCGGAAACACGCACGCCCGACGGGCCGGGTCTTTGGACAGCAGGAATCGGAGCGCGTTGGGCTTCATCGATCCAACTCCACAATCCTCCGCCCGATCCACTCCATGCAATTCACCGCCATGCTGTTCCCCAGCGCCTTGTATCTTGGCCCGTCCGGGCAGTTTTCCGGCTCCTTTCCGCGCCAAGGAATTCGGGTGAAGTTGTCGGGGAAA
>Ga0210041_1003809_pt1 | contig 11510 bp, 9 predicted proteins | sample CryGeymeta201503_FD_183973 | JGI IMG/M metagenome (GOLD analysis project Ga0210041, IMG submission 183973) | Groundwater microbial communities from Crystal Geyser aquifers in Utah, USA - Crystal Geyser metaG 2015-03 (SPAdes) (version 2) | ecosystem: Environmental > Aquatic > Deep subsurface >... | reverse complement strand
AGTGTGTTGGTCAGAGGGTCGTTCGTTTTCTGGCCATTCCTCAGGAGGCACGGGACGCGGCCAACGGATACGCGTGATTTGGAAATAAATCTCCGTAATTTTTGTCTCCTGGCGTCTCTTGGTGGGCAGAACGACAGATGTGTTCGTCGATCGCTTTTTCTTTTTTTTGTGGTTGTTGGTATTATTGTGACTTGCCGTGGATCTAGTGGCTCTGATTGTGGGTGTGGGTGTGGGTGTGGTTGCGGATGGTTTCTTAGGAGCCAGATAACTTGACCATTGTTGGTTGCTCGTTGCTTTTTTCTTCCTTTCATCCTCCTCGTTGGGCGCGCGTTTCGTGCTATACATATTCTATACGACTAAGTGAAGGGAGACGGTATGGGGGGGGGGAGGAAGAATGAACTAAAAAAGAGTAGTGGAAAATGTGCACCATCATGGTTCGTGTCGGGAGGGAGTGGGGCAGCAGCAGCGATTGGGGATGTACTCTCACCAAACGAAGAAGGAATGAAAAGCACACAAGATACTTGACACGGTTGTGAAAAAAACGTGGGTAGGATAGATAAATGCTATGTGGTTCCCTTTTCCGAGAAAAATGGGTATGAAATGAAGCTCGCCTTCCACGGTCGATGAACAAATGGGGCAGGTCTGGTCAATGCCATCCACTTATTCATCGACCATGGAAGGCGAGCTTCAATGTTTTAAAAAAATGGCGGGATGACGATGGCAGTGTCGACACGACACAATAGATCATCGACCATGGAGTGTGAGATTCACCGTTCTGATTCACACTTCTGATTTCCCCCCAACCCCCGTGCGCCCTAAATCCCTGTAATTATTCTACAAGAAAGTGTTACTCCAGTATGTTTGTATTTTTCTGAAAAAAAGTTTCACAAGCGCAGAAGGCACGTGGGTGGACAATTGAGATGTTGATGAAATGCACTTACATATTTGTGCGTGCCCGCTTGCTCTCATCATCCTGCTGCTTCTTTTCTTCTTCTTCTTTCTCGCGCTTACGTTTGCGACGCAAGCGCTGCTTCTCAATACGGCTCTCACGTTGCTCATCCGTCATCGCGAGACTCTTTTGCTTCCAATACTGACGCTGCTTGCTGTGTCGTCGTGCTAGGCTTGCCTTCTTGCTCTTGTCACGCACCGCCGCATGAATTTCGCGCCACGCGTACTCGAACGTTCCTGGACTCTTTTTGTCATTCATGAGTTTATGATGAGCAAGCATCAGGGTGGCCATGTCACGCAGAGTCGGAGGCAGGCCACGTCCATACTCGGCGCTGCTCTGATATTTGAAGACATATTTGTAAGAATATTGCTGTGATTGTGGTTTTGTTTGTGATTGTGTTTGTCCTTGTGTTTCTTGTTGTGTTGACAATGGTGACGGTGATGATGATGATGATGATGATGATGATGATGATGATGATGGAATGCAAAAGATGTTGCTATCACATGTTTCTTTCGTGGCGTGCATGATGGTTGTTGTTGAGTCTAGTCCTATCGTCTTAGCATAAACGGCCGCATGCGACATGGGTTGCAGCGCTTGTGGCCGCCCCGTATGTGGATCCATTAGAGGGGGATGAACAGCAAGCACGTAATACGTCTTGGCTACAGGTGTTTCTACCCATGAAATCTTGCCGTTGTCGTGGATTTTTTCGGCCAGACTATCATAAGCCCCAGCACTAAAGTATTTCTTGCACAGTGCAGGAGGACCACGGGTTGGTCGGATGATTTTCAGATGGTGCTGCGGGTCGAGACGAGGTCCGCGCATAAAGCGTGTGACGGCAAAGAAGAACCAGCGGTCATCCACATCAACCAAGCGACGCAGGTTCTTAGGCACAACCGGAAGGTGTTTGGCCAGCGTTTGTCGTCGCAGATGCTGCTTCAGAAAATGCCGGATCCCTTCGTAGATTGTGCGCCAGAGCGGGGCCTGGTAATGGTAGAAGGCACGGGAAATACGTCGCAGCGGAAGCAGTGTCCGAACAAGAGGTTCCAGCGCATCCCTGAGCGTCTTGCAGACGAGGCTGGCAACGGGACGTGGGCCTGTGTATGTGAGCGTGACAAAAGCCGTGCTCAGGCGCATAAAGTTTTCAGAGAGGCCGTTCGTTTCGTTTTTTCGCGCAACGATACCAATCACGTTCTTCTGGCCCATCGCCTCGTCGCTGAGCATGCCAATAATAACACGCCAGCTGTCGGCCATGACCATGCTTGCGGCGAGTGGCTGCGGGCGATGGATCAATAATGCATGATCGCCATCCCCGGGGCGAATGGGGGCCTGATGGGCGCGCCGGTAAGATCGCGGTGCCTGCTCTCTCGGTATTTGTCGATGTGAGGGCGGCAGTGGTGGTAGTGATAGTAATGGTCGTTCCATTGTCGAATGGGCGCGTGGACTCTGGGCGCCGTTCATATGACGCATGGACAACAGATGGGATGATGTGCAGACAGGTGTTCTGTGATGGGGCGCTTCCATGCTTTGGTGAAGTGGAGAAATGAAGTGACGACGCCATAGAACACACCATTGAAGCTCGCCATCCATGATCGATCAGATACAAAATAACGGTCTTCTTCCCTGCACCCCCGGGGGTGGAAAAATTGATGCGCAAATCGACCTTGGATGACGCGCTTCAACGACAAATGGTGCCAAAATGACCGGCCTTGACTCCCATTATTGCGCAGATCGACCATGGATGACGATCTTCAACGACGATGGCGCCAAATGACTGCCCGCCCGAGGCCCAATTTCGATATGATTGATCATGGACCACGAGTTTCAAATTTTCTTTTTTTTTGGTCGAATGCTTAGAAACTCCGACTGGTATATCTTTATTATTTTTTCTGTTTTTTTAAAATCGTGTCTGATCATGTGTTTTTTTTTATAATCGGGGGCATTCGGCAGCATGTGGTCGAGCGGGGTCGTACCAGGCGGCACGTGCGCAGCGTGTTGAGCAATAAAAAGTCCTGCGGCATGCAGCACACGCTTCGCGCACCACGGGCAGACTGCAATAATGGCATGCGAATAAAGAAGAGGAGGGAGACAGGGAAGATGAGTAGGAAGAGGAAGAGGGAGAGGGAGAGGAAGATGTTGATGTGCTGATGGCCCATTGTGGATGTCCAATGAAGGGTGCCTGGACCGCTGATGTTTCGAGATTAGAGGCGTTGTCACCATTGTCGCCTTCTTTGAGAATCTCGGAAACACCAGCCTCGGCGAGTGTCAGATTGAGTAGATTGGCAGGCATCAGCAACTCACTGCCCTTGTGCAGCTGCATGACTTGCCGTGCTTCTTCATAAGTCACTCGGAGAAGCTTGAAAAAATCATTCTCCAAAGCATCGCGGGGCGTCAGTCCATGGGGTCGCAGCTCAAGTGATTCATTCCAGTCGTCATTGTGGTACTCGGCCAGTTGTTCGAATTCGTCATCAACTTCGTTTCGAGGATCATTGCGCCAGATGCAGTGGACGAGAAGTATGCTGTAGATGTACTTGCCCGCTTCATCCTCGTTATCGAGTGTAAAGAGATTCTCAAGAACGCGAGTAATTTCTTGCGATGTGGCCTTCTTTTTGTCACTCTTGTGCAGAATGTCGTACCAAGTATTATCGCGAGTCGCCAGTTTCTTTTTGATCTCTTCTTCCTGATCTCTGCTAAGTATCGCCTCGTCGCCGAAACTATCCAAGACCTCTCCGTAAAGTACTCCATCGATGTTCAAGATCTGCTGCTTATGTTTCTTCAGAAAGACTGTCATATAAGAGACGTCCATGGCACGCTTGCAAAACTCTAGCCAATTGCTCCAATTCTCGGTGCTTGCTTCTTCTTTGATTGTTGTCCATTGTTTGTTGGGAAGAATATTGGTGACAATGTCGTAGACCAGTCGCCGTAAATCATAAAATGGCGAAGGGTTATCTCGGACAATGCCCAAATTCGCAAACCCAAGATCCTCTTCAGGAATGATACGATCAACGGCCATTGGATCGTTGGGATCACTGGAAGTTCTTATCCGGCTGCGACCAAAGTCGATGAGTTTGGCAATGCGACCACCATCCGTCACGTTGTTGGGCAGTTTAAAGTACAACGGCCTTGCCTCATCACCATCGGCACTGGTCTCTTCGGTGGTCGTCTCCGCGCTCTCGGTGGTGCTCGTTTCCTTGTTGTTGTTGTTCCGAAGAGCATACCAAACATCGTAGGCCTTCGTACGAGCATCTGCCGTCATCAGCCACGCGTCATTTATACCGCGTTCTTGGGCCAGCGGACGCGTCACCATAACATTTTTGCCGTGCAGATCTTGATGCACAAAGCGGCGCGTGCGCCAGCCCACATCGAGGAGATGTGCGACTTGCAGCAGGCAGGCGCGGATGTGATCAAGGGAAGGATGGGTCTTAATAAATGCGTCAATAGTCTGATCCGCGCGTTCCGAGATGATGTACTGCATATTGTAGGTGATTTGTTTCTTCCGTCCTCTCGCCGGCGCAGTCTCACAGACCTTGTTGGCCGCTTCAGGGTCAGTGGGTGCACGGAACCAGTCGACCAAGAGCACAAAGCCAGGCGTAAGGCGTTTTAGGACGAGTGTGTTCAGAAAGTAGCCGGTAACAATCTCGCTAAAAATCTCGTCGATATTACCCTGCTTCCCACCTTCCAAAACGACGCGTTTGAGGATGACGCTGCGCAGCGCAGAGCGACTGCTCAATACCTCGCGTAGCGTCTGGTCAATCCGGGTCGTCACGGCTGGCCAGAGCGAAAAAATACCGGCACCACTCCCGTCGCCCTTATCCACCTGCAAGCCCTCTTCGTAAGCACGCGTGTAGCGAGACACCATCTCTTCGTTTCCGCCTTCGCATGCTAGTGGTTTCCTCAAAGACTTCATAGTGAACGTTTTGGGATACTTGTATGGATTTTGGCTCTCCTCGCTTGCATGCAGGGTACCGCTTCGTGCCATCTCGAGCAGCAGATTCATCTCCTCTTTCGACACTGTCCATTTCTTGGCCTTTTCTCGCTCCGTCGCCATCATTAAAGAACAAAGCAGAGCAGAGCAACAAAAAAACAGAACAGGACAGAGCAGAGCAGAATCGGATGACAAAAAGAAACGAATTATCCCAAGGTGTCATGTCTGTGCACACTATATACGCTTTGGTCGGATTGAAAAATCCAAATTATTTTCCGTACGCCACAGGGAGTGACATCTCTCGACCAAACAGAGGAAGGCAGGCACGGAAGAATAACATGGGGAAAGAAGTTCAATTGCTCTCCACGCAAAACGCACACCCAAGGGATAAGCGCGTACGTTTCATCGACGACGTCAGCCAGCACGAGTACTGCATTTACAACGAGAACGGCGTGCCCAAGGACGGGAATCGTGGTCCAGGGGCCACGTACGATAGCGTAACGACCGCGTGTCACCACGGCTTTGGCGAGTTTGACGGCGATCAGGTGGCCAAGGATATCTTCGAGGGCTTGCACCCGGGCTCCTACTACCGTGCCATCCGCTGTCCCGAGGAACTCACCCGCACCTGGTGGGAGTGGGATGAGGCCACCCAAAAACGTGTCAAGAAGGAAACCGGCATATGGCCCTACGTGCGCGATGCAGGCACCATCATGCACGAGACGATTGAGGATTTTTACAACGGCAAGTGGACGCTTGCCGACCTTGAGCAGCAGGAGCATCAGGGAAGGAACGATTTTTCGCATCGTTTCCACGATCATTTCCGGGCCTTCACAACTGAGTTCCCACACCTGGAAAAGTACTACAATCTACGCTGGACACGGGAGCAGCTCGATGCCGGCACCACGTCCCTGCTACCACCAGAGATGGAGCACTTTATACGATTCCAGGATGATCACCCATACCTTGTGCCCTACCGCACGGAGTGGTTTGTCTTTGATGAGGGATTACGTTTGGTGGGTGCCATCGACATGCTCTTCTGGGACGAACGTTTGCAAGCCTACTGTATCTACGACTGGAAGCGTGCACGCGCGCTTCGAACAAGCGATTACAATGGCAAAATGGGGACCGCGTTCTGGAGCCAACATGTGCCCGACTGCAACGTGCAGCACTATAGACTTCAACTGTGCACGTACAAACTCATCCTGGAGCGCAACTATGGCATCAAGATTGCCGAGATGTGGCTGGTGCGCTGCCACCCGGAGGCCAACAACTACCAGAAGGTGCAGGTACATTGGGACCAGGCGATGATGACGAATTTCGTTGCCGATCGTGCGCTGCACGTGGTCGGTAAACCCGAGGCCCCCTATGTCGGGACCGCCTATACGCCTTGAGGCTACCAAATAAAAAAAGACCAATCCGCATTGCGTAGGTAGGGTAGACAGACAGGCAAGCCGGTATAATCGATAGATAATTTAATTTACTTTGTTTAATGAAAAAAAGAAAAACAGATAGTCCTTTGGAATGGTGTAGTTTATTCTATACCGGTTCTCTCTTCGTTAATTTAATTTTCGGACACATGCCCACAACGAGAGAGAGAGGAGAGACAATTACTAGTTTTTCTACTCCTCTACCGCCCCACCAATTTAGCGTCCGTACCATGTGGGTTCGTAGTAGCCCGTATACAGGTCTGGAAAGAAACGAACGCGAGAATTTGCCATCAGTTCAACACCAGGAGCAAAGTGAAAGCCATAGATACCCTCTGCATTCTCACGCGTCACAAATTTCCATCCCAGATGGCTGCCAATGGCCAGCCTACGAAGGTTAGTACAGCCCGTGAGGTCACGAATCGGCGATTCGACGTCGAGAGCCAATCCATGTAATGTGGATATTGACTGGGGCAACCGTGGAATTGAGGTGTTTGTACTCAAATTTAGGAGACGCAGGCGGGGAAGGGAGACTGGTAGGGCATCAACACCCTTACTGAATTCGAAAAGGATTAACACCTCTAGATTTGCCGCATCGCGTGGTAACGTACCCTTATTGGCACGAAACTCACAAATGCGCAGCGCAGGCATCGATTCTGGCATGTCGTACGACGTGTCAGGACCATGTCCAAAAATGTAGAACGCCTGAAGTCGCTCGGCCAGATTGGCTGGAATGAGAGGCGGATTACGGTGCGAGCCCACGTCAAGGATACGCAAGGCAGGAAATTGCTCTAGTCCAAGCTCTACCGTCAATGAATGACATGAGCCGAGACTTAGCTCGCGCAATTTGGGCATAGGCATTGGCAGCGATTCGATGTTGTTGTTATTGTTGAGACGCAGTACCTCGAGATTAGGCATGTTCGTGGTTTCCAAATCATTGATGTTGCCTCCAGATTCGCCGAGATCCAGCACATGCAGCTGCTCCGCAAGGCTCAGAGGTAGACGGCCAAACAGATTGTCGGGCAAATGACCCCACTGGAGATGCAAGTGACGCAAAGAAGACACATTGCTCGGCCATTCGGTCAATCTGACGCCACCAAGACGAAGTTCCTGGAGTTCTGGCATGGATGATGAAAATCTTTGAATCTCCACGTTCCAGCGACCAAATCGTAAGACACGCAGACGAGGCAATGATTCAGGCATCCGTACCTCCTTGCTAATCGCCAAAGTTCCAAAATCAAGCACCTGGATATTCGACATGTCAGAAGGAAGACGTTGGAGTATTATTTTATACTCAGAATATGATCCGCCGTAGAACTCTCTCAACAGCGGCATGGATTCTGGAAGTATCAGCACCTCATCGTTCGGATGAAATCTTCCCGCCGTTTCGAGTAGGCGCAGTACACGTAGACGACCTGCAAGACTGGCAGGAATCGTTTTCAAGGGTCTTTGAATGTGCAGTTCAACGACGCTCGGCCAGGAGTTTGCGACAGCATCGAGGTAATTCTGCCCGCCGGTCACTGATATGATTAATGTTTCGACATTGGGAAAGATGGCAGCATAGTTGGTGCCAGGCAACGGGACGACTGATGGGTCCTTTGTTTGGTTCATAAAAAGGTCGTATACGAAAAATTGTAGCAACCAATTCTCTGGCATTTCTATGACGCGAACATACTTGCCCAGACGTTTCATCAGCTCCATGTTGTTTTCAATGGATAGTAAGAAATCCACCGGAAGGGCAAGCCGGTTGTTTCTGATAGTCCTGAAAACAGCCTCCTCCATTTCCCTGCTAATCCTACGCATCTCGAGCAGCTGTCGCACAGAGAGCAGACTGAGAATCTTGTCCTGGGCCACGTCGTTGACAATGCCTGGCAAAATATCTTGTACGGCACGCACGACCGCCGGAGAGGCATCTGGTGGAGAATAGTCCCTCGCCACCCTCCGTTGTCGTTTGCGTGCCTCTCCAACGTCTTCCCCGCTAGAGGGCGGATCACGTGGCCGTTTGGTGCCGCGTCGAGCACCATCATCATCGTCATCATTACCATTTTCGTCGTCACTAATTTCTATGACATCATCATCGTCACTAATTTCTATGACATCATCGCCTGGTTTCAGACCAATCACGGCATATGATGTCATTTTCTTGTTATGGTTGTCATGTTTACCAAGGGCAGCAGCAAGCACTTTGCAGTGACGTCGGTGGGGACTACCCTTCTTCCAATCTTTTTCTGCACATTGCTTTGAACAAAATGTGACCACATCACAGCGCGAACACTTCATCAACACATAAGAACTTCCGCAACCAAAGCATCCATGCATGGCCATTTGGTGTGTGTCTGTGTGTATGTGTGTGTGTGTGTGTGTGTGTGTGGGAGGGCTAAATTCGTCTTTCTTGTCGATATTTGGATCGAGGGGGGGGGTGGGAAGGAAAGACGAAAGGAGAATTATGTTCAACAGAAAAAACACGAGGCAAAATGATATGCATCATCAGATGTTTCTACCAAAATAGGTGCAAAGCGTTATTTTTTTTTAATCTTTATTTGACACCTCAAACCGAAAAGAGAACTATTTGGAACGATCCATTGATTACTGAATTGAAGCGCGACGTACAACTGAAAAGCGCTTGTCATAATAAGGTTAACAGGATGTTCTATGTAGGAAACCGCGGTGTACAACCTATCTTCATTCAATGCGAAGAATATAAAAAATTAAACGCACAGCTACCATCGATCCCTTATGATGGATGAACTGAACGACATCAACGGAAAGATAACAGAAGCAACAAAGAGTAGGCATACAAGACGCAACAGCCTGGCCGCCGTGGACTTTGTCAAGAAGCGCTTTAAAAACATCAAAGATCAAAAGAAACATCACGGACATGGGCGGAGCCGCAGTGCGAGCGACGTTTCTCTCCTGACTCTTCCGCGTAATAAAGAACCAATGATGATGACAATGGATAGTGAAACATTAAGAGCCATTCCTTCTACCACCAACGCTACCGCTTATGATGACAAACAGAGCAAACAAAAGCGCAAGGCCCGTTGGAAGAAGCTGGAGAAATCTAAAAAGAACCTGGCCAAGGAACGCGTCACGCTCTTGGTGGATGAAGATCACCGCGATGCCATTCAGCGGACGGCAGAGGAAAAGAGTGAGAAGAAAACAAACAAGAGAACAAAGAAAAAGAAAGAGAAGCAGAAGCAGGAAAGGCAACAAGAAGCGTACCGTGATGACTACCCATCACCGAGACGTCTCACGCGAACGACAGCACGGCGTGCTCTTACGCCAGAGGCCAAGGTAAAGCAGGAACTAGAAGTGGTGGAGCGACATATGCGGATCAACGTCGAATCCACGCTGGTGCGTGGGGAACAGTTTGATGTTCTACAGGAGACCTTGGAAGCATTGGAGAATGAATCGATTCCTTTTCGTAGAAATAGTGAGAAACTGACACGTACTCTCGAACAGAAGCGCTGTCGACTCTTCTTGCTCGTTGGTCTCATTCTCTTCCTCATCACACTTTTGCTTCTCTTTGTGTTTTATATTTCTTTTTGTGGCTTCACCCTTGATGTCGCGGACTGCATTGCACCACCATCACCAGATCCATCTCTTTCCTAGCCTCCTAACCCAACACCCGCCCCCAATTCACATCTGAAATCACATGTTCACACCCAAAGAATTAATAATAACACCAATAGTAGTAGTAGTAGTAGTAATAGCAGAGATAATACTAATAGTAGTCACGTGTATTGATAGGAGAACTGGGCGTCATCGTTTACCTCTGCCTGCTCAGGTGGGTTTAGACCCAATGTGACTGAGATGTGAGTGCAACACAATTCCCCTCCTCTCTCGTTTGCTCCTTTCTCCCTCTCTCTTTTCTACACGACATTTTTGGTGTGGATGCCGTGCTTTGCGCCAGCCGGCTCCTAAACTCTGTTATAGATGACGCATACGGGACTGGCGCATGCCCACTGCAAGTACAGGTGACGGATGAGGAAAAGCAGGAAACCGACAAGAGCGCCTCCAGCTGGGCCTACCACATAGACGAGGAAGCCCTGGAGGGTGAGACCAAACCCGTCGCCACCGCTAATGTTGAGGAGACGGGTGACGAGCCAGTAGAAGGGATTCATGATGGCGTTGGTCGTCTGGCCAAACAGGAACGACACGAGCACGTAGACGCCGGCAATGTGGATGGCTGCGAGGGTGCTGTGGTTGCGCACGCGGGGATCACTGTGTGCAAAGAGGGTTACGCCGGTCAACATCAAGGTGGCAAGACCCTCGCGGACAATACCCTGCCAGGTCGAAAGAACAACACCGTTGGTGAAGGTGCCGCTCGAGAGACCACCGACAAAGATGGGGGAGCCAAAGTCGAAGCCGGCATAGGGACCGGGTCCAATAAAGGTGAGCCACACAAAGAGAATGCCGAGCCAGAGGCCGCCAAACGAGAAGATCCACACAATGAGACCTTTGAGCAGCTCATAGCCAGCAGGTGCGGGAGCGATTTCGATCTTGGCATTATCCTCGTTTTTCTTGCCTTCGCTCATCATATCTTCTTGTGCCGTCCTGTACGTCAGCCACCAGGAGGCCCAGACGGCGAGCGTGACGAAGGGGTTAACGTATGCGCCAGTCAGCTCGGCATACATCATGTTGAGGAAAAACATGTTGGCACCCCGAGCGAGGCCATAGAAGAGGAGATTGATAACGCTGTCTTGTGGCGCATACTCGATGAGCAGGTAGGCGAGCACAAACATGTAGCACACATTTTGACAGACGATGTTGGCGATGAAGCGGATAAAGTCGAGGGTCTTCCAGTTCGACTTGCTGGTCATCTTGCCCGTCGTTGGATCGACCTCCTCCACGTAAAGGGGAGGCGTCGCGTGGTTGCATGGAATGTAGGGGAGGTCACAATTGAAGCCTTCGCAATGACGGAAGACGCCGTAGTCGACTCCAATGCGTTCGCGGGGCTCTCCATTGGCCATGTACTTTTGGTACTGTGGTCCGATGAGAGGCGAATTGGCCGCAGCGGAAAGGTTGGCATTCGGTGGCGCCGTCCGACTTGGTAAGCCGGCACGTTGCTTTAATTGTTTGTTGCCTGCAGTGTTTGGATTAGAATTTGAACCAAACATCAGGCGTTTACCGGGATGGATGCGATGGGATGGCTAAGAGCAGAAAGTGCCAGATGAATTTGGAAAAATGTATTTTTCCTGTTGTTGTTTTTTTT
>Ga0210041_1003795_pt1 | contig 11540 bp, 7 predicted proteins | sample CryGeymeta201503_FD_183973 | JGI IMG/M metagenome (GOLD analysis project Ga0210041, IMG submission 183973) | Groundwater microbial communities from Crystal Geyser aquifers in Utah, USA - Crystal Geyser metaG 2015-03 (SPAdes) (version 2) | ecosystem: Environmental > Aquatic > Deep subsurface >... | reverse complement strand
AGCAAAGACCACAAAGAAATCCCAATCCTTAGTATCGAGGGGTGTAAGTAAGGAACGCTCATGTAGAGTGGTGGGTTGCAGAACTGGAATGTTGTGGGCTTCGGCCCAGACTTTGGTGGGCGGTGGGGTGATAATTTGTTTTCGTCCGACTGGGGCATCGGGATTACAAACAACCAGCGAAGGAATATAACCAAAACTAGCCATTTCCTCAAGGGCGGTGACAGCAATATCAGGGGTGCCAAAGAAGGCAAATTTAGGACTGATTGTGTTTTTCATAATTTAGACTACTATACCGCATAGGAAAGTAACAGCAACAATCACAGGAAAGGATTTGCCATGTCGTCACTTCGTTTTACGAAAGCGCCACCGAAGCCGGATCATATTACAGCTGACGTTTGGGAGAAAGAGTGGATTGGTCTCTTTGTCGGTCCGGCGTCCGTGTTTCCGCTCACCATTGGTTATCTTGAGGAGGGGCACACACGTATCTTTGATGATAGAACAAAATTGTACCGTGACCCTACACCAGCAGACTCGATGGAATATCTCAGCGACAAGTTGTGTGATCCGATGTGGGTGTCTCGGAATGATCTCATTTATGCATGCAAATATTCTTCACCGCCACGGCCAACAATTCTAGCGTGGCTGGAGGAGGATCCTCAACAAGGACGGGGTATGTTCGCAGTACCAGAATCAGTGGCTGAATATCTGCCCTGAACAACGAAGCGCGCGCCCACGGCGCGCGCTTTCCTTTTAATATTTAAGTTCCCGTTCACCGCTTTACAACTATTTAACTATGTAACCATTCAACCATTAAACTATCTTCCGTACCCACTACCCCATTTTCTTCTTCCCCTTTTCCAAATCGGCTTTATTCCAAACTTTTTCTGCTCTCTCTGTAAAAAGAATACCATCAAGATGATCGTACTCATGTTGAATAATTTGCGCTAGGAATTTACCGGCACCGCGCTCAAATTTGTTACCATTTTCATCAAGTGCTTCCATAGTTACATTACAAGCACGTCTAACAATACCATAATAGTCTGGAATGGATAGGCAACCCTCACCCCCCTCAAAAGTTTTTTTGGATATCTTGGTTAGTTTAGGATTGATAGCGACAAAACTCGGCAATGAGTCACGGTCATGACTCTGATCCTCAATTAGAAAAACTCGCTTACTAATCCCTATCTGTGGCGCAGCAATAGCGACTGCGGTAAATCCTTCCACACTATAAGCATGAAGAACATTTTTTAAATCCTTGATAATTTTTTTTACCGTGCCATCAGAAAATTCCTCCGGAGTAATTTCCTCGGCAATAGTATGAAGGGCGGGGTGGTTTTCTTGGACAAGCTTGGCCATATATTTATTTTGGTACTATAGCGCAAATTTATCCGTTTGCGAAGTATTGTTCGATACGGACCAGAATCAAAAACTTAGGGGTTTAACCCCTAAGTTTTTTTTAGACTATTCGGTCGGGATTGATACTGATAGCAATGTGCGGTGGCAAAGAGCGCAGGGCTTGGATAAGGGTTTGGTTGTCGGTCAAGTTGGGGACGCGAATGAGGCAATGCCTTAACAGTTTATGAATGGTTGAATTAGGGTTGGTATAGAATTGTCCCTTAATCTCTAGAGGCGCTAGTAGTTTTTGGACAATATTTTCAGTTTCTTGCACCATAGTCGGGCTTCCTTGCCAGGTAATAAAAACAAAAGTTGAAAATGGTGGGTAGTTCAACATCTTGCGCAGGGCGAGTTCATCATCATGAAAACGATCGACAGAGCCACGGGTCGCGTAGAGTAAAAGGTCGTCAGTTTCATTTCTAGTTTGGATAATTACTTCTTTGTCAGTTTTTTCACGTAGATTTATCAAAAGTCGAAAAAGTGACTCATCTGCTCGCCAAGTCGGAATGGCTCTGACGGCATCAAGGGAGACAATGGAAGACAGAGTAATATTATCTGGAAAATAAGGCATAATCATTTGTGTACCGAGCATGATGCATCCCTTTTGTTTCTGGAAATCATTCTTAATAGCCAGTGCCCGTTTGTGCGTAGTGGCAGTAGTATGATCAAAAACGATAATTAGAGTTTGCGGAAATAATTTTTGACACTCATCATAAACATGCTGAATGCCAATACCGCGCTCACGCAATCTCCATGAACCACAGACAGGGCAGACATCGGCCGCTCGGATTCGTTTGCCCGAGGTGCTGGAGATAAACCAACGTTCCTCAGTATGGTTTTCGCCATGGGTGCGCAGAAGGGAATAGGGAGTACCTGAATCTGGACAACGAAATATATAACCGCAATCAAAACAAGCAACTACTGGTGCTATTCCTCGTCTGGCGGCAAACAAAAAAACATTGTGCCTCCCATCAAGAGTATTTTTTATGCGGGCGGTTAATTCTGGTGAGAAAAGCTGAAAGGGGGATTCAGTAGTGGGCTTATCACTTTGGGTGATGATGTTTAAATTGGCTAGCAGTGATAGACGTTTTGGATGTTCATTGTATGTTTGATAAATATCTTCGCGGCGTTTGTATTCATCTTCGGTACGAGTAACTGCATCTCCTAAAATGATGTTACGGTTGGTGTTTTTGGCCAGTAGCTTTAAGACTTCCCGATGATCGAGGTTTGGTCTAGCACGCATCACATAATGACTGCTAGCTGCCTCCTCAATAATAATACAAGTACAGTCTCCACGGTCGAGGTAAGCAAAATTTGGAGTGGTGATTGTCAGTGTGGCGCGAGTTAGGTCTGAAAATGCATTGTATGATAAACTTCGTTCTTTTTTGGTTTGATGTGAAGAAAAACGAATCACTCGGTCAGAAATTCCTTGGGATAACCTTTCAAAAGCCATATCAACAGCTGGGGTTGTCGGTACTACCAAAGTAACCGAACCACGATGGGCGAAGGCACTACGAATCATGCTCTTATAGGCAATAAAGCGTTCGGGAGTGGTAGCTGACAGTATTTGTGGTGTACTGTCCTCATTGTTCATGGAAGGACTGGTAACAGGATAAGGAACAATACCATTACGTACATCTGGTGGTAGGAGGGCAAAAAGGATTGTTCCAGATTTTGCAGGATTTTCCTTGTACAAATCGGCCACTGTTTTCAGTAAATGTTGTCCTAAAACGGCTGGATTTTGCTGTTCAGGCAATTTACGAAGCGAGAAAGTGGCTGCTTTGAGAGCTGTTTTCGTAGATGAAACTGGCTTGCTGTCAATTACAATACCAATAATGGTGCGCCCTCGTACTGGAATACTGACACAGGTGCCAAGGTGATAATCTGAGCTGGAAAAATAAGAAAGTGATTCCATATGACCACCTCGTACCAGAGGAATGACTTCGATGACGTACATTGGGACAGTATAGCAAAAGAATAGTGAATAGAGGATGAGGAATATTGGAGACGGGAGATGGTTCAATGGTTAAATAGTGGCAAAATGGTAAACAGAAATTAAATAAAAGAAGCTCATCTTTGTCTGCATGCCATGCCTGCGCATGCAGGGCAGACAGGCGAACGAAAGTGAAGCAATCTATGTCGTCTATTCGTAGTGTCTTTCAAAAATTAGGGGTTAAACCCCTAAGTAATGTTTTCTGTTCTAAAACGCATCTAAATACGAGATATCGGCGCCGAGTCCGGATAGGCGTTCGACTAGATTTTCGTAGCCACGACTGATGCTGTAGGTGTTGCGGAGGACTGAACGACCTGAAGCACCCAGCATGGCAACAAGAAGGATGGTGGCAGGGCGAAGGGCTGGAGGACAGATGAGTTCGGTTGCCCTAAGCGGTGTCGGGCCAGTGATAAAGATACGGTGCGGATCGGCCAAGACTGTCTCAGCACCCAGCTTGTCGAGTTCAGTAAAATAAATGGCTCGTTTTTCGTACATCCAATCGTGAATCAATGTTTGACCGACCGCTTGTGTAGCAATAACTGCAAAGAAGGGCAGGTTGTCAGCATTTAATCCCGGGTAGGGACGAGCATGGACTTTTTCTGGTGAAGCTACCAATGAGCTGGCTTTTATTTTTAAATCAACCAACTTGGTATTCTGATTATATGATAAATATGGTTTTGACTTAGTATACTGCAAGCCCATTTTTTCCAACACCAAAAGTTCAAGCTCTAAAAATTCAATCGGGCAACGAGTAATGGTGAGATTGGAATGGGTAGTGATGGCTGCCGCTATGAAGAACATACTATCGGTGGGGTCCTCGGCCAAGGTGTATTCAATATCCCGATTGATATTTTTAACTCCTGTTATTGTAAGCGTGGTGGTGCCGATACCGGTTATTTTTACACCAAATTTTTGTAAAAATACGCACACCTCCTGCACCATATAATTAGCCGAGGCATATTTAATCGTGGTAGTACTGGTGAGTCCGGTAGCGGCAAAAATAGCATTTTCAGTGACAGTGTCACCAGACTCATAAAGAACTATTTCATTTGGTTGTTTCGGCTGGTAGCTGATCTTAAAAGAATCATGAGCGGCCTCAATAGAAACACCAAAATTTTCTAGAGCAAAAAAGTGGGGGCGGACAGTCCGACTACCGAGTTTGCAACCACCTGATTGCGGTAGGGAAAAGTTGGTCAGGTGATGAATCAGTGATCCAATAAACATCACAATACTACGGGTCTTCTTGGCGGCCTCAACATCAATATGTTTGAGGTTAAACTTTTTGGGTGGAATAATAGTAATGGTAGAGCCGTGCCAGGTTACTTGGACTCCAATACTCTCAAGGACTTCAATGATGCGATGTACCTCCTCAATTCTGGGCATACGATGCAGAGTAGTTTTACCTTTATTCAAGAGTGATGCACAGAGTAACCCCACGGCGCCGTTTTTGGAGGTGTTAGTTTCCACTGTACCAGTTAATTTCTTACCACCAACAACGGCAATGTTTACTGTCCCTGGAGATAAGCTGACAAGATTTTTACCCAAGGCATGACTAATCTTTTTTAGCATCTCGGTACTAATATTTTGGTTACCAGATTCGAGACGAGCAATAGCGCTCTGGGTAGTTTTTATTTTCTTGGCTAATTGTGTCTGGGTCATTCCTCGACTCTCACGGACGTCAGTAATACTTTTCCCAATATTATTTTCCATATTATGTATATATAGCATATATGCTATATAATTGTCATTTGTGTAATGGTGGAAAACGCGTAAACTGTTATGACTTTGTATGTTTGATAGATTTACACCAAAAGTAGGCATTGATTTGGGAACAACCAATGTGTTGGTATTTGTACCTGGGCAAGGGATTGTTCTTAATGAACCATCGGTGGTGGCTATTTCGGAAAATAATACTGTTTTAGCAGTTGGGATGGAAGCTAAACAAATGATTGGTCGTACCCCTGAGAGTATTCGGGCATATCGCCCAATGAAAGACGGGGTTATTGCCGATTATCGAATTACTGAAGCGATGTTGCGTTATTTCCTTAAAAAAGCCCTAAGTCGTTTTAATATTTTTAAACCAGATGTAATGGTATCAGTACCAGCTGGAGTAACCTCAACCGAGAGACGGGCAGTGGTAGAGGCCGCCATGAAAGCCGGCGCACGCAATGCCTATGTGGTTAAGGAACCAATTTTGGCGGCCATTGGTGCTGGAGTACCCATCTATGAGGCGCAGGGACATATGATTGTCGACATTGGTGGGGGTACGATTGATGTAGCGGTAATTTCCCTTGGTGGAATCGTGGCGGCCAACTCAGTCAAGTGTGCGGGCAACCGTATTGATGCGGCCATTATTGATTTTGTCAAAAAGACACGCAACCTTTCGATTGGTGAGAAAACGGCCGAAGAGGTAAAAATTAAAATTGGTTCAGCCCTACCTTTGGAAGAGGAATTGGTAATGGATCTAAAAGGCCGAGATGTTTTTACCGGTCTACCCCGAACCACCGAAATTCGTACTAATGAAGTCGTGCGTGCCATCAACAAAGAACTGCGCGATATGATCAAGGCCATCAAAGACGTTTTTCAAGAAACGCCACCAGAGCTGGCTTCAGATATTATTGATGGTGGAATTATTATGACCGGTGGAACTTCTCAGTTGCGTAATTTCCCCGAATTGGTCAAACGAAGAACGGGAGTGAAGGCAATTCTAGCCGATCAGGCCCTGTTTTGTGTGGTGAAGGGGACGGGGGTGGCTCTGGAGCACCTAACCACCTACAAACGAGCTATTTTAACGAAGCGATAATTTGAAGCATCTGCTTCGTTGTGCTACATAAAATAAATCTCACCGTACAATTAAGTACGGCTCGTTTTATTTTATTTGCACGCCTCGCATCTATCTTCAAATAACCACTTTGTTATTTGGTAATATTTTCATTAAATTCGCTACGTCGCATCTGAAAAAATAATTTTCACATGACTCTTTACAGGTTGATTTTTTAGTGGTATTCTATTAGATAGAAGGGAGGGCTTAAATATGCCCAATATTATCTTACCGAAGAAGATCGTTCCGATTACAACCACTCCCGAAAGGCCGCTGTTCTTTTTGGCGGGACCAATCAGAGGGGGTGGTGACTGGCAACATGCTATGGCATGGGAATTGCTACAGCGCGTCAAAGATGTCCAAATTGCATGTCCAAGTCGTTGGACTGCAGAACATCCGCTCCACGAGTACTTTTACGAGCCTTTCTCGCAAGCTCCCAATCGACAGCTCCATTGGGAACGACACTACATGGAGCAGTCATCAGGTTTGAGAGGTGGTCATGGGTGTTTGATTTTTTGGCTACCGCTGGAGAGCAAGGAATCACCCCATCCCGGCCCCGAACCATACGCCATGGATACGAGGCGCGAAATCGGGAAATACACCGCCTTCATGCAGACCCATGGTGCGAACCTTGTCGTCGGAGGTGATAAGGCTTTCTTCGGCCTCAGCGTCATCCTCGATGAACTTGCCGACGCGGCAGGGGCAGACACTTTCGAATTCCATGAAGATATGGGTGACTTGGCGGACGCAGCTATCAAAGTCGCGCAGCGCTAGCCGCTCAACTTGAAGAAAGGGCCATCCGGCCTCGACTTCGGGTTCGGGCGGCTTTTCTTTTGTTGATTAAGTCTAGTCTAACCTAGCGATATATCGCTAGGTTTTATTTGTTTATGGTTAGACAAGACAATATTTATTTGAATGACCTAATATTTTGATTGGTTAAATCATTGGGAATAGTTTTAATTAAAATAAAACTACAACCAAAAACCTTTCATTCGAATGAAAAATTTTTGGGGTGGGGGTATTCATTGGTGACTCACGTGGATCGGTAACAGTGATTCATGAAGTAGTAATTCTTTGGGGTGTGTATGCTGGTTAATTGCAGTTTAATATCGCAGTTAACTGTGGTATTAAAAAGGCATGCTGATTAGTTGGGTTGACGATTGTGTTTTTGATTTTTGACGTTGAAATTTAATCACCCGATTATTTGGGTGATTAATTTGCAGATGGTGATAACCTTGTATTATTTATCTTTTGTTTTCTGTCCACTACTTATACCGTGCTAGGACCGATTTATTGGTGACGGCGCGGTAGTATATAGTTATACCTTATATTTATGCTAGAAGGGACACCCAAACAATTTTCTTCTCCAGAAGAAGAACTGCAGTATCTGCGTCAGCAAGTGGCTCGTCGTGAGCTTGAATTGTTGGGCCATGATCCTGAGTTGATGAAAAAAGAGCGGGACGTTGTTACCAAACAAGAAATTCATGCTTATGGGACATTTACTCCTCAGGCAGTTTTGTCAGACGGCCAGCGATTACAGGGACATGAATTGGCATCTCAGCTGGAAAATATCAATACGGTGGCTGACCCAATTGAGGAGATTATGACTTTGGCGACCGAAAAAGGAATTCGTAATGCCCTTACCGTGCTTGAAAAAATAGATAACGCTTTTGTGATTGATGAGGTTCATCGTCGTTTGATTGAACATATTCATCAGGGTATGCCAATACAAGATCTCAAGGAGGATGTGCCTCCGTGGCATCTAATGCAATTGACTCTCTTTGAAATTACTTTACCTGAATTAAAGGGGGCTAGCGATAAAGAATATCAACTGGCTGAATTGGTGGGTATGATGGAACAATTATTTGCTGGGCTGGGAACAATCGGTGCCAAGCAACCACACAACCATTTTGTGTTTGAGATTGCGGTAGCGGATAATAGTGACGACATTGTTTTTTATGCTGCTATACCAAATGGATTTGTGACTTTATTTGAGAAGCAGACACTATCGCTGTTTCCTCATGCAGTTATTACAGAGCAAGTGCATGATTATAATATTTACGTTGATGGTGGATACACGTTTGTGAGCGAGGTGCTATTAAAAAAACATCCTATCTATCCAATCAAGACTCATGATGCTTTTTCTTCTGATCCATTGGCAGTTATTTTGAATGCGTTTTCTAAGATTGAACTGGAGGGTGGCGGAGCCGCCCTCCAGTTCGTCATTCGTCACCCCCAACACACCTATCGTCAGACTTATGAGGGAATTATTAAGCGAGTCCGCAAGGGAATGAAAACTGGTGAAGCGATTAGACGTAGTACTTTTGGCGGAGAGGTATTGGCTTCACTCAGTGATTTTGTTTTCTCAGCTGCTAAATCAGAAAAGGACACTCCTGATACTTTAGAAGTGGACAATGAATCGTTGGATGTTTTTGCCAAGAAAATTACTACCCAGATTGTTGAAACTAATATTCGGATTGCGGTGTCGGCGCGGACCGCAGTCCGCGCCGAAGCAATCCTCGAAGAAATTGAAGCCACCTTCAATCAGTTTGATGCTGTCGAATCCAATCATCTTATTTTTAAACATCATCACGGTTCAGCTCTCAAGCAGGCCGAAAAAGCTTTTTCATTTCGTGAATTTAACCAGAAGCAGTTAATCCCACTATCACTGACCGAACTGGCCACAATGATTCATTTCCCGGGCAATGGTATTGTTTCTTCGCCACAATTCAAGCAATCAAACGCCAACACTGCACCGGCTCCGACTCAGATTCCGACAGAGGGAACCTTGCTCGGAGTCAATCATCACCGTAATATTTCACGTGATATTTTTATCACACCTGAGGATCGTCTCCGCCATTTTTATATCATTGGACAGACAGGAACTGGTAAAACGACCTTGATGAAGAATATGATCATTCAAGACATCTTGCGTGGTGATGGCGTTTGTATGATTGACCCTCACGGCACTGACATCGAGGACGTGATTGGTGCTGTTCCGCCCGGGCGGGTTGACGACATCATTTACTTTGATCCATCTCAGATGGAAAACCCTGTCGGTCTAAATATGCTCGAATACGATATCAATAAACCAGAGCAGAAGACGTTTGTGGTTAACGAACTATTTTCTATTTTCCAGAAATTGTACGGTGGTAACCCTGAGTCAATGGGGCCAATGTTTGAACAGTATTTCCGTAATTCCACCTTGCTTGTCATGGAAGACCCAGAGAGTGGTAATACGTTGATGGATATTAGTCGCGTCATGGCCGACGCCAAGTATCGCCGAATGAAATTAGAGAAAGCGACAAATCCAGTGGTGGTGCAATTTTGGCGTGAAATTGCCACCAAGGCGGGTGGTGAGGCATCACTAGAAAATATCGTGCCGTACATCGTGTCAAAATTCGACGTCTTTACCGCCAACGACTACATCCGACCGATTATTGGTCAACAAAAGTCCGCCTTCAATTTCCGGCAGATTATGGATGAAAAGAAAATTCTTTTGGTCAATTTATCCAAAGGTCGCCTGGGCGAAATCAATGCCAACCTCATTGGTATGATTTTAGTGGGCAAAATTCTGATGGCCGCCTTATCGCGGGTTGATGATTCTAGCAAAAGCTTTCCGCCATTTTATCTCCACATGGATGAGTTCCAGAACATTTCGACCAATTCCATCTCGGCTATTTTATCTGAGGCGCGAAAGTACAAACTCGGCCTCACTATTGCTCACCAATTTATCGCTCAGCTTGACCAAAATATCCGTGATGCTGTTTTTGGTAACGTTGGTTCGATTGCAGCGTTCCGAGTTGGTCCAGATGACGCTGCTACCCTGGAGAGCCAATTTTTGCCGGTCTTTAATGCTAATGATTTAATGAATGTACCAAATCACAATGCCTACGTTCGGATTTTGGCAGACGGTACACCAACCAAGCCGTTTAGTATTTCAACCCACGCCCCAACACCTATTAATAGAGCGGATGTAGAAGAGAGAATTGTTGCGAGCGCCGCCCGCTACGGTCGTCCCCGGGCAGAGGTCGAAGCCGAAATTCAAGGACGGTACATAAAGGAGCCAGTTTCATCGTTAGGGGATGGTATATTATAGTTATTATGGAAAATACTTTTGAAAATAAAAATGAACCTGGCGTATCTTTATTGGAATCTCCTTTAGAAACAATAAAAGAACAATTTTTAAAAACATCAACTCAGAAGGTTGATGTGTTGAAACGAGCCGCAGAAATATTCCCTCGGGCGATTGGTCGCGAAAAGCTTGAAACAAACCACCGAAATGCCCTAATCCGCATGTCTAATATCCGCGCTAATTTTGAAAAATATAGTAATATTTTTAAAAATGTAGAAGAGGGGTTTGATCCCGAAAAAAACGATGAGCACATAGTCACCACACTTAATAATTTGCATGATTTAATCACCCGTCAAATATCACAACTCCAGGGATTTATTGAGATGGCTCAAGAAATAGAGAATCCAATCAATAATTCAGAGCAAGTAGAGCCAGAAAATGAACCAACCCAAGTACTGGAAAACAACACTTCAACAAGTCCCACAAAAACCAGCGAAGTTTTGATAGAGAAAGAAGATCAGGAAGTTGATGTCTATACAAAAATACGTAATCGATACATGAAGATAAAAGGTGATGTTGGTAACTTAGTTGTTTTTGACGCCACTGTAAAAGATACGCCTGTATATGAAACTCATAAACGCCAAGTAATAAAAATTGAATCACTCTTAAGGGACAAAAGATCAATTACTGGTAATTTTAGTTATATTCAAGCATTACTTAATATTATGGAGGAAGATGTAAAAAAAATGTTGTCCAGTATTGATAGGCAATCCACTTCCGGTGAATCAAAACCAGAAAAAATAAAACCCAAAAGTGAAGAAGAAATATTAAAGGAGATGGACAGCGACATCGAGAGATTTCGATTACTGCTCGGGGCGGATAGTGAAGACAATGAGCAGTTAGCGACGTTGATTAGGATCAGATCATTGGTGGCTGATCAGGGGGAAGAGGATAAGACAGTGCATAAAACTAGATTAGTCCCATATTTAAGAGTATACCGAGAGAACCTTGAAAAATTGGAAAAAGATCTACAAGCCCAACCGTCGAGAAAACCAAAAGGTGAGGGTTTGCCTTATGGTATTCCTATTACCGAAGCAATGAAAGACAACTACCAAACTTCTGGTGAGAGACTTCATGCTCTTAACGCTGAATTAATAGCGCTTGATAAAGCTTTGGCTGAGAATATGGCCTTGCCGGAGGAAGATTGGGTACTCCAAAAACGTAAAGGCATTTGGCTGCAGATGGATTTGAAGGAT
>Ga0210041_1003773_pt1 | contig 11593 bp, 2 predicted proteins | sample CryGeymeta201503_FD_183973 | JGI IMG/M metagenome (GOLD analysis project Ga0210041, IMG submission 183973) | Groundwater microbial communities from Crystal Geyser aquifers in Utah, USA - Crystal Geyser metaG 2015-03 (SPAdes) (version 2) | ecosystem: Environmental > Aquatic > Deep subsurface >... | reverse complement strand
TTATAATAAATACTAAAATATAATAATAAATATTATAAAAAAATATATTATAATAAAAATAAATGTAATATGTTAAAAAAATATTAAATTAAAAAACTTTCAAGCTTATTTATTTCTTCTTTGATTTAGTTTTTGTGGGGGGAATTTTTTCAGCTTTCTTCTCTTCTACAGGTTCTTCATTTTCATTTGCAGTTATTTCTGGGATATCAAACCTGTACTTTTGCTTAACTTCCTTACAGAATTTCTTCTTATAGAAAGTTGGAGCGTGGCTATCAGAAGTAAAAGCTCCGAATTTCTCTGTTATGTTATTCATCTCATTGAAGATTCCGTTTCCTTCGTCACCAAACATGTCGCTTGCCATATTCAAAAATTGTAAGTGCATATTTTGGTATAATTTCATCATCTTATCTCTTGCTACATTCTTAATAGTAACCATGTAGTTCCATTTTCTTAAATATTTCTTAGCTTTTCTGAATTCACTGATTTTCTTATCCATCATTGCGATCTTTAAGAAGTATCTTAGTCTGAGTCTTCTGACTAATTCTAAATTGTTAGCAAAAATGTTTTTCAGCGTTGATAGTCTGAACATATGTTTTAACTTGTTAACTTTGTTTGGAGTGTCTAATTCATAAAGGTACTTTTGGTATAAATTCTCTAAAAACATTTTTCCTGGAAGTAACTTTTGCATATTCTTCTTGATTATGCTTACAAACTTCATTTCTCTGTACTTAGACCAAAGTTGTCCATATGCCCATAACTTTCTCTTTCTTATAAAATCTTGAAGAATTCCAAACATACAAGTAGCAGCAAATCCTTCTCCTTCTTGAGCTCGTGCTTTCTCCTTTGGAGTATCTTCAATAGAGAAGGACATACATTCAAAATGTAATGATGTTGAAGCTCTTTGAGAGTTTTTATCCTTGCTCAATGAGTCATATTTGAATAATGAATTAGAGAAATAGTTTTGAGATAGTTTATCAATAAATAATTTTTGGAAGAAAGGTCGGAAGACTCTTTTATCTGCATTGTCAATTTTTTTGAAGAATTTATTGATAATATTGTAGAAGTATATAGCATGCATTTTTTGATTGAATACCTTTTTATTTTGAATTGCAGTTTGCTTATTAGAATCTTTTAATAAAGCAAAGAATTTTGTAATTCTCTTTTTGTGTTCATAGAACTCTTTTAGTTGATGGAATGCATATTTCTCTCTGATTTTCAAAATCAATTTGTGGTATCTTCTATAGGTAAATAAGTTAGCCATAGTTTCTGCAGAGTTAATTTTATGTCTTCTGACAATAGCATCAAACATAGCAGTTACTTTTTCATCATTATTTTTCATTGCTCTAGCTTTTCCGAGCCATCTTCTTAAAGCAATCAATTTGGTTAAATTTTCTTTTCTCTTTTCGAAGTTTCCAAATAACAATTTAACAAGTTTCATTGTTTTTAATGTTTTTAGTCTGTGTACAAATTCCTTCCATGCGTTTTCTAATATATGTTGTTTGTATTGTGCGAACATTTCTGTAAAGTTCTTTTTCTTTCTGATTTGTTTCATAATATCAGTAACATCAAAACTGTTTTCATATTTACTTAGTCTGCTCATCCAGTTTTTCCATTTTTTCATTGCTCTGTTTCTTAGTAAATATTTTTTGGTGAATGCCGACATACTTTCAGAAGCTTGCATAATTTTAATTTTTTTGGTAATACTCCATAGATTTAGGAAGTAGAATCTCTTTTTATCGGAATGTTTTAAAGCGAGATTTTTAAGCATATTATCCATGTGGTCCTTAAGTCGTTTTTGGGAATTTCGTTTTCTGAATAACTTCCAGTACTTTCTAATCATATTAACTGCCCATGACATTTTCATTTTCTCTGATAAGCTTCTCCAGAGACCAAACCTCTTTTTCATGAATCTTCTTATAATCTTCTTTCTAGTGTTATAAATAACACCAACATTGTTTAATAAATCGAAATGATTACACTTATAATGGAACTTTCTAAAGATATAACGCATAATTAATGGAACTGCTTTAGTAAATCTTTTATCATTATCATAATGTTTTGCATATGGTTTTAAGTTCTTTCTGATAAAAACATTTAGTATAGTAAACTTCTTAAGTTTAGCTTTAGATAATAATTTTTGTTTCTTTCTATAAGCTAATAACTTTTGTTTTAAGAAAAGTTGAACATCTTGAGCAGCAGAGTTAAGTTTAATTTGGATAGCTCTCTTATTCCATTCTCTTAAGCATTTATGTTTGAATCTGGCATCTCTGTCTGACATCATTGTTAAAATAAACCTTAATCTTTGGATTTTGTATAAGACTTGACCCATTTTTCTTCCAAACATGAAGTTTTTAAATTCTTTTTGAATCTTGAGAGCGCCTGCTTCTCTTTTTTCATTACGAAGCTTGATATTATCAAACATGTCTCTTCTATAGCTTGTTATCTTTTTGTTAATTCGTTTGGCTAAGAATTTATAGTAATTCTTATCAGCATACTTCTTAATAGCTTTAAATGACTGCTTAAAATCATGTTTATTTAAAGCTTTTTCTACAGCTTCGGCAGCGAGATGATTTTTATTCTTTTTATTATTACCTTTAATTCTTTTTGCTTTTAAGTGGACAATTGTTAAGAAATGTTGTAAAACTTTAGCAGCTTCAAATGTGTTCATTAATTTAGATTTCTTCATCCATAATAGTAATGCAGATTGGAATTTAATTTGCATAGTATTGTTAAATTTATCTCTGAGCTTTGTCATTATTCTTTTCTTTCTCAAAAGAGGGCCGGTACTACATCTAGCAAGGAATCTTCGAACATTTTTAATGATAAGTAAATTTGCTGCCATTCTTCTGTTTTGAATTTTAAGCATTTGCTTTTTCCAATCAAGTAAGTATTTTCTAATATATAAACTCTTTAATTGATCGTCAATATCGCTAAATCTTTTAACAATAAAGTTTTTAAGCTTTTTAGTAAGGATATCATATTTCAATGCTTCTATCAAACGTCTTAATGGATCAACAGTAACAGCTCTCATTAATTTTTTGGCTTTAGCTCCGTTTTTAAGAAGGTTTGCATTTCTAAGTTTAGCAAATTTAATAAAGAAGTCCTTTATACTTTGTCTTTTGAAATTTTCTACTCTTTTTCTAAGGAAGGCTTGAATTACTTCTGTGCTGTCGATTACATCTCCCATTTGAACGATTGTTTTCCATCTTTGGAAGAATAAATTTTTCTTGTCTTTGTCAGTTTCTGTATACTTTTTCATTTTTTTTATTAGTAAGTCTCTGCATTTTCTTTTTAGCCTTAGTTTTTCTTTAGATTCTACAATTCTCCAGTTAGTTTGGATTCTAAGAGCCATTTTCTCGACGTAATCAGTGTTTTTTCTAAATCTGAAGAAATATCGTTGGAGGGTAGAGTAGTAGTTGTTGAAGTTAGCGTTATTGGTTAGCTTAAATAATAACATGTTTCTAATAGCGTTGTTTGCATAGTCTAATATATTGTTTGTGGCGTATCTTTTAACATATTTGCCTGACATATTTGATAAGGTTCTTTTTAGGGCTTCTTTACTATCGAACCCTTTAACAAAATCTTTACATATTTTCTTTACGTAATATCTTTTAAACATTTTCTTAAGATTCATTCCTTTTCTTTGTCTTTCCATATTTTTTCTTGATGTATTTCCTTTCCAAATTGAAGAAATTAAGTTAGTAGCTTTCTGTAGACTAATATTCTTAGCCTTAGTTTGCCAGAAATGTAAATATATTTTTTTCTTTAACTCATCATCATTTGTTAATCTAGCCATCATCTTAGTCGCTAGGTATGATTTTCTTACTTGGGCTCTCTTCTTAAGAAGTATTAGTTTTCCCTTTACCATTCCTTGAATTCTAATAAGATTGTCTAAGTAGATTGCTTCTGCTGTTTTACGCCATTTTCCAACGTAGTAGGGTAAATAAAAGTTTTTCATGCATTTTAGGATTTTTGGTAGGACATCACCTAATTGTCTTAGTCGAGATTTCCATTTGGATGAGTCTTTGATGAAATTAAATGGTCTTTTATAGTATATGTCTTTTAGAGTTTCGTATAGGATATTACCTCTTTCTTTGTTGACTTTTGATGAAAATTTCATTGCGTCTTTGATAAACTTCCAACCATATTTTCTGAATTTATTTCGGATATTATCCAATGCTCTTGCATTGTTCATGTTGTTTAATCGACCTCCAAGCCATCTTAAGATTCCGTTGGCGGCCTTTTTTACTGCCATTTGTCTTGCGTTAAGTCTCCATAATAATAAATAAATCTTTTGCTTATCCATTAATTTTCCAACTAACTTAAGTACAACCTTATTCATGAATGCCTTTTTACGTTGTAATAACTTCTTAAGTTTAATAGCAAAGAAACGTCTACATAAACTGTTAATTAAATCAGCAGCAGTTCTATTTTGAGATCCTATTAAGTCAGCGTACCATATTTTCATATATTTTCTTAAGAATTTATGCTTAAGTTCTTTTGGAATATCTCTCATATTTCTTAGTAATAATTGCATTATTCTCTTCTTTTTTGAATGTTCCTTTACGTTATCGAATACGATTTTGTTAATATGGTTTTTAGTATGATCAACAGCATTTTGTAAAACAGAACGTTTGGCACCAACTTCTTCCATTTTGTTTCTGATGTAATTTTGAATAGTTTTTACATTTGTAGAGAGTTCGATCATATTTGCTTGGAAAGCCCATTTCATCATTTTTATTTTAAGTTGACCTTGCTCTTTGTTTGCGAGTGAGTTCATCATATAACTCAATCTTTGGAATCTTAACATTGATAGATTTTTAAAAGCTAAAGCAAGTCCATTTCTAACATACTTATGGATCTTATTGGCCGATTTATGCTTCAACTTTTCTCTTTCTTCAGCAAATCCTAAAAGCTTACTAACAGGTATAGTAATTCTCTTAACTCTTAAGGGACCATTAATATGATCTTTAAACATTTGAATAAATCTTCTATCCATATCTTCATTAATTAATTCAACTTGCTCTCTCCATTGTGGGAACTTCTCTTGGAGACCTGCTTTTTTCTTTGATTCATCATACTTATTAACTAGTTTTTGTAAGTCTCTTACAAATTTAACTTTTTTAGCCTTTCTTGCGATATTATCCCAGACATCACGGTTATAAGGTTGCCTTAATCCTTTTTCTAGTAAGTCAATTCCAAATCTTATAGTCTTTAAGAAGTCGAAATTGCCTTTATTTGAGGCAATTCTCCAGAATAAGAATTTCTCTGATAGGGCTAGTTTGTCTTTCATTGTTTGACCCATGTTGATCTTTTTGAAAATGTTCTTCGCAATTCTGTGCTTTAGCATAAGAGTTTTAATTTCTCCGATTTTCTTATTCCATGTATTAAAGGCCCAAAATAAGGCTCCTTTTTGTGTTCGTTTTAACCAATTCATTAATATCTTCTTGGCAATAGGAGTTTTATCGAATGCTCCTGCAAACATAACGTTTTGGTAGAATTTTTTCCAAGGATGTCTTTTGAGACGATAGCGTAACTTTTCGAAACCGAGTGTAATTCTGTTGAGATTTTTATAGTACTTTTCCAAATCATTATGCCATTTATGGAAATGCTTTCTTAAATTAAGTCTAGAGTTATTAGCGTACATATTCTTCATTAATCCTAATTTTAATTCACATTTAGTCTCAAATAGATTCATTTTCTGTGCTTTGTCTTCCCAAATTCTAAATACTCTTCTTAAGGCTAATTTTCCAGAATTTTTAACGCTAGGCATAAATAGTTTTTTAAACATATTAGCTTCTAATTCTTTAGTTTTTTGGTGTTGACTTGTTTTTAACCAACGTTTAAAGTAGCGTCTTTGTAAATAATTTCTTAAAGCCATTGATTTACAAATATTAGGGTTAAATCTTACTAAAGCCTGGGACATAGTACAGCCAGTAGGTACTTTAAGATGCATCATACCGGTTTTCTTTTTAAATATCGCCCAAGGTCTTCTAGCCATAAGTCTCTTCAAAGTATCTTTAGCAACCATAATTGCGGTGTGATTTTGAATTGTTACATAAACTTCTCGCTTTTTGAACTTCTCAAAGGCTCTTTGTTTTAACATTCTTTTTCTCTTAGTATCATTTAGCTTTAGCATATTTTTGAATATAGAAAGTTTTACGTCTTTTACTTGTAGTTGGGCTACTCTTTTTTGCCATAATCTTACATAATTACGTAAAGTATGTCCTTTGCATAAACCTTTTTTCTTGAATAATGCCATTGAGAAACGTTTTTTTAGTACATCCATACTTGTTTGCCTTAAGTTTTTCATAAAAGTAGGTTGATTTTTGAGAATGTTGACTCTTTTAATATGTTTGACTAATTGAGGAGTGACCTCTTTTTCATATTCATTAATTTGATCTGTTATTGATGACCATAATTTAAATCTTCTTTTGAGTATCTCTCTAAATTTCTTATTGTGGAGATATTTATGAGTTTTTTGTAGGACTTTTGCTCCGAATATATCTTTCATTGACTTAGCCTTTAATTTTTCGTATATGTCTCTCCATCTTTTGAAAAATGGCTCTAATGCTCTACGATGATATTTTGTTTGTTTTAATAAGGAATTACGTAAGAATCTTTTTTGGGCATACTCCTTTAATTTTGGGACTATAAAGCCTTGAAGATATTTTCTTGCAAGTACACTGAATAAAGTATTGTTCATGTATATAACATGTCTTAAGTCAATATCTTTTTTAAATTCGTTCTTCTCGGACCATCTTCTAAAGAATTTAAGGCAACGTTTAAGTTGTAGGGCTTTTTGAGTTTTGCCATATAAATTATTCATCATTTTAGCTTTGACGGCCATAACAGCAACAGCGTCTGATTTTCTTTTCCACTTACGTAAGTTCTGTTGTAAATATCTCTTAGTAAGATTTTTATAGTTAGGTAGTAACTTGTCGAACAATTTCTTCTCTAAGTAGAAAGGAGATGTCTTCTGTCTACATTTATAAAACCAAAATACTGGAGTTCTCAATGTCTTCATTAGGGAATAAACTCTCATGTGATTAATAGCTTTTTTAAGATTTTTTCCATCTAAAGGCTTGACATATAACACTTTCATCCATCTTCTAAACCATTTTTCTTTAGGACCTATTATATAATTTTCGACTAACATTCTCCTTATGTTTCTTATTACTCTTGGTCTATTCTTATCATCAAATAGTAACATTTTCTTCCACCATTGCTTGAATTTTGACTTTAATGCTAATTTTTGGAAACCTTTATTAGATTTTAGGAACGCGTTAGTAGCTTTCTTTTTATCATTTTCTAATGCTTTGAATTTGGCATTTTTTAATAGCTGATGTACTATTGGACGTCTCATATGATTATTAACTAATTTTATTCCTTTTACAACATCGTATAAGTCTAAAGGACGCTTATAGGCATTTTGCTTCCATTTTCTGAACCACTTAGACATTCTTTGAAGATGTAACTTCTTAGAGTATTTTCCGTTAGTTTGTTCGAATATCCTTGCTTTTAATTCCATTGTTTTAGCTCTGTCCTTTTGTAATACCCATAACCTCCATAATCGGATTTTTGCGTTCTTCTCCCAACGTTTCTGGAGCTTAGAGCCAAATGGCATGATTCTCTCGAATAATCCTCTGTAGTTTTTAGTTCTCATCATTAAAGTAAAAGGTAATCCTAAGTATTTTCTCTTTAATGCATGTACAAATATTGGCATTCCTTTAGAAATATCAGGTAATACATGTGATCCGAAAAACTCTTTGTATCTCCATAGTTTAAATCTTTTAATAAGATTGTCTCTTTCCATTCTTTTTGTAAGTTTTTGAGTGTAAGCGGCGCAAATTTTTCTTTGTAAGTTAGTCATATCAGCATCTTTTTTCATTTCGCCTGCTCTTCTTCTCCATCTTTCAAAAGCGTGACTTATGTTATAACGAGGTCTGTTAGCTCGTTTGTAAATTGAATGAATGATTCTTCCCCTAGTATCAAGATTCATCAATTTCTTCATTTGAGACATAAATCTAATTCTTCTATGATTAATTTGATTATTTAATTTTTCTGCTCCTTCATATATGTGAACATATTTCTTTTTATGGTCGTCCATTCTTAGTAAATGAATTTGATTTTTCCATCGATTGAAAAAGGAATTTAGACGTTTTGACTTAGATTTAAATAGTTCTTGGTTAACAGCCATTCTCATCAGTTGATGTCTTAAATCCTTTAATTCGAGATCTTTGCATCTATCTTTCCATCTAAAGAGGAAATGTCTTTTTTTTAGTTTTTTGCCGTTTACAGCGAAGTCAAGAAGTTTGTGGTAAGCCGTTAGTAAAATTTTATTACCTCTAGTTGCTTTAAATTTCTCCCAGAAGTTTTTTCTTAAGGCTAGGACATTTGCTTTTATATAGTTGACAACAGAGTCACACATATTTCTGTTTCTCATGAATATTGCGTGGAGTGTCATTCTTGCTGGCTTCTTGTATTTCCATTGTCTAAACTTAGTTTGTAATAATCTATGCACAAGCGACTTTGTAAACTTCTTCATAAACTTACTAGCCAAATTACCATCTACAGCTTTAATTCTTAGGTAGTCTGCATTCTTTCTCCAGATAAGTAAGTAATCTTTCCACTTTTTCTTCATAAACTTTCCTCTAAATCCTAATGCCTTTTTCATGGCCTCTTGACAGTTTTCGAGATCAACTTTAGCGTCAAATGCTTTAATAATATGGTAGAATGTCTTAAGCCTACAAAAACGTTGGAAATGAGGAAGACCCTGTTGAATATCAAATAATGTATGTTTAGGTAAATTTCTATGCCATTTATTGAAATAAATGAACAATCTTTTAGTTCTTAAGCCTAATGTAAAGTTTTTCATAAAAGAGCCAACCATTTGATTTTTTAAGTCTTGCTTTTCTAAAAGTTCTTTGATCTTTCTATACTTTTCAAAATACTTTCTTAATAAAATTTTGTTTAAGAATTTGAATTGTTTAAACATAGCTTTTACTGCTTTTGATTTAATTATATCGAGGAGATACTTTTTGATGTCAGTATATATTAACTTGAATGCTTTTCGTCTTGAGTATTTAAATAAGCCACCAGAAAGGTCAATAGTTGCCTTCATTTTTTGTCTGTTGAAGTCAGCGTCAGTTTCTTGATTTTTAAATGCTAGTAAAGCTGCTTTTCTTCTCCAATCGTTAAATCTTCCCATGAGGAGTTTTCGAACTACTTTGGATCTGTTACCTCTTTTTAAGCTTTTTAAGAATAGACATGAAGCTTCTAGTCGACCTAAATGAGATGTGATCTTTTTCCATTTGCCTAAATATCTTCTTAGAATATTAAGTTTAAACTTAGGCATTGAAAAGAACATATTATGAAGTAACCTTCCTTTAACACCATTATTTGCAGCAAATAATTGAGGCATACCTTCTCTAAAGACTTTTCTCAAAATTCCATGTTTTAATTGTGGTAGTCCATCAACATAAGGTGTAATATCATTGACTCGGAAAACATATTGTCTCCAACGACGGAAATACTTATTTTTTGCATTTTGATCTCTTTTCTTAGTAGTTCTGAATAAGAATCTCTCTCCTATATTGTCTTTAAATTCCTTGACAGCTAATCTTTGACTAGTTGCCTTCCAAGTATTGAAGAAATGCTTAAGCAAGGCAACTGTATAATGATCAGCGTCTTTGATTAGTCTTCTTAGAAGTCTGTCTTTGAACCCTTTTGGAGGGATTTTTCTTAGTTTTCCGATTAACTGATGGAATAAAGGTTTCATAATGTTATTTTTAATAACAGTAGCACATAGGAATTTGTAATTATCATCCATTGCTCGTGAGGTTTTGTACCATCGTCTCATAAATCTCCTAATGTTTGTTTTGGCTTTTTCGTTGAATGAGAATCTTAATGTTTTGTTGAAGATTTCCTCCTTCATTTCGTTAATTGGAACAGTATATATTCTATATAACAACTCATGGAATTTTCTTAGCTTAAAAAAATGAATGACTTTCTTTAAGAAGTTCGCAACTAGCTTTGACTTGGTTACAGTTTTGTTCTCATGTCCATGTGCGAAACTTTTTATTTTATTCATTCCATGGACAAGTTTCTTCTGATAAATCTTATCAATGAGATTACAGCATCTTTTCTTTTTATCTCTCATGTTTTTCAAAAAGTCTAAAATCTTTCTTTGGATCCTAATAATGTGGAATAAACTGTTTCTGATCCAATACTTATGAGCAAATTCCTTTTGTAATTTGGCGAAATATTCCTTTCTGATTCTATCCCTTAGTGGAGTGTTTACTTTTTCAACAAATGCTTTGGTCATATAAGTATAGTAGATAATGTCATAGAGGTACTTCCTATACCAAAATCCTCTCCATATTGATTGAATCTTGACGATGCTTCCTTCTAATCCTTGGAAACTGTTAAGGATGTCTCTCCACCACTTTTGGATGATTTTAACGGCACCCTGCCTCAGCTTAGGGTTGAAAGTCATCTTACTCTTTTCCTTTTCTTTCTTTTTTTCTCTTCCGAATTTCTTTACTTCGAATTTTTTAGGTTTTAGCTGGCTGATACCTAAGTCGACTACTCCTCCGGACTCATCTCCTCTCATTACTTTTGTTATAACCCTGTCTTCGCAGTTAGGGCCTCTACTGGCTATCATAGCGAAAGCAAGTCTTGAAAATTTCTTTTTGCTATTGGGGCTGTCTCCCTTCTCTCCTGAGCGTGGGCTCTTTTTTTTGTCAGGTGAATTTCCGCCTTTCTCCTTATTGTTTAGAAGAATAACACTTAGTCTGTTTGCGTTTTGGACTGGCTTCTTCTTTTCTAAGAATTTTAAGGACTCTTTTTCTGATTGCTCAATTAAATTAAATACCTTGGTGTTTTGAGCTATTAATCCTCCTTCTTTTTTGCCTTTTGTAAATCCTTTTTTTTGTTTAGCTTTGAAAGTTTTTGTTGCTTCTGGGTCTTCTTCATCAGGAACATGGTCGTAACTTCTATAGTAAAGTTCTCCTTTTTCTTCATGTTCTTGGCTTCTTGCATTTCTGTTAAAAGAGTTGTGATTATAATCTTGACCTGGACTCCTGTCAACAAAATTCTTAATTTTATTCATTTGGTTCATATGTTCTCTTTGTCTATCTTCTTCTTTATCTCTGCTATAACTATCTTTAAATTTATTCAAAAAATTCTTGGTTTGATCAGCATAATATATTCTTTCAACATTAAATTTATCGTCATAGTAATTATTTCTCTTATTGTAATTTCTATCCTCGCTGTGACTATTTAGATAATACGAATTAATTTTGTAATCATCGTAGTCTTCTTGTTTAGGACTATTTCTTTCCTATAATATATAAAAGTGAAAAATTGTTAAAGAGTTTTAAATGTTTGTTTTAAATGCTTGGTTTTTAATGTTTTGTTATATAGTTTATATTTAATTTACCATTTTGTAAAGAATATTGTTATACTTATTTAACTTATGTCTATTTGGAGAATAGTTAAAAGTATTATCGTCGGAATTATCTTCTTTAACACTACTGCTTTTTTTAAATTTTGCTTTTGTCATTGCTTTGTTTTTTTCGTTTTTCTATTT
>Ga0210041_1003742_pt1 | contig 11657 bp, 9 predicted proteins | sample CryGeymeta201503_FD_183973 | JGI IMG/M metagenome (GOLD analysis project Ga0210041, IMG submission 183973) | Groundwater microbial communities from Crystal Geyser aquifers in Utah, USA - Crystal Geyser metaG 2015-03 (SPAdes) (version 2) | ecosystem: Environmental > Aquatic > Deep subsurface >... | reverse complement strand
CAAACGCAGAACCCGCGTGGCTTCGATCTTCCCCAATCCGCCTTCTTGCCTGCGCCTCGTTTCGGCGCTGCTCGCCGAGTGCGACGAGGAATGGATGACCGGAAAAATCTACTTGAATATGAACCCCTGATCCACCCAGCCCAATGAACCCTTCTGCTAACTTTTACAGAAAAGATGTTGCACAATCCATCCAGCGCGCACCCGCAGGCAGCATGCATGCATGGGCAGCAGCGACATAGGGTTCCATCCACCCGATAAGGAGCGGGCGCGGCATGGCCAACCTGGCCTGTTCAATGCACCAGCGAACATCAGGTTCTCCCGTAAGATCCAGCACAATATCGACTTCTTCAAGCGTGTGCATGCCAATCCAGCTTTGGGCCGACCCAACATGTGGGATAAGTTGAACAGAGGGGTTTGATAATGCGACTCGACGCACAAGATATTCCGCCTTATGTTGAAAAACGGATTCAGCGCCAAGTATGTGTCTCCCGATATTAGCCGGAGACAGATTATCAGGGTCAACGACAGTGAGGCGGCCAACGCCAGCCTTTGCCAATTGATCGATTACATAGCTCCCCAGGGCCCCGGCACCCAAAACCAGTGCGTGTTTATGTTGGCGTTCAGAAATTTTGGTTCGTCAGTAAAATATGTGGGTAATGTAGATTCGGTGTGATCGTGCAATGCATTGATAATATGTTTTATTCTTTAATTGCCCGTCATAAAATCTTCAAATTATTTTCGGGGTGGAATAATAAAACTCGTCAAATTGTGTTTATTACACGGCTTATCCACAGGCGGTCGCCCGCCAGCGATAGAGGCGCGCTGGCGGGCGACCGCCTGTGGATAAGCCTGCTTGGCAGGCTCCGATGAGCATGTCCGTCTTTGGAGCCAGCAACTTTTTTTGCGGGGCAAAAAGTGGTGGAAATAACCCACTAATTTCCCCGACGAAGCGAAATTTTAGGATGTTGATCTCGACCACATGTCCAAGACGGGTCGATACGCTCCACGGTCAAATAACTGCGTCTGAAAATACGGACTTTACAATCCAGTTGTTATATACCGGATTCCAATAACCACGCCCTCTGCATGCTCCTTCTGCTATGGCACGTAATTTCTCATTTAGCGGATGCCAAACTTTCATATCTCCACTAGGCAGCGTGCCAGTTTCTATCGCGCCAACATTTTCGAGTACGAATATCGCCATAGCAGTCTCCTATATCTTGCCAAGTAAGGGCAGCGAACGTTTTGTACAGGCATCCATTGCTAGGTGGGCTAAATACGCACCTCCTGCGACCATCAGACAAAATTTCAGGAATTTCTCGTCCTCTGTTTGTGTCTCCCATTGCGACAGCTTGTACATGCCGCCCCCAATCATGACAGCAAAAGCCATGCTATGGAAAAACTGCCTATGATGAGGATTTACCGCAGGTTCAAGCCAGTCTGGAATATTGGTCCAGATTGAAGCTAGGATCGATCCGGTTAGTGGGGTGTGTGTAATCTTTCCCTCTTGGGCTTCACGGGCCAGGAGATATCCCCCAATCAGAACCGCTGCACCTGTGCGATGTGCTAGCGCATTTGACATATCTCGCTCACTTTTCTTTAGTGACACCTTTGAAAGGTGTTTTATCGGTCGTTTTCACATCCATAAACTGACCGTTATCTTTATCGCGCTTTACCCAGTGTCCAGATGGGGTCTGGGTCTGAGAACGCTGACGAACTGCACCATTACGATGTCCATCACCTTTCGGGGGATTTGTTGCCATGACATTCTCCTTATTTAACTCGGCCACAAGCGACCATAGAGAGCACATTACGTAATCATAACGATTATGTCAAGCGCCGGAAAAGATTTGTTAAGCGAGGCGGATTTGCTAGAATGAACTCATGGAAGCCAAGACAAAAGTTAGTTCGTATCCCGCCACCCTTGAAAACCTGAGTAAGCCACAGCGAGAACGCTTGGCATATATAGATTTCAGGCTCTACTTCTTAGGCGAAGCTCGCAGACAAGATCTACTGCAGAGATTTGGAATCGCGCCGGCCGTTGCCACAAGGGATTTTGCTCAATATAGAGAGCTTTTCCCAAAGAACATTGAGTTTGATGGAAAAACCAAGAGCTACATTATTGGCAAGGAATTTTCTCCAGCGCTCTCGCATATTCCTGAACGAGTCCTTTCAGCTTTAACCCAAGGCTTTGGAGACGGGGGAAGCCCTATAGGTGGGGCTCTGTTGAGCTGCGAATTGCCGCTGGTGTTGAGTCGGCCATCAATGGATGTATTGGCTCCGGTTTCGCGCGCCATCCATCAAGGGAAGGCGATTCGAATAAAGTACCAATCCCATACCAGCGGGGGTTCCAAGCGGGAAATTTCCCCATTCGCGCTCGTATATGACGGCCTCCGATGGCATGCACGCGCCTTTGACCGTAAGTCAAAGGAATTTCGTGATTTCGTTCTCACACGAATGATCGAGGCATCGGTAATCGATGACCAACCAATCCAACAGCACGAGATGTCATCGGCTGATATCCAATGGAACCGTATTGTTGAGCTTGATTTGGTGCCTCATCCAAACCAAGAGCATCCAGAAGTCGTAGAAGGCGATTTTGGTATGACTGGCGGTGTGCTGCACATAAAGATCCGTGCAGCCATTGCTGGCTACGTATTGAGGCAATGGATAGTTGATTGCACCCCAGCGCACAGCTTGCCTGGAAAGGAATATCGTTTGTGGCTAAAGAACTACCTTGCGCTATACGGGGTGTCGAGCGCAATTTTTGCTCCTGGATATACGGTCCCAAGCGGCAAATAGAAGGCTCGAATATGGCGACTACATTGATTGGAGTCGGGGCATGACAGTCGCCTCAATATATCAAAGTAAGGCGAATCCCCAGCAGCTTGAGGCCATCCTGGCTACGGATGGTCCAGTGCTCATCATTGCAGGCCCAGGTTCAGGCAAGACCTTCACTCTGGTTGAGCGCATCGTCTACCTGATCACACAGAAGGATGTTGCACCAGAGTCGCTCTTCGTTGCGACCTTTACCGACAAGGCTGCGCGCGAACTGACCACCCGTATCTCAAATCGGCTGGCCGAGCTGGGAATTCAGTTCAACCTGAACGAGATGTACCTCGGCACTTTCCACTCGATATGTCTGCGCCTCCTGGAGGATTACCGCGAGTTCACTCGGCTAAAACGCAGCTTCACGCTGTTCGACCAATTCGACCAGCAATACTTTATGTACCAGCACATCAGGGACTTCCGCGAGCTACCCGATGCCGAACTGGTGATGGGTGAGCATCAATCGGGCCGTTGGGCGCAGTCAGAAAACCTACTCAAGTGGCTGAACAAGGTTAGCGAGGAGGCTCTTGATCCGGCTACGTTGGCCGCCGCCCCGGAGCCAGAAATCCGCGCCTTGGTCACTTGCTTCGCCAAGTATCAGGAACTGCTAAACGAGCACAACTCGCTGGACTTCTCCGGCATCCAGTACGAGGCCTTGCAGCTGCTGGAGAAGCACCCCGAGGTGCTGGCGCAACTGCGTGAAAAGCTCACCCACTTGATGGTGGACGAGTACCAGGACACCAACACCATTCAGGAACGTATTCTTTTGCTGCTCGCGGGCGAGCGATGTAATCTGTGTGTCGTGGGCGATGACGACCAAGGCTTATACCGCTTTCGCGGGGCCACCATCCGCAACATTCTGGAGTTCCCGGCGCTGTTCGAAGACGGCCAGTGCAAGCAGGTCAAGCTGACCATCAACTACCGCTCACATCCGGACATCATCCGCTTCTACAACGAGTGGATGAAGGAACAAGTCTGGGACGACGGCACGCGCGTATTCCGCTTCGCCAAGCAGATCGTGCCGCGTGAGGACGACTTTCCCGATCTGCCGACTGCGGTGCGATTAGCAGCAAGTGACGATAATGGCGAGACCACGAACTGGCACGCCGAGGTGTTGGCCTTCCTCAACGGACTGAAGAACTCTGGACAGCTTTCCGATTGGAACCAAGTGGCCTTTCTGTTTCGCTCGGTCAAGAACGACAAGGTAGTGGCGCTCGCGCACTTCCTTGAAGCCCAAGGCGTGCCCGTATATTCGCCCCGCTCGAACATGTTTTTCGAGCGCGAGGAAATCCGCCTGATGATCGGTGCGCTGATCTTCCTGTTTCCGCAGTTTTCAAAAGTGAGGGCATGGGCCGAAGGCATCACACTGCCCATCTGGGACTACTACGACCACCAGTGCTTCAAGCCCTTCGCCGACGAGCTACGCAAACCGGAGAACAAGCCACTGTTGGACTGGGCGCGCCCGCTGGCCAAGCGCCACACTGTGCTGACGCAGAACACTGACTACGCCTTCTCCGGCCTGTTCTATCAACTACTACAGTTCCCGCTGTTTTCGCGTTATCTAACTGAAGAAGCCGTTCTAGGTGTGGACAAGGGGCGAGCGGCACGCAACTTGGGCACCTTCTCGAAACTTCTCACCAAGTTTGAGTACCTCCACTTCGTCAGCGTGTTGAACGTTGAGTATCTGGAAAGGAATCTGCGCGACCTGTTTAATCAGTTCCTGCGTTTTCTCTCCGACGGTGGTATCGGTGAATACGAGGACGAGGCCGATTACGCGCCCAAGGGGTGCGTGTCGTTCCTTACCATTCATCAGTCCAAGGGGCTGGAATTTCCCGTGGTGGTGTGCGGCTCCTTGGAAGCAGTGCCGCGCAAGCAGTATGGTGAGCTGGATGTGCTCCTGGAGGATGGCGGCTACCTTTCCAAGGAACGCTTTGAGCCGCTCGACCACATCAAGAATTTTGACTTCTGGCGACTGTTCTACACCGCCTTCTCCCGCGCCCAAAACCTCTTGGTGCTGGCCGCACAGGAGCGGCAAGGGCGGGGTTTGGGGAAGTCGCCATCTAAGTACTTCGAACGGTTGTTCTACGAACTGCCAAGTTGGCGGGATATCGACCTTTCCGCCCTAACCTACGAGGCGGTCAAGCAAATCAATCTGAAGCGAGAATACTCCTTCACCTCGCACATCACTGTGTTTGAAAACTGTGCCGAACAGTACCGCTTCTTCAAGCAGCTGGAATTTAACCCCATCCGTGCAGGCGCCCAGTTGTTCGGTACGTTGGTGCATCAAACCATCGAGGACATCCACAAGGCTGTCTTGCGAGGGGAAGAGGCCTCGGTCAACCCAGATCAAATTCAGTCCTGGATGGCGGTCAATTACCAGTACCTATCCAAGCGCGAGCGTCAGTACCTTGCACCGCAAACGCTAAAAGCCGTTGAGAAACACATCTTGGGCTATTACGAACGCGAGAAGGGCAACTGGGATCGCATCAAGGAGGCCGAGGTCGAGATTTCGCTCGTCAAGGATCAGTACATCCTCAAGGGCAGCGTCGACCTGATCCGGGGCGAACATAACACAGTCGAGATTATCGACTTCAAGTCGGAGAAGAAGCCCGACATGGAAAAAGATCGCGAACGCTTGCGCCAGTACCAGCATCAACTGGAGGTATATGCCCACCTGGTTGAGGAGCGCACTGGACAGAAGGTTAGTCGAATGCATCTGTATTACACTGGCGAAGACGGAGGCAATCCTTATGTTTCATTCACTAAAGACGACCGAGCTATCGGGAAAACGATAGCTCGTTTTGATGACATCGTGGCTCGCATCGAGCGCCAGGATTACCAAATAGAGGCGCGCCCATCAAAGCAGTGCCAGAACTGCGACATGCGTGCCTACTGCGACAACAAGAATTGGAAATTTAGGAAAAGTGACAAATGACGACAACCACCCCTGCGCAAGAAAACCTGCAACTGGCCACGCCAGATAACGACACCACCAACGTCGAGAAGTACGAGTTCGAACCGATTAAGGGCTACCCGATGCTCAACTGGCGCGGCAAGCGCCCGTTCACCTCGACGCAGTATTACCCGGCGCAGTTGAAAGAAGTCCACGGCGAAGAGGTGGATGGGTGGCGCAACAAGATTTACTGGGGTGACAACCTTCAGGTCATGAGTCACTTGCTGAAGCAATTCAGAAGCAAGGTTGACCTGATCTACATCGATCCACCATTCGATTCCGGCGCGGACTACCGCAGGAAAATATCAGTTCGAGGAACGAGTACCGCATCCGATTACGTCGCCTTTGAGGACAAACAGTATGGAGATATTTGGACTAACGATGAGTACCTACAGTTCATGTATGAGCGATTTGTTCTACTGCGCGAACTGCTTTCGGAGACGGGATCAATCTACGTCCACTGCGACTACCGAAGGGCGCACTATTTGAAGCTCGCGCTCGACGAAGTATTCGGCGCTTCGAACTTTAAGAACGAGATCGTGTGGAGGCGGACAACCGCACGTTCGGGAAGCGGTGCTTACAATCACATTCACGACACCATACTCTTTTACACGAAGACACCGAATTTCGTCTGGAATCAGCAATACACGCCGTACAGCAAGGAGTACCTGCAATCGAACTTCAACCCCGATGAATCAGGGCGACTATACCGCGAGAGTCCAATTACAGCGCCAGGCTTGCGCAGCGGTGAATCTGGTGCAACCTGGAAAGGGTTGAGCCCCGCATCGATTGGAAAGGGAAGGCACTGGGCTGTGCCTAGCTTTCTCGAACATCTTTTGTCTGATGAAGCCAAAAAGAGCCCACTGAAGGCACTCGATGAGCTGCAGGAAAAGGGGCGTATTAGATGGGCAAAAGATGGGCAGGGTCGCCCGAATGCCATCCAGTACGAAGATGACATGCCCGGCGTGGAACTACAGTCGATCTGGACTGACTTTGTTGCTCTTTCCAGTAACTCGATAGAGTCTGAGGACTACCCAACCCAGAAGCCTGAGGAGTTGTTGAGTCGAATAATCAAATCGTCATCGGTTGCCGGTGCAATGGTGCTCGATTGTTTTATGGGTTCTGGCACAACGCAGGCCGTTGCTATGAAGCTTGGGCGTCGGTTCATCGGCGCTGACATTAACCTCGGTGCAATCCAGACGACCACCAAGCGTTTGATCGGCGTCATCGAAGAGCTTCGCCAGAAAGCACTTGATGGTAAGGTCAAGCACTTCAGCGGCTTTGAGCTTCACAACGTCAACAACTACGATGTGTTCCGCAATCCGGTTCAGGCTAAGGAACTGCTGATCGAGGCGCTTGAGGTGCAGAAGCTGGAGTTCAGCACCGTGTTCGATGGCGAGAAAGACGGTCGCATGGTCAAGATCATGCCCGTCAACCGTATCGCCACGCGTGCCGATCTGAACGAGTTGATCGCAGGCTTTGACTACAAGGCGTGGGAACGCAAGCAGAACGAAAGCCCAAACCGCCCGGTTGAGAAGATCGCCCTCGTCTGCATGGGCCACGAGCCAGACTTGGCTGCGCAACTAGAGTTGGCCGCGAAACCATTCAAGATCGACGTGGAAGTGGTGGATATCCTGCGTGACAAGGCCGACCTGGAGTTCAAACGCGACTCGCAGGCTAAGGTTGTCATCAAGAATAGTGAGCTGATCATCGAGAAATTCTACCCGATGAATCTGCTGCAAAAGCTTTCGCTGCAGAAGGAAGCGGTCGAGGACTGGAAGGAACTGGTCGAGTCGGTTTTGATCGACTGGAACTACGATGGTGCGGTGCTGCAACCGGCGGTGGTTGACATCCCGGGCAAGAACGAGATGGTCAAGGACGCATACAAAGTTCCCCGTGATGCGGGCACCATCCGCGTGAAGATCACCGACCTGCTGTCGGAGTCGTGGGAAGGGAATATCAGCAATGGCGACTAAGCGCGCAGCCAAGGCGGTGAGTGCGTCGCTCGACTTCGCCTTCTTCCAGTTCCTATGGCAGTTCTACCAGGCCAAACGGGGCACAATCCGCTCCCACTATAAGGAGCTGACCCGCAAGTTTCTCGACTTCAACAATCCTGAGAAGAACCCTAAAGCCTTCCTGCGCCAGCCCCAGTTCGAGGCGCTAGAAACCTATATTTTCCTCAAAGAGTTCCTCGGCAATGCCAAGGTAGAGGAGATTTTCCAGCAGTGGTTCGAGAAACAGGGCCGTTTTGCTGATCGCACCGAAGGCGGCGTGGTATCTGGCAATGCTGGGCAAGTCGGCTTGTTCGATAAAATTACGCAGGAGCAGTACAAGGCCGTCTTTGCGGCGATGCGCAAAAACCGGCGCGCATACCCGAACTACATCTTCGCGCTGACGATGGGGACGGGCAAAACTATCCTGATGGCGACCTGCATCTTCTACGAGTTCCTGCTTGGCAACAAATTCGAGAAGGACGCGCGCTACTGCCACAACGCGCTGGTATTTGCACCGGATAAGACGGTGCTGCAATCGCTGAAAGAGATTGAGTCCTTTGATCTCACCCGCGTCGTGCCTCCTGAGTACGTCAACTTTCTGACCATGCACCTTCGCTTCCACTACCTCGAAGAAGCAGGCACCTCGCTCGACACACTGGATCGTTCGCGCTTCAACATCATTGTCTCCAACACGCAGAAGATCATCCTCAAGCGTCAACACAAAGAGAAGAGTGCTACGGATAAGCTGTTTGCTGGGTCAGGAGAAATTCTGACGGCTACCGGTGTGTACGCTGATGCTGCCGATCTCTACAACTTCGACCAGCCCGAGGAAGAGGGCGAACTCACCACCAACCAACGCTTCGAGAAGCTGCGCCGCCTAGAGCAGCTCGGCATCTACGTGGACGAGGCACACCACGCCTTCGGCAAGGCGCTAGCCAAGGATATGGGTGTTGGGGCCAAGGAAACAGACACCAGCCTACGGACCACCATCGATATTCTCGCTGCTAGCCTCAATGCTTCTGGCACGCGGGTGGTGGCCTGCTACAACTACACCGGCACGCCCTACGTGGGGCGCGAGGTGTTGCCGGAAGTGGTGTACGCATACGGGCTTAAGGAGGCCATCGACAAGGGCTTCCTCAAGAAGGTGACCTTGCACGGCTACGCCAACACCCGTACCGACGAGTTTGTCGACATCGCCATCGAGAGCTTTCTGAAGGAAGCGGATGGACTGCGACCTGAAGGTCTTTCCCCGAAGCTGGCTTTTTTTGCCGCCACCATCGACGAGCTGACCGGCGAACTTCGACCGGCGGTGGAGCGTGCGCTGCTCAAGCACGGCATCCCCACCTCGCGCATCTTGGTCAACGTGGGTGACGACAAGCTCACCACCAACGATGACATCCGCGAGTTCAACCGCCTCGACACCGAAGGGTCGGAAAAGCAGTTCATCTTGCTGGTCAACAAGGGGCGCGAAGGCTGGAACTGTCGCTCACTGTTCGGTGTAGGACTGTTCCGTGAGCCCAAGTCCAAGGTCTTCGTCCTGCAAGCCACGATGCGTTGCCTACGCGCCATCGGGCAGGCCCAGCACACTGGGCACGTCTTCCTTTCGGACGACAACCTGAACACATTGAACGACGAGTTGCAGCAGAACTTCCGCATCAGCGCTGACGAACTGCAGAAGACCGGCAAAGACAAGGAGCGCGTTGAGATCCGGGTGGTTGAGCCACCGGTCAAGATCAAGCTGGTTCGCGTGCGCAAGCAATACCAGATGCGCGAGAAGCAATTGGTGACTGGGCAAGAATTGATCCCTGAACGGGAAGATGCGCAGAAGTGGGGCGAACTGGTCGAGAAGTACCGGCTGATTGAAACGCAGCAGAACGGCCTCACCGCCGCCGATGCGGCGCGTGCTTCCGGAAGCCGCACATTCGACCTGACCTCGCGTCGGGAAAAGCGGACGTTCTCCCCGCTATCGCTGGTGGCCGAGGTATCTCGCTATCTGAACCGAAGTCCCTTGGAGATAGAGGATCTGCTCGACGCAACGAAGGAAGGCACCGACGAACTGGTGGCCATCACCAACGAGTTCAACGAACTACTTTACGACGAAATCATCCCGCGACTGTTCCGCCAACTCTACGATCTGGACGAGACACAGCAGACAGAGGAGCATGAGGTTGAGCTTATCAAGCTGCCCCCGAACGGCTACTACGAGGTGTCAGCGGCGAAGGACAAGATCGTCCGCATGAACGACGTGCAGATCAAGGATGAAGAGCGTGCCAAGAGCTTCCATCTAGACACCTACTGCTTTGATTCTGGATCGGAGAACTGGCTGTTCTGGGACTTGCTGCGTGAGCAGCGGGTGAAGAAGATATACTTCACCGGGATGCTGACCCACGGTCAGTCCGACTTTTTCATCCAGTACATCGACCCGGATTCCCGCACCGTTCGCAGCTACTACCCAGACTTCATCTTCCAGCGGGAGGAGCCTGATGGAAGCTTGAAATATGTGATCGTCGAGGTCAAGGCGGATAATCAGATTGAAGACGCAGTGGTGCAGGCTAAAAAGGACTTTGCTCAACAAATCGCTGTGGCAAGCGGCATGGAATACCGGATTCTTAAATCTTCAGATGCAGATAAGAGGCATTATCGAATCTTGTTGTAGGCATGCTTCATAACTACAAATTGATCGGGACACCTTTATGGTTGAGTACTTGGGCTGGGTGGCTTTAATTATCAACTACAACTCCAGTGCAACTATAGGTGTTCTGGGTTGTGGGGATGCCTTTTCAAAGCACCTATAGATCGCCTGCGGCACATCTGGCCTGAAGGCTTCAATAATTACACGCGCTCGGCAGAGCATCTACAGCACGCCTGAGTATTTCGCCCTTTCCCCTTCACCATATCCATCCCCCGAAATACGGTCCAAATTTGAACCGCATTTCGCGGATTTCTTCTTCCCAAAAAACTAGACTTCGATGGTCAATCAAATCGAGGCGGTGTCGCAATGAGGAAAAAGCAAGCCATCAAAATAGATTCATCCGCATTCAAGTTCATTGCAGAGCTGGATATATTCGGTCTCTCCTTCATTAAGGATGTCGACCTGTTTCCTCCCGATGCCGAATACGAAGTGCTGGGTGCCAGCGCTGCCGAGTTCATGGCGGATTTGCCCTACTGCTCGCCTTACGCGATCTCGGCCGGGGATATAAAGCCTCGCAGGTTTGAGTACAAAGGCAAGTTCATCCAGTTCTCGCCAAGCCCCAACGGACTCCCGACTATTCGCGATTTCGATGTGCTGATCTACTGCATCACCTGGATTGTAAATGCCGCGCTGGAAGGCCGTGATGACGATGTTGGGTCAACCTATGAGTTCGAGGTAGAGGACTTCTACAGGTTTTCAGGGCGTCCGAGAAACGGTGAGCGAGAAAGCCTTTTCATACAGGGGCTGGATCGGCTTGCCGGCAGCACCGTTACGACCAACACAAAGCCTATTGGGCTAGACAACCAATCCTTCAATTTCGTTGAGCACTATCAGCTGGATCAGGACGAAAGAGGGCGTTTGAAGTCGGTCAGAATCAAGATTCCGCACACGTTCTATTGCCTTGCGCATAACGAGTTCTTTGGCACAGTCCATTCGGACTATTTCACGCTATCGGCCGCTCGCCGACTGATCTATTTGTTCATCAAACAGATCTGTGGTAGCAAAGAGAAGCTGCTGGTGCCGTACTCAAAACTGTACGCTGTAACAGGCTCAACCTCCCCGCTGCGCAAGTTCCTGCCGGTCATCGACGAGCTGGTGACCAAGCCGTTGCCGGAATTTTCCTCCGAAAAAAATGATGGTGCGGAAAATTTGTCCGTCATTCTAATTGGGTGATGGTGGGTTGCTTCGT
>Ga0210041_1003738_pt1 | contig 11662 bp, 14 predicted proteins | sample CryGeymeta201503_FD_183973 | JGI IMG/M metagenome (GOLD analysis project Ga0210041, IMG submission 183973) | Groundwater microbial communities from Crystal Geyser aquifers in Utah, USA - Crystal Geyser metaG 2015-03 (SPAdes) (version 2) | ecosystem: Environmental > Aquatic > Deep subsurface >... | reverse complement strand
CCGCAGCATCGCGGCCAGGCGGTCCAGATGATCCGCCAGGTCGGCGCCGGCCACGTCGCGCCGGTCCCCGCCCGAGATATCGGTCAGCACCGGGCGCTCGATCCGGGACAGTCTGTCGAAGAAGGCGGCGATCAGGTCGGGCATGCGGCGGGTCTCAAAGAACGTCCTGTTCATTCCCGAAATACTGCGTCAGCGGGAACCGGTGGCGAAAGCCGCGTGCCTCGCTGCTGGTGCGCAGCGCACGGGCCTTTTCACGGACCAGATCCTCGGGCGCTTCGGACTGGGTTTCCTTGCACACCTCGATGATCAACAGGCGTGGGTCAACGTCGAATTCGATCGCATTGCGCCGGATCACATCCATGTAGCTGGAATGGAAGCCTGAATAGCCGCAGATCAGGTCCACCGTATCGTGGCCCACCTGCCGCAACAGCGGGCGCACCTGTTCCTCGGCCGTGTCCAGCAGCGTCAGCAGGTCGATATGGCCAAGCTTGCCTTCGCGCTGCATCAGGGCGACGAAATGCTCGGTCATCGTGTTGCCGGTGCAGCGGCCCATGCCTTGCAGCGAACAATCTATGATCTCGGCGCCGCATTCCTCTGCGGCAAGCGCATTGGCCATGGCAAGGCCGAGGTTGTTATGAGCGTGAAAGCCGATCGGCAGATCTTGCAGCCGTTCGCAATACTGGCGCACGCGCGAGGGCGTCATGTTGCCCGCGCTGTCCACAACATAGACGTAATCGGTGCCCGCCTTCATGACCTCGCGCGCGGCCTGTTCGAACACAAGCGGTTCGCGGGTGTAGGATTTCATGAAGTTCACGCAGGCAATCACCCCGGCAGCCTTGGCCTTTTCCACGAAGGGCATGACCTTGGCGTAGGCGTCGATTGACACGCCGAAGCGCAAGAAGCCGATGTCGTGATCGAAACAGGCGTCGAGATGCGACAATTCGCAGATGCCGGGGATGGCGAACATACCCCATTTGCCGCGCACGACACCCCTTGCCGCCGCCTGCATGTAGGCGGTGTCGGTCTCGGCGGCCCGCCCCTGCCCCATTTGCGAGGCGTTCAGCCCGACACCATGGCCCACCTCGATCAGGTCTATCCCGGCCTCATCCAGCGCGGCGCTGATGCTGGTGGTCTGCTCGGCCGTGAAGCCGAAGTTGATCAGGTAGGAGCCGTCGCGCAGCGTGGTATCGAGAATTTTCATGGCTTCGGTTCATTTCGCGGGCTGGATCACTTCCGGGGTCATAGGCTTATCGCCTGTGGCATGCAATGTTGACACCGGCAAATTGGCGCATCGCCGCCCCGCCGCTTGTGCGACGCAAGACCCGTGTCCTAAGAGGCGTGCAGAGCCGACAAAGTAAAGGAGAGGGAACTTGGCGTATCAATCGGGCGAAGCGTGGGACAAGCTCTACCTTGAGCAATCGGAAATGGCCTATCCGGCCGAAGGCGTGATCCGCATTTTCAAGGGCCGGTTCCCGGACCTGACCATGCCGCGCGCGCACGACGGCCTGTCGATCATGGATCTGGGCTGCGGTGACGGTCGACACCTGCCGTTCTTCCACGGCCTTGGGTTCCAGGTGTCTGCGGTCGAGATCACCGACACGATCTGCGCGGGTTTGCGCGAGAGGATGAAGGGCTACGGGTTCGATGCCGATATCCGCACCGGCCATGCCGGATCGCTGCCGTTCGAGGATGCCAGCTTTGACCGGTTGGTGACGTGGAACAGTTGCTATTACATGTCGCTTGGTGGGCAGCGGTTCGAGGATCACGTCGCTGAAATGGCACGGGTGATCAAGCCGGGCGGCTGGATCGTCGCCTCCATCCCCAAGAAGACGAGCTTCATCTTCCGCAACAGCGAAGAGGCGGACTGGCCCGGCTATCGGGTGATCAAGGATGACTATTTCGCCGGCAGCCGGAACGGCGAGATCATGCGTTGCATGGCCGACCGTGCCGATCTGGTAACCTCCTTCGCGCCGTATTTCGAAGAATTCTGCCATGCCGATCTGGACATGGAATGGTTCGGCCTGCCCTATCACTGGCATGTCTTCTGCGCACGCAAGACGGACGGTTGATCGCAAGGAACCGTGGTCAGGCCGGGCCCTCTTTTCTGTGTCATCGGGTGCCGGGCTGCGCGGCGCTTTCCGTTATCGCGCAGCGTTTTCATGGGCGCGGACGCCCTTGGGCCACGGGAGCACGTTCTGCGACGTATCACGAGAGCAGACAAGCGCGAGATGCCGTTTGGCAGCGTTCCTGACTTGTAAATCGCTGCCTGCACAAGAATGTAGCGATATGGAAAACGAATCCCATCGTCCGCGCCTTCGTATCCGCATCGTCTTCGGTGAGTCCGACATGATCGGCCCGGGCAAGGCCGAATTGCTCGAACGGATCGACCGCTGCGGGTCCATCGCAGCGGCAGGCCGCGAGATGGGGATGAGCTACAAGCGCGCCTGGCAACTGATCGGCACGCTGAATGCGATGTTCCGCGATCCGCTGGTGGACAGCACACGAGGTGGACCGGGTGGCGGCGGCGCCGTGCTGACCGATGCAGGGCGCCACGTCCTGAGCCTCTATCGCGCCTTCGAGACAGAGGCCGACAAGGCCGGTGCGACGCAGCTTGCCCAGCTGCGGGCGTTGCTCAGGGATATTCCTGACAAAACATAACGATTGACAGGCCGCGCATATTCGCCCGATATATTTGACAAAACATATCTCTGGAGGACAGACATGCAGACAAATCGCTCCATGCCGGTGCTCCTTGCCAGGTTTGCAGCTTTGGTTCTGGGCGCGCTGCCGGCGATGGCGCAGGACGACAGGCCCGTCGTGGCCGCCGCGTCCGACCTTCACTTCGCAGTAGCGGAGATTGCCGAGGCTTTCAGCGTCGAGACCAGCATGCAAGTGCGGCTCATTTTCGGCTCCACCGGCAATTTTTCCCGTCAGATCCGCGAGGGCGCGCCGTTCGAAATGTACATGGCCGCCGACGAGAGCTTTGTCGCCGGGCTTCACGCCGAGGGCCTGACCCGCGACGAAGGTGATCTTTATGCGCTGGGGCGTGTTGTGCTGGTCGCGCCGAACGGGTCATCGCTCACGCCGGACGAGTCTCTCGACAATCTCGCGCAGATGCTGGCGGAAGGCACGATCACCCGCTTTGCCATCGCCAACCCCGATCACGCACCCTACGGGATGCGCGCGATGGAGTCGCTGATCACAAAAGGCATCTGGGACGACCTGCAACCCGTGATGGTGCTTGGCGAAAATGTGAGCCAGGCGGCGCAATTCGCACTCTCCGGCAATGCCGAGGGCGGCATCATCGCCTATTCGCTGGCGCTTGCCCCCGAGGTAAGCACACGCGGCACCTACGCCCTGATCCCCGAGGACTGGCACGAACCGCTGCGTCAGCGCATGGTGCTTATGAACGGCGCAGGCGAAGTGGCCGAGGCCTTCTATGCCTACATGCAGGAGCCAACCGCGCGCGAGATCATGGAGCGCTACGGTTTCGTGCTACCGGAAAACGAGTAACCCATGGATTGGACTGCGCTTTGGCTGTCGATGCGGCTGGCGGGATGGACGGTTGCTGTCCTTCTGCCAGTCGCGGTGCTGATGGGCCGGTTCCTTGCCTATCGCAGTTTCGGCGGCAAGGGGCTGGTCGAGGCGCTGGTGATGCTGCCGCTGGTACTGCCGCCCACGGTTTTCGGCTTTTATCTGCTGGTGGCTTTCGGGCGCAATTCGCCAGTGGGAGGGCTGTGGCAAAACCTGTTCGGCCATCAGCTGGTGTTCAGTTTCGAGGGGCTGGTGGTCGCAAGCGTGATCTTCAACCTGCCCTTTGCCATCCAGCCAGCGCAGCGCGGGTTCGAGGCGATCCCGGCGGAGGTGCGCGAGGCGGCAAGTTGCTGCGGAATGTCGCCTCTGGCGTCGCTGTGGAAAGTCGAATTGCCCCTGGCCTGGCCGGGGCTGATGACGGCGATGGTGCTGACCTTTGCCCATACGTTGGGCGAGTTCGGCATCGTGCTGATGGTCGGCGGCTCGATCCCCGGCGAGACCCGGACCATCGCCATCGCGATCTATGACCGGGTGCAGGCCTTCGACGGGCAGGCGGCGGCGATCATGTCGGCGGTGCTGGTGGCCATTTCGCTTTTCACCATCGCGCTGACCTACTGGCTGTCGGCGCGGATGGGCCGGAGGCTGTCTTGATGGCGCTGGAGGTGATGGCACGGGCAGACTCGCCCATTCCGCTCGACGTGGCGTTCCGGGTGGAACCGGGCGAGTTGATCGCACTCGTGGGCCATTCCGGGTCGGGCAAGACGACGCTTTTACGCAGTATCGCCGGGCTTTGGCGGCCCGAGACTGCGCGCGTCGCGGTGAACGGTACAACTTGGCTGGACACCGCTGCGCGCGTCGATCTGCCGCCCCATCGGCGCCGGGTAGGGATCGTGTTCCAGAACTACGCGCTGTTTCCGCATATGACAGCGGCGCAGAACGTGATGGCCGCGATGGATACGGCCGATTACGCCGAGGCGGAACGCGTCCTCGACCTCGTGAACCTGCACGGACTGGCGCATCGAAAGCCGGCGCACCTCTCGGGCGGCCAGCAGCAGCGGGTTGCTGTGGCGCGGGCCCTTGCGCGCAAGCCGCATGCTCTGCTGCTGGACGAGCCGTTTTCGGCCGTGGACCGCGCGACCCGTGAAAAGCTCTACGACGAGATCGTCGCGTTGCGCGCCCATCTGGCCATGCCGGTTGTGTTGGTCACCCATGACATGAACGAGGCGCAGTTTCTGGCCGACCGTATGGTGGTGATCGAGAAGGGGCACGTTGTGCAAGAAGACACCACGGCGCGGGTCATGGCCGACGCGCATGCCCTGCGCGCCATGGGCATCCGCGAGGTGGCCGCGATGCTGCCCGCCGTGATCGCGGAACATGGGGATGACGGACTGACGCGGCTCGATGCGCCGACGGGGCCGCTCTACTTGCCGTGGATTGACGCTGTGCCCGGCACGGGCCTGCGTGTTCGCATCATGGCGCATGAGGTGATCCTGTCACGCGCGTTCCCCGACGGGTTGTCAGCGCAGAACATCATAGCGGGCACAGTGACGCGGATCGTGCCCGGCGCGGGACCGGGGGTGATGATCCATGTCGATGTTGGCGGGCACGAGATTCTTGCCCGCATTACCCGCCGCGCTGCCGAACAGATGGCCTTGCAGCCGGGCATGACGGTTCATGCCATCCTGAAATCCATGTCGATCGCGCGCGACCACGTCGTGCGCGCGCCCGATGCGGCAAGCACTGCCGAATGACATGGCCGGATGTGCCGCGCCTTTCTTTTCGTATCGGAGCCGCTGTTGGCACGCGAGGCGGGCCGATCGGTAATCCCCGCCCCCGGTGAATGGGAACGCCGCCGCACCCTGCGCCTGCGCTTCGTCTACCGTCGCCGCGAGCCCAGCCCGCTGGTGGTAGGGAGACGGCTGAACAGTCGTGGGCTCGGTGTCGCGTCACGCCCGAACGCTGGCGCCGGGGGCGCACGACGGTGCTGATCTTCCTGCTCGTGCCGCAAGTCAAGCTGCCGAAGCGGCTGGATCTGGCGCGGGACGCGGACCATGCCTTGGACGGTGCGCCGGGGCTGATCGTTACCACCGGGCGGAGGGGCGGCTTTGATGCGCAGCCGCGTGCCTTAACCATCCTCGGGCGGACGGGCGATCGCCGCGCCGCGTTGGCGCGCCTCCCGGCGGACGCTGACGACCAGAACCGCGATGCAGCCAGCCAGCAGCGCGATTCCTCCGGCGAGCGGCGGCAGCGCGGTGCCGTCGATCAGGACCGCTGCGACCGCGACCATGGCGAGGATGGCGGCGGTCAACCGCGCGTCGCCCACGAACATGCCAAACAGCTCGGACAGAACGTCTTTCAGGATGCTCATTGCACCACCTCCGGGACAGGTTGCCGCACCATGCGGGCGGACATCAGGCCCGCCAGCAGGAAGACGGCGGCGAAGACAAAGAGCGCCAGGTCCTGTCCCGGCCAGTCCACGCCAAGCCCTTCGCCGGTCCAGAACACGCCGAAGGCCGAAAGCATCACGCCCACGCCGAACTTGAGCGTGTTCTCCGGCACGCGCGACAGCGGGCGATGGGCGATGACCCCGACCACCAGAACCAGCGCGCAGGCCGCCAGCGCACCGAGGCTTGCAGGCCACAACAGCTCGCGCCCCGCGCCGACTGCGATCACGATGAAGATGACCTCGAGCCCTTCCAGAAGCACGGCCTTGTAGGCGGCGATCCCCGCGATCCAGTCCTGCGAAGTCTGCTGGCGCCTGACGGCCTCGGACAGTTCCGCGGTTTCCTGCGCGAAGATGGCATTCTCGTCATGGAGCGGGATGACGCCAGCGGCCCGGAGCGACGCCTTGCGCAGCCAGCCGATGCCGAACAGCAGAAGCAGGACGCCGATAACCAGTTGCAGCGCATGCAGCGGCACCCGGTCCAGAAGCGGCCCCAGCACTAGGACCACCGCGCCAAGCGTCGCCAGTGCCGCCCCGGTTCCCAGAACGGCGGGCTTCCAGCCGCGCAGGGTGGCGACGACCAGCACGATGGTGAACGCCTCCACGACTTCGACAAGCGAGGCCAGGAAGGCGGCGCCGATGGCGGGGGTTGCAGTGGACCAGTCAAGCATCGCTCACCTCATTTGTTCTCGTCATGCGCGTCGAAGACCCGGCGCGCGTAGTCGTCCAGAATGGCGACGCATCCCGCCAGCCGCTCCTCGGCCTCGGCCGCCCGGTCGGCGCCGTAGAAGTCCAGCTTGCGGATCTTCTCGAGCCAGCCCTGAAGCTTCTTCAGATCGACGTCGTTCTCTTCGAGTTCGGCATAGGTGAAGTGATTGGCCGTCACCTCCTTGGCCACCTCGCGCTCGAAATCGTCGCATTTGTCGATGAATTCGGCATAGGCGTCGTCGCGCTCGGCCTTGAAGCGGGTCAGGACCTTGGCCTCCTGGGCGGGATCGAGCGCGACGGTCTCGAGGATCACCGCCTCGCCCTTCGCCTCGGCGATGTCGTTCTCCAGCATCTTGAGGCGGCGGACGTGGTCGTCGGTCTTGGGCAGCAGGCAGACGCCGTTCTGGAGGTAAACCGCGCCCATGCCCTTTAGCTTGCGCCAGAGAGATACCCGCTTGGCGGCGGGTTCGGGGGGCACCTTGTAGGTGAGCAGGAGCCAGGTCATGTGTTCCATGGCTCTGAAATAATGTTACGGCCGTTACATGTCAATAAGCGTTTTCGTTGCCAACCAGAGGGTCCGACCGGACGGCTGGCCGAATGTCGGCTCTGATGATGTGACTGCCCCCCGACGGCATCAATGTGCCAAGGTGGGTCTGCGACGATCCACAAAGGAGAACGGTCATGTCGGAGATTATCACGGTCGGGCTCGATCTGGCGAAGAATGTGTTCCAAGCGCACGGCGCGGACGGCGCAGGGCGCGCAGTCCTGGGCGAATGCTCACGAAGCGGCTGGCCATCATCGGGGTGCGTCGTGTGGAAGTGCAGGGGTAGTGCCCCGTGAAGGGGTGTAGGAACTGGCGTCCACCTGCTTCTTCATAGCTGGTGTTGCTCGTTCACTGAGCGGCGATCATCGCCGTCTCGCCGTCATCGTTGCATATGGCGGTCAGCTTTTCCATCGGCATGTAGCGGCGTGAGACGGCCCACTCATCATTCTGCTCCAGCATGAGTGCGCCGACGAGGCGGATGACGGCTTCGCGGTTTGGAAAGATCCCGACGACGTTGGTCCGCCGCTTGATCTCCTTGTTCACGCGCTCCAGCGGGTTGGTGCTGTGCGGCTTCGAACGCAGGCTCTCGTCGAAGGCCATGTAGGCCAGCACGTCGTGCTCGGCCTCGTCCATGAGCTCTGCGACATCCCCGAACCGATCACGAAGGTGGTCGGCCACCTCGCGCCAGCGAGTATGGGCCTGGTCGCGGTCCTTTTTGGCAAAGACGGTCTTCACCACCGCGCTGACCACGGGCTTGTGGGTCTTGCCGACGCGGGCCAGCAGGTTGCGCTGGAAATGGACGCGGCAGCGTTGCCATCCTGCGCCAAGGACCTTGCGCGCGGCGGCCTTGAGGCCCTCCTGGGCGTCGCTGATCACCAGTTGCACACCCCGCAACCCGCGCCGGGTCAAAGAGCGCAGAAACTCGGCCCAGAACGCCTCGGCCTCCGAGGGCAGGACGGTAATCCCGAGGATCTCGCGCCGCCCGTCGGTGTTGACCGCGACGGCCACTATCACCGCCATCGAGACGATGCGCCCGCCCTCACGCAGCTTCACGTAGGTGGCGTCGAGCCAGAGGAAGGGCCAGACGCCCTCCAGCGGCCGGTTCAGGAACGCCTGCACCCAGCCCTCGGATCGCTGGCTGGCGATGTAGGCCTCACAGGCCTCCCGCTGGGCGTCGAGGCTGTTGAACTCCATGTCGAGCCCTTCCTCGCTCGACTTGCGGGTGTAGATCCTGAACGGGCGGACGAGTCCGGAGGTCACGCTGGCAAGTGTGTTGGAGCCGTTCCCGCTGGAGTGGCAAAAGCAAAACAGGCGGTTCACCTGGTAATTCTTCCCCCCGTGTCGCGCGGGAAGCTCCCATTCAAAGGATCAGGGAAACCAAATCGGATCATAACACCACCGGGGAAGCGGTCCCTTCCGGATGCCCATGCGCAATGTCTGAGGTGCGGACACCCAATCTCAAATGGGTTGGGCTCAGGTCGGATTTGACGGCGCTGACGCGGCCCAGACTGCGGAGGGCGTCCGGTCGAGCATTTCCTTTCACGGCAAGTAGACCGCCTCCAGTTCCGCACGCACGGCCCCATCCGACGAAAGGAGACGCAGCGTCCGGCCGGCAATGACCTGCCCCGCCGTCGCGCCCAGAACCTCGCCGAGGCGCACCTCCCATGCTGCCAGATCGTCCGGGCAAGCCATCATCGTGCTTGCAGGAGGGGTGAAGCTCAGGCTGCCGCGATCGGCTGAGAACCCGCCCATCATCGTGTTGCAGCCGACCGAGGCGTTGAAAATTCCTGCGCCGTCGTGGAGCGTGAAAAAAGGCTCTCGCGCGGGAGGCGCCCAGGCCAGGTCCTCGCCATCCAGGGACCGGATGCGCCAGACCGTGCCGGTCAGGGAGGGGGCCGCCGCGGCGCTTGCACACTCTTCGCCCGGCCAGGTGGCGGTCGTGTCGCGAAGTTGGTTGAAATTTGAAGGTGGCGTAATCTCCGGGTGATCCTGAACCACCCAACCGGCGGCTGGCACCGCCATAGGAGATCACGCCATGAACGAGACTACAGACACCAGCGCGGTTTCGCTACTCGCTTGCGATGACGGCTTCGACCCGATCGAGGACCGACTGCGCGCGAATATCCGCAGCACCATCGAGGCCGTTTTCAACGAAGAACTGGACAGCTTTCTCGGCCGCCTTCGCTACGGCCGGGAGGCCGGGGCGGTGAAGGGGTACCGCCACGGCCAGCGGGGGCGCCGGATCACGGGAACGTTCGGGACCGAGACGATCAGCGTTCCCCGCGCCCGGATCGAGGACGATGCGGGCAAGGTCACCGAATGGCGCTCGAAGGCGCTGCCGCGCTACCAGCGGCTGACGAAGCGGGCCGAGGCGCTGATTGCATCGGTCTATCTCTCGGGCACCAACACGCGGCGTGTGAAGCGCGCGCTGTTTGCGCTGTTCAAGGGGGCCGTCAGCAAGGACGTGGTCAGCCGGGCCTGGCGCAAGGTGAAGTCGGACTGGGACGCATGGTGCGCGCGCAGCCTGGCCGACGAGGACATCGTGCGCGTGATCCTGGATGGCACCGTGATCAAGACGCGGATCGACAAGCGGGTAACGAACATCTCGGTTCTGGCGGCCATCGGTGTGCGCCGTGACGGCCAGAAGGTGTTGCTTTCCATCATGAATATGGGCGGCGAGAGTGCCGCGGCATGGCGCCAGTTCCTCGACGATCTCGATGCCCGCGGGCTGAAGCGCCCCGAGTTCGTGATCGTCGACGGTGCGCCGGGGCTGGAAGCCGCGCTGGTGACGCTCTGGGGCGACGACCTGCCGATCCAGCGCTGCACCGTTCACAAGCATCGCAACCTTCTGGCGCATGCCCCGAAGCACATGCATGAGGAACTGGGCAATGACTATCGCGACATGATCTACGCCGACACCTCGGCCGAGATCGAAAAGCGCCGGAAGGCATTCCTTCGCAAATGGCGGCTGAAATGCCGGGCTGTCGCCGAGAGCCTGGAAGAAGCCGGGGAGCGGCTGTTCACCTTCACCCGGCTTGATCCGGCGCAATGGAAGGCGGCGCGGACCACCAACGCCATCGAACGGTTGAACGAGGAGTTCCGCCGAAGGATCAAGACCCAAACCGTGCTGCCGTGCGCCGAAACCGTGCCGATGCTGCTCTGGGCCTTGCTGGCGTCCGGTCAGATCACGATGCGCAAGGTCGACGGGTGGCAGACCCTCGACAAACCGATCGAGCCCATGCCCCTTGACCTCGCCGCCTGATCAGCCCCAAATCAAACCGCTCGGAGGACGCCGCCAGAGAATTTCCACCACTTTCGAGACGCAACCCAGGTGGCACCTTGACTGGTCTTGGCGAAAAGATCGCCGGCATAGCGACCTGCCGTGCCGATGACATTCGGCCCGATCACATCGTCCTTGACACAATTCGGCGCTTCAAGGGCCTGTCGCGTCCGTGCGTATTTCTGATTGGAATCGAGGGTCTGACCGACCCTGAACTGATCTATGTCGCAACAAGCCGCGCGAATGTCCTGCTGGAAATCTTCGGGACAGCTGAGGATATTGCGCGCCTCAAGCAGGAGGTTGATGCCGCAGGACCGTGAAGTAGGTTCCAAACAGGTCAGGTTTCTCCACAGTCGAACAGGTCGTTCCGTCCTGGATCCATATCCGCAGATGACATGTGCAACCCTTGGAGATCAGTGCCGCTGCACACAGAATTGATGCCGGCAATGGCGTTCAACACGATTTGTGCGATCTGGCGGGCCAGAAACGGCGGTACGGCGTTCCCGACCTGGATATACTGCTGGGTCCGGTTCCCCATGAACAGGTAGTCGTCTGGAAAGGTCTGCAGCCGGGCGGCCTCGCGGACGGTCAGGCTGCGGCACTGGACCGGATCGGGGTGAATGAAGTAGTGGCCATCCTTCGAGATGTGGCTCGTGACTGTGGTCGAGGCCTCGTCTGCCAGCTGAACCCGGAAGCGGTCGTTGAAGACACCGCTGTGCCAATTGCGGTGATCGGGGCTGAGCACCAGAGGGAAATCGGCGGCCTTCGGGCTGTAACCACGGACGGTCCCGAACACGGCAGCAAACAGATAGCGGCCCAGATCCGAAGCCATGTGCCCGCGCGTCTCGTGCTGGGCAATCGCGCGGAGTTCCGGTCGCTCGATCCACTGCAACAACTCATCGTTCGAAGTGCCATAGCCGTCCGGCAACCGTGACGCAGCCCGAACGGTCGGCGAGCTGTCCTTCACTCGCTCTGAAACGGACAGGAACGCTTCACGGAGCGCGCGATTGTCCTCTCCTTTGGAGATGCCTGCCAGCAGCTTCGCGGCGCCGAGAACTTCTCCCCGCCAGGAAGCAGCGTCGTCGAGCCCGCGGCTGATGCCGCTTCGCAAGGCGGGCATCGTTTCGATGACATCACGGACGGTCCGCGCCAT
>Ga0210041_1003737_pt1 | contig 11663 bp, 18 predicted proteins | sample CryGeymeta201503_FD_183973 | JGI IMG/M metagenome (GOLD analysis project Ga0210041, IMG submission 183973) | Groundwater microbial communities from Crystal Geyser aquifers in Utah, USA - Crystal Geyser metaG 2015-03 (SPAdes) (version 2) | ecosystem: Environmental > Aquatic > Deep subsurface >... | reverse complement strand
AATGATGGAGATGATATTATTGTATCTAGTTACGCAGTTTTTGGAACTGGGACTAATCTTCCCGCGATTGAAAATATTATTTTTGCACACCCAGCCAAGTCTGCTATTACAATTATTCAATCTATAGGCCGAGGGCTTAGACTAAAAGAAGGAAAAACTTCTTGTACTTTATATGATATTTCTGATAATATGACGTTTCATAGAAAACCCAATATTTCTTACCGGCATTTGGGTGATCGTTTGGGAACATATACAAAGAATGGATTTACCTATTCTATTGTTAACGTGGATTTTAACTAAATAATTATGTCTGAAGAATTAATGATTACGTGTCTGTCTATAAAACTTTCCACTGGAGAGACTTTACTGACCGGGCCAGCATATGAAAAAGATGGTATCTTTTTTGTTCTATATCCATTAAAGATAAATTTTACTCCCATTCTCTATAATGATAAAATTGTAACACAGATGGTACCAGTACTTTATCAACCTTTTGGGGACAATAAATACATCCCCATTGTTGCGGACCACATAATTTCTACAGTAAATGGATCCGAGTTAGATTTTAGATTTTACAAGAATTCCCTCCGTGAGTTGTTGCTTGAAGATTTTAAACGAAAAATCACTTTCGATTCATTTTTAAACTCAAAAGATTATGAGAACATCATGGAAACTCCAGAAACCGTGCAATGAGTGATTGTTATTTTTTAGAGGTGGCGTATGCCAAAATTCTTGGAAGCCGATTAGAAAGATTCAAAATTAAAAAAGAATCACCTTTTCTAGCTGTAGCAAGGTGTCCAATATGTGGTGATTCTGCTAAAAATAAAACTAAGACTAGATTTGCCATCTATTCTAAAAACAGTGAATTAAATGTGAATTGCTTCAACTGTGGTTTATCTACTACACTGTTAAGTTTTCTAAAAGTACATTACAAACAAATATTTGATGAATTTTTGTTTGAAAAGTTTAGAAATAATGCACCGGCAGCAAAAAAAGAAATTGCGTTTGTGCCAGAAAAAGTAGTGTATGAAAAAGACACGATTGAACCGAATGTTTTAGATTTGCAATTGGTTTCTGACTTACCATCGGATCATTATGCCCGTCAATACATAAAAGATAGAAAACTTCCTAACTACCCATTTTATTATACGGACAAATTTTATGAATATTCTTCCCGATTCAATGATACTTTCAAACACAATAAAAGAGACGAAGCCCGCATTATTATTCCCTTTTTTGACAAAACAGGAAAGATCTTTGCATACCAAGGAAGAGACCTCTCAGGCCACTCAAACCAAAAATACATCACAGTTAAGATCAACGAAAAGACGCCTTTGTTATTTGGTGTCGAAAGACTGAATTTAAATAAACCCATAACATTAGTAGAAGGACCCATAGATAGTTTGTTTATCCCAAATTCTATGGCTTCGGTTAATGCATCTTTATCAACTACTGCTAATTGGTTTATTAAGGGAACAAAACTTCCTGCAGATTTACTTACTGTAGTATTAGATAATGAACCCCGTAATAAGGCGGTTGTGAAGGAATATGAAAAGGCTATCGAGTCGGGATTAAAGACAGTAATCTGGCCAAAAGTCGTTGAACGATATAAAGACATCAATGAGATGATTAAACATAATATAGACCCAGTAGCTCTGATCAAGAGTAATACATATAAGGGTTTAATGGCTAAAATTCAATTTAATACATGGAAGAAAATATAACAAAATGATTGAAACTATTATCAAAAGCAATGGAACAAAAGAACAATTTCAGCCAAAGAAAGTAAATAGATGGGCAGAATGGGCTTTTGCTACTATTCCCAAAGCTCATTTTAATTGGGGTTCTGTTGTGATTGATGCGGTAAATAAATGCCCTAAAATTTGCACAAGCTTACAATTACAACAAGCTTTGATTGATGCCTGTTTATCATATAAAACATGGGAATATAATAAAGCTGCTGGCAGATTATATGCACCTATGATAGATCGTATTATTTATCCCGATGGAATTCCAACAGTGCAAGAATTACATAATAAGCTTTATGAAGTTGGACTGATGGTAAAGCTTAATTACACAGATGAAGAATACAAACTTGCACAACTCATTATTGATCATAAATTAAATTTAAAGTATCCACACTATCAGCTTAATCAAATTAGATATAAATACGCAATTAGAAATAAGGTCACCAAGCAAGAATATGAAACTGCGCAATTTGTATATATGCGAATGGCAATGGCTTTAGGAGAAAATGAAAAGTCTGATAAAATGTTGCATGTTGCAAAATGGTATGAACATCTGAGTCAAAACCGTATAAACGCACCGACACCAAATTTCGTAAATCTTGGTACAAAACTAAATGGTTACGCCAGCTGTTGTCTTTATACTACCGCTGATACAGCTTCTTCTTTAGCCGCGGGTGATCATATTGCATATATGATGACTGTTGCATCAGCAGGTATCGGTACCCATATTAAAACGCGATCACTTGGTGACCCGGTCAGAGGGGGTGTTATACAACACCAAGGTAAACTTCCGTATTACCGTTCCATGGTTGGAGCTATTGGAGCCAATTTACAGAATGGCCGTGGTGGAGCTTCAACTGTTTATTATTCTGCATATGACCCCGAAGTGGAAGTTTTACAGAAATTGCGGCATCCAATGACTCCTGCAAACAAAAAAGTGTCAGGTTGTCATTATTCGTTTGGTTCTAACAAATTATTTGCCAGAAAAGTTGCAAAGAATGAAGATTATGCACCTTTTAGTTATTATGGTAATGAAGAAATGTTTGAAGCTCAATACGAAAAAGATCAAACTAAATTTGAGAAAATGTATGCCGAGTACGAAAAAACAGCAAAAAATAAATTAAATGCTCGCGAAATTTCTCTTGGTGCATTAACTCAGTCATATGAAACTGGTGTTCATTATTTGCACTTAACGGACGCAATGAACAAACATACACCTTTTAAAGATAAAATCTATCTCAGTAATTTGTGTTCCGAGATAGCTTTACCGGTTAGCCCATATAAATCTGTTGCAGATCTATATAAAAAAGAATTGGATTATTCTCCCGAGATCGGTTTGTGTTCACTTGCAGGTATTGTGGTAAGTAATATAGAATCTGATAAACAGTATTCTGAAGTGGCTTATTATGCATTAAAAATGATTGATGTGTGCATTCATAAATCCGATTATACATTTCCCAATTTAGAATATACGGCTAAATCCAGAATGTCCGCAGGTGTGGGTATTATTGGTTTAGCACATCTAATGGCCAAGGAAAATCAAAAATATAATACACAAGAAGGCAGAGATTTTATTCATACCCTTTCCGAAACACACATGTTTCATTTGATTAACGCTTCGTTAAAATTGGGTAAAGAATTAGGAAACGCACCTTGGATGGACAAAACCGAATGGCCTAATGGCTGGTTGCCTTTAGACACATATGAGAAAAAAGTAGATGAATTGATTACAGTAGAAAATAAACGAGATTGGGATGCAGTAAGAAAAGAGATTATAGAAAATGGCGGCATTAGAAATTCTGTACTGGTTGCCCACATGCCTTCTGAGAGCTCAGCAATTTCTTCTGGTACTTCCAATGGACCTTATCCTATCAGAGAATTGTATATTATGAAAACTAATGATACAGGAGTAAATCATTGGGCTGCGCCAGATGGTACTAAATTGAAAACAAAATATCAATCTGCGTGGGACGTATCAACAACAGATATGATTAAAGTCTATGCAATTATGCAGAAATGGACAGATCAGGCAATTTCCTCAGATTTATTTGTAAAAATTCATGGAGATCAGAAAGTTTCTTCTTCTGATATGATTAGAGATTATCTGGATATAGTCAAATATGGTATGAAAACTAGATATTATATTAATTCTTCCACTTCTCAGGGAATTTCGTTAATAACAGATGATGTGGCAGTTAGTTCGGATACTACTGAACAAGAATACTGTGAATCTTGCGCACTTTAAGGAGCTTAAATGAATTTAGTTTTTAATGAAAATAAAAAATCTTCTCAATATATGGAAAAACAACATCCATTATTTTTCGGAGATTTACCTGGTTTGTTTGATACAGTTAATAAAACATATCCAAAAATATGGTCACTTTATAAAACTATGAAATCTTTGGATTGGTCCGAAGACGAATTTGATTACACTCAATGTAATACCGATTTTAAAAATTGTCCAAAATCTGTTTATGATATGATGATCAGAACCCTGGCATGGCAATGGGAAGCAGATTCGGTTGCTTCAAGATCAATCGCGCCAGTCCTGGCACCATTTATTACTGATAGTTCATTGTGGGCGGCCTGGCAAAGAATCAGCGACAATGAAATTATACATTCCGCAACATATTCAGAAATTGTTAGAATGTCATTTGACAACCCAGAAAAAGTACTATCTGATATTCTTTCTGTAAAAGAATCAATTGTTCGAATGCATTCGGTCAATGAGGTGTTTTCTGAACTGTCAGTTGCTTCACATAAATATGCTTTAAATCAAATCACTGCAGATGAAGCATATGATAAATTACTTCTTGGGGTTGTTGCTTTATATCTTCTGGAACGTATTCAATTTATGGCTTCTTTTGCCATTACATTTACTATATGCTCAACTAATTTATTTCAGCCTATTGGTAAAGCGGTACAAAAAATTGCTCAAGATGAATTGGAAGTACACGCTGAATTAGACAAGGAAGTTATTAAAATTGAGTTGGCCACGGCACGCGGACTAGACTCGTATAAACGGCAGAAGGATAAAATTAAAGCATTATGTGATGAGGTAATTAATTCAGAAATGGCTTGGTCTGATTATCTTTTTTCCGAAGGTAGAGAATTGGTAGGTACAAATTCACAGACAATTAAAAATTGGGTACTTTTCAACGCCCGTGAGGTATATAAGTTTTTGGATGTTGAAACGAATTTTAAATTTCCAGCAAAGAATCCAATGCCACACGTTGAAGATTGGATCAATATTGGTAATTCTCAGGCTGCGCCCCAAGAGCAAGACAATAACGCATATAAAGTCAACGTAGTACACAGAGATGATATCAAAACAAGCTTCGAAGTAGATTTTTAATTTATGTTTACAGTATATTCAAAACCTAATTGTCCAAATTGTAATTATTCCAAAAAGTTGTTAAAGGATAATAATATAAAATATGAAGAAATTATAATTGATGTGGGCCAGAAAAAAGACGATACATCTAAATATATTACAGTATCTGAATTAAAATTGCTGGACCCAAATATAAAAGCAGCACCAGTAATCTTTAAAAATTCGAATTTTGTCGGAAGTTATACTGAATTAAAACAATTATTAAATAAATCAGGATAAACTCTTATGGTAGACGTATGACTTGGTTTCATAACAATGAACCGATAGACGAAATTGATCCTTCGTTTGTCGGTTTTACTTATTGTATTACAAATTTACTAGATGGTCGCAAATACTTCGGCAAAAAGAAATCAACGTTCAAGAAAGTATCAATCAAAACAGTAAAGATTAAGTCAACTGGTCTTAAGAAAAAAAAGAAAATTAGAACACAGGTAGATTCGGATTGGAGAGATTACTACGGTTCGTCTGAAGAACTTAAGGCTGATGTAGAAAAACTTGGCAAAGAAAATTTTTACAGAGAAATTTTAAGATTTTGTTCTTCTCTTTCTGAATGCTCATACTATGAACTTAAAGTACAAATGGATAATGATGTTTTACTATACCCAAATCTTTATTATAATGCTTATGTTGGTTGCAGAATAAACAGAATGCATATGCTAGGGAAGAATAATTCATCGGTTAAAACACCATAGCTAAAAATGTACACAAAATGAAAGTTGTGTTAAAATCAAAGGAAGTTGTTGATGAATTACCATTCTATTTGTTAAAGAAGGTAATATACATACAAGATTCAGACGTAAAGTACATAACATCTGATACTGGCGATTGTACTGTGTTTTTAGATGGTTATCTAATTACATTTATTATTAACTCGGTTGGTTTAGTGGATCAGAATTCAATCAAAATCGTTTAACTCACACAATGAAAATTAATAAATTACCTACTATGGTGATTAGGAAAAGTCTTTCCTCTTCACCCAAGATTGCAGAAAAACAATTTTTTAAAAAATTAAAATTTACGCTTTATTTAGTTTTATTTGCGATAATGCTTGCAGGGGCCACATATCTAAACATAATTAAAGATCAAGTATTTTATTTACAAAATACCCCTATATCTATCTCAAATAATTTTAAATCTGAGATTATTTTAGATCAAACCGCAGCTATTATTGTCCGTGATGGTTCTATTCCTTCAAATGTTGCTAAGAAATACTCATTGTGGATTTATGAGGCCGCAGCTAAATATTCTGTAGACCCAATACTTCTGCTATCAATAATGCATACAGAATCTAGATTTAATTATAAAGCAGTTTCCCCTACTGGTCCGATAGGTTTATTTCAAGTAGCATCTAGTTATCATAAGGAAAAAACATCCAAGGCAGCTCTTTTTGATCCCAAAGTAAATATTATGGTGGGTGCTCAGATAGTTCAAGAATACTCTAAAATGTCAAAAAATACAATAGAGATGCTTTTACGATATAATGGATCTTTAGGGGAAGCACCTAACTATGCTATTAAAGTTATGAAGACAAAACTTAAATATGATAGGGAAATTCTGGATGCAATCGCGTCATAAGGAAATTGTAAAGTGACTAAACGGCAGTACATTACGGCAATCATAAAAGATAAGCACGGCCGAGCACTTTCGGTTGGTCACAATAATTATGTAAAAACTCATACTATGATGAAATTACATGGTCAAAAAGTAGGTATTCCGTTTAAAGAGTATCTTCATGCCGAAGTTGCAGCAATAGTAAAATGTAAAAATTTACATAATGCATACTCAATTCACGTGTACAGGTATTCAAAGGAAGGTGCCCCTATGATTGCCAAACCCTGTCCAATCTGTGAGTCTGTAATTAAATCTGCCGGCATAAAACACATTTATTTTACGGTTCATGGCGAATAATTTACACATAATTCTAAATGTAGTATAATTAATTATCTTTTCCAAAACTCAAACGAAATCTAAGATGAATTTGAGCACAATAGTTAGTTACATAATGTCTCTTGATCAAGCAATTAAACACAAAAAAGAAAAACGCGAGAAATTTTACGGCTCGAAGTCGTTTGACTCATCGTGTCGAAATCATGGTTCATGTCCTTACTGTGAACAAAATCGTACAATCGGATTTAAGAAATTGATTGAAAAATCTAAAACTTCCGTTCGAGAATTTACACATAATGAAGAATAGTTTATAATTTCATCATGAACGAACACGTGTGGAGTATTTCTGATGAATTTAGTAGAACAACTTGTAGAACTGGCAAAAGAAATTGAAACAGAAGATCCAATCGATTTTGCCATGCTTCAAATAGATGAAGATACGGCATACGCATTGATGGCAACATCAGTATTGGAAATGTATCTGAGTAATGATGCAGACTCTCGTGATATGATTCTTTTGGCCACTGTAATTAAACTTACTGTGGAAAATTTTGTTCTCAATTTAAAACTTTTGCAAAATGTCAAACCTGTTTAGTGATGTAAAGCCCATTTTAGGCTTCTTTGATGAATATAGATTTTTATCTAATTATCATCTGTGTACTTGCGTGTTTGATGGGATTCCGTTTATGTCTTCCGAACATGTTTATATGTATCAGAAAAATTCAGATCCGGAATACCGTCTTTCAATTATTCAATCTCCTACGCCCGGTCAGGCCAAAAAGTTTGGAAGTAAAGCTGAATTAAGAAAAGATTGGGATTCGTACAGAACCACAGCTATGCTATTAGCATTAAGAGCAAAATTTGCAAACAAGGCCGAACGAGATATGCTTCTCTCTACCGGTGATGCGCACCTAGAAGAAACCAATAATTGGCATGATACGTTCTGGGGTGTATGCGATGGTGTTGGTGAAAATATGTTGGGTAGGATTCTCATGAACTTGAGAAATGGATATAGAATCAATCACAATTGATTTCCGTATGCAGATATGATTCTTTTGGCCACCGTAATTAATTGACGATAGAAAATTTTGTGTTAAATTTTAAAAAGTAAAAAGGAATGAGTAAATTAGTATTGGTAGATGCAATATCTACATTCTACATCCGTTATGTAGTTGAAACATCGGATAATGAGGTGGACCAAGCGATCGATGAAGTTAGACTGGGAAAAGTACAAGATGAATTTTCACAAAAACATCTTGGAGAATCGGTTATTTCTCAACGTGTAGTATCAGTGGATGAATATCTTGAATTGTTTGATAAAGATAATTATCATCTTAAATCTTGGACTCCAGAACAAAAAATGAGATATATCCACGTGCATGATTCAAACGATGAATGATTATATCACCAAACAAACTAAGATTAAAACAGAAGATATAATTTCTGATATATTAATTACGCAAGATGCACAGGAAAAATATATGAACTCATTTGATCAATTGTCAAAAAATTTCTCAGATCTATTCAATTGTTTTTGGTCAATCCCACCTTCAGATAAAGAATAATTTACATATATTTCTGGGTGTAGTATAATTACTCATTAACAAATTTGAAATAAATTTTACTTAAATGTCACTTTACACAACTAATTTTCTTAAACCTGTTTGCTATATGCTGGTCGGTGTGCCAGGTTCTGGTAAAACTACTTGGGTTCAAAAAGAACATCCGAGCTTGGCTTATGCGTCAACTGATAAGTATATTGAACAGTTTGCTGCCGAATCTGGCCATACTTATAACTATATTTTTAAAGCATCAATCAAAACTGCTACTTCACGTATGTTTGATGATGTGTCTGAATTTCTTGATGATCAAAAAGACTTTATCTGGGATCAGACGAATCTTACCAAGAAATCTCGAGCCACTAAAATTGCTTTGGTAGCTAAAAAAGATTACACAATTGTTGCTGTTGTGTTCGAAACTCCAAAAAATCTTCAAGAACGGCTGGCTCAGCGCCCCGGAAAAAATATTCCATCTTATGTTCTTGATTCTATGATTAAGAGCTATGAAGCCCCATCTCTCGACGAGGGATTTACTAAAATTATGATTGCTGATTAACATGATTTATTTTTGTTCAGATCTTCACTATGGTCATCGCAGAATTCAAGAGTTCTGCCCAACTACACGCCCAGGTAAAGACTGGGAAGAAATGTCCGAGCGTCTGGCACAAAACCTCGAAGCAACTCTGCAACCTGGTGATGTACTTTACAATCTAGGTGATGTTGCGTTCCAAGGTGTTGATTTTTGTCATAAAATTCTTAGTAGAATCAAGGCTACTGGTGCAGAACATCATCTGATTCTGGGTAACCATGACCACAACATTCGGAAGCATCAAGAACTACAGGATCTGTGTACTTCTGTTTCTTCAATGAAAACAATTTTTATTGAAAAACAAATGGTAGTAATGTGCCATTTTCCAATGGCACAGTGGGAAGAGTGCGATAGAGGATCTATACATCTTTTTGGTCACTGCCACGGCACTTTTACACAACAAGGAAAATGTATGGATGTTGGCATTGATACTAGGTCCGGAGATATGATGCCTTACACCTGGGATGAAATCAAAAGAAAAATGGAAAAACTTCCAGTTACACAACATCACTCGCTATAGTGTTATGAACTAGTACTCGATCTTAGTTGAGTACTTTTCTCTTCGGACAACTATAGGATTCATTTGATGTTGAATTGGTGATGGTAGTTGCTGAACTTTGATTGGGACATATCAGGGGGCCGCGTTTATGATATGTTGGCTGTGAGGGCTTGTGCTGCTGCAATTGAAAAACTTAAAGAAACAAAACAAGGACCTTCGGGTGTGAAAAATAAAGATGTTTCGGTGTGAAATATGTTGCAGCCTGCATCAAAATAACAGGAATTGGTGTTACTGGCGCTAGTTATGGTTGGTTTGAGTAGTAAAACGTGAATTTTAAACAAATGAAAGATAAGGAAACTATAAAATGAATATGTCTCAATTTAAACTGACTCGGTTTAAACTAACTGCGGTTGTCTCAGGTATTGCGACAGTTGCTGTTCTTGTTAGCAGTTTTTATACGATTGACGCGGGTGATCGAGGTGTGATTTTGCGCAACGGTAAAGTTGTTGGAACGGCAGATCCGGGTTTGAGTTTTAAACTTCCGATCATAGATTCAGTGAAAAAAATTAGTGTTCAAACACAGGCGCAAGTTTATGAAAAAGTACTGGTATACAGTCGAGATCAGCAAACTGCTAATCTTCAAGTATCGGTAAATTACAGGCTGCTTCCCGATGAAGTCGAAAAGATTTATACGGAATTCGGCAGTTCCGAAGGACTGATCAGTCGTACACTAGACCGACAAGTCCCAGAAGAAGTTAAGAATGTATTTGGTCGGTTTAATGCAGTGACTGCTATTCAAGAGCGTGAACGGCTTGGTCAAGAAATTATGGTCGCAATTAAAAATGCCGCTGCTAGTCAAATGATGACAATTGAGTCTGTGCAAGTTGAAAATATTGATTTTTCTAATGTATACGAACAAAGTATTGAACAACGAATGTTGGCAGAAGTTGAAGTTCAGAAAGTACAGCAAAATGCTCAACGAGAAAAGGTACAAGCCGAAATTAAGGTAATTCAAGCTAAAGCAGATGCGGATGCGGTTCGTCTTCAAGGTGATGCCGAAGCTTCGGCCATCAATGCTCGAGGTAAAGCACTCAGAGATAACCCAGGTTTGGTTGATTTAGTTGCAGCAGAAAAATGGGATGGTAAACTGCCCACAACGATGGTTCCTGGTTCTTCTGTACCATTTATTAATGTAACAAAATGATGAAAATTGTCTGGTACGGAATTCCAACTGCATTGATAGTACTCTTCTTTTGGATTACTATAAACGGAATCAATCAAATGATCTTGCGTAACAACAACAATAAGTTTCATGCAATGTTATTGGGGTGTACTTATTTGGGATCCGTACCAGACATTGAACATGTGCTGTATTTTGATTGTAAAGATAACATTGAATTACATAAAGAAATTGAATGGGTCAGTGGTACACTGTACAAATAATTTACACTTAATCTTATTTGATTTATAATTAATTTATGCTTACATCACAAATCATCAAACAAATTGCCTCCACTGCATCAACCAACGCAAAGAAGGTAATTCTACAAGAAAATGCTTCAGATCAAATTTTGAAGCAGTGTTTCTATTATGCTTATAATCCACGGTTTAATTTTTGGATTAAAGCGGATGGACTTGCCACTTCAGTTGGATTTGATAATGTAAATATTGATACATTTAAGAAACTTGATGTTCTAATCAACCGAGAAATCACAGGGAACTCAGCCCGTGATTTCATGACTCAGTATCTTAATACTCTGACAAAAGAGGATCAGGAACTTGTGGTAAATATCATGAACCACGATTTACGCTGTGGCGCTTCCGATACATTGGCAATGAAAATTTGGCCAAAGCTTGTTCCTGAATATCCAGTGATGCTTTGTGATAAATTCAACGAAAAAACTCGTACATATCTTGAGAAATTTGAGAATAAATGTGGCTATAATATTTCCTGCAAAGAAGATGGTGGCCGTGTTCTGGTTACGGT
>Ga0210041_1003721_pt1 | contig 11692 bp, 4 predicted proteins | sample CryGeymeta201503_FD_183973 | JGI IMG/M metagenome (GOLD analysis project Ga0210041, IMG submission 183973) | Groundwater microbial communities from Crystal Geyser aquifers in Utah, USA - Crystal Geyser metaG 2015-03 (SPAdes) (version 2) | ecosystem: Environmental > Aquatic > Deep subsurface >... | reverse complement strand
GCATTGACCACCGCGCCACTATCAACCGTAACCGTATAGGTTGTAATCGGTTGCAGATTCGTGTAAGCTATAGTTAGTGAATCGCCAGCTGCGTTCAGATTCAGCCCGGTAACACTTGGACTAAAGCTCACTTTACTGGCATCGGCTATGGTAATTGGCTGAGAAAAACGCACGACAGCTGAGCCATTCGGCAAAATATCTTCGCTACCATTTGCAGGCGTCACACCTGTAATGACAGGAGCTGTCATAATCGTGCGGAAACTCCACGTCAAACCTGCGTTTCCAACTCCATCGGCGTTGACTACCGAGCTTGGATTCACCTCCACCGTATAGGTTGTCCTGTTTTTGAACGCATCGAACTCAACGGTTAAGAGCGTATCAACCAAAGTTCTTCTCATCAGGACCACATCGATTCCCGCTGAATCGCGCACCGTTACAATAAAGGCTTCCGTGTCAATCGTTACCGATTGGTCAAACGCTATCTGAATAGACGAGTTAACCGGAACACGAATGGCATCATTGGCCGGAGACAAACGTATGGCAACTGGAGCAGACATAATGGTGCTGAAACTCCACGCATATTCCATGTTCGCCAAGTCGTTAGCAGCGCCTTTTACACTACCTTCGGGAATACGAACTGTGTAGGTTTTGTGATTGCTAAGACTAGCATTATCAAGAAATAGGGTATCGGCAGAAATGCGCGCTTGTACACCTGAAACCGCAACTGAATCGGCATCGCGTATTGAGATTAAACTCAAGTCATCAGCCAATATTTCCTGACTAAATACCGTGTAAATTGGTGTATTATTGGCGATTTTGGTTGTATTAACAGCCGGGAATACAGTTTGTACAACTGGTTTTCCAAGAATGTTTACCGCTCCTGAAACAAAGGTAATTTCGTAGTTCGTTGAGCTTAAACCCTGCGGAGTGATAACAAATTCGCCCTCATCCGTTGCGCCTTGCGAAGTTCCAGAATACGTTAGCGTTCCACCTAGAACAGTGGAATCTTCACCGACAACAAAACCAGAATACGCAACTCCGAATCCGCCTGTGAACGGGCCATCGCTGAGTAAATGATTGCCATTTAATGCTGTTATGGTTAAAGGCGCACGATTAATTGAAGCAGTAGTTGTTGGCAAATTATCGAAACTTAGCACGTAATTGTCTTTGTGAATTCCTGCAAGAATAACGGTATCGAGTTCAACAACAACTGAAACATTAGCGTTTTTTGAGTTGAATTGAATTCTAACAGAATCAATAGTTACATCATCGAGACTTGCCACGTCTTGAGATTCGTCAGCAATAACTTTACCTGGAATTCCATTTTGTTCGGATAAAACACCGTTTAGCACCAGATTGTTTGTTATAAGCTCTGCAACTAAAGTGCCATCATAGATTTTATTGTTGGCTGAAAAATTTCCGCCAACAGTAAGAGTAGCAGGCGTGATAGAGGCACGTGAAACGGGGGCGTCGTCAAAGGAAAGCTGATAATTTGAAGAACTTGTACCTTCTAATGTCGAATTCAACAAGGTGGCTTCTTTATCAATACCAACAAATCGATTTGAAAAATTAGCAACTTTAAAAAGACTCAGGGTTTCGCCTTGTACAGCACCGGAAATAGATAAGGTATCGGATACAATAGTAGCTAAATCACTGCCATCATACACTTTCGTACTCACTGTAAAGCTTCCCGAAATTGTTACCATTTTAGCAAAAATAGAAGCGGTATCGCTCGGTGCATTTGCCAAATTAAGTGAATATTTATCGGAATCTACGCCACCAAGGTACACATTGGTAATGGATACCGTTTTTCCATTTCCAACATCTTTTGTTGAAAAAGCATACTTCACGCTATCAATCGTAACTACATCGCCATTTTCAACACCATTTAAAGTTAACGATGCGTCTGAAACCGTTGCGGTTGTTAATCCATCGTAAGATTTATCGTTTGGTGTAAACGAACCAGAAAGGGTTAAGGGTATTAATTCTGGTACAAACGTGCCCGATGTCATAACACGGTTTCCATTACCATTCCAAGATACAGCAACAAAAATATCGTTGGCATAGGTCACCGAAATCCATTGATTATCTGCCGCAGAATTGCGAGACGTCCAATTTATCCCATCGGGGCTTGTCATTACTCGGTTTCCAGTCCCACTCTGTGCAACGGCAACAAATAAACCGTTTCCATAGGTAACACCTCTCCATGAATTCTCCGCTGCGGCATTCTGTGATGTCCAAGTAATTCCGTCTGTGCTTATCATAACACGATTTCCAGTTCCTTCACCAGTAACAGCCACAAACAAACCATTTCCATACGTTACTGAAAGCCATTGATTAGCTGCAGCCGCATTTTGTGATGTCCATGTAATTCCATCAGGACTCGTCATAACTCGATTTCCGTTTCCATCTAATGCCACAGCCACAAATAGATCGTTTCCATAAGTTATTGCCCACCAGCTATTATCTGCCGCAGAGTTTTGTATCGTCCAATTTATTCCATCTGGACTCGTCATAACACGATTTCCATTTCCGGAATAAGCTACAGCCACAAACAATCCGTTACCGTAAGTAACAGCATTCCATTTATTATCGGCAGGTGAGTTTTGTGTCGTCCAATTAATACCATCAGGGCTTGTCATGACTTGATTTCCGCTTCCATTTTCTGAAACAGCTACAAATAGACCATTTCCGAAGGTAACCGATCTCCAATCATTATTTACCGAAGCGCTTCGTAATGTCCAAGTAATACCATCTGGACTTGTCATGACTCGGTCTCCACTTGAACTTGGTGAAACTGCGACAAAAATTCCATTTCCATAAGCAACAGAATGCCAGCCGAAATCTGCTGCTGAGTTACGAATAACCCACTCTGTACCAGACGGTGCCGCTGTTAGAGTAAGTGTTCCGGAAACAAATGTGATTTCGTAGTTTTCAGAGGTTAATCCGGCGGGCGTAATTACATATTCACCAATGGCTGTTGCCCCTTGAGACGTTCCCGTGTAGGAAAGTGTTCCGGAAAGCACTGTCGAATCTTCGCTAGCAACAAATCCAGAATAGGTAACACCAAATCCACCCGAAAATGGTGTTGATGACGCTATGGTTGAATCGCTTTTCGCAGTTATAGTTAAGGGCGCTTTATCAATTATGGCCGTTGATGTTGGCGCATCTGTGAGATTAACACTGTATTTAGAGGCATCTGCGCCACCTAAATATGCGTTTGTAATACTTACAACTTTTCCAGAACCCGCTTCTGCATCTGTAAATGCGTATTTCACCGAATCGAGTGTTACTATGTCGCCGTTTGCAATACCAGTTAAGTTCAAGGAAGCTGCCGAAACAGTTGCCGAAGCTAAACCATCGTATGTTTTATTGGATGCAGTGAACGTGCCAGACAAAGTTAAGGATTCTAATATATTGGCAGTCAAGGTCATAACACGATTACCAGTACCAGTGCTTGAAACAGCTACAAAAAGGCCATTCTCATAGGTCACCGAACTCCAAGCATTCATCGCAGCTGAAGTTTGGGAATTCCATAATTTTCCATCCTTACTTGCCATAACCGTTCCATCCTCTGAAACAGCTACAAAAAGACCGGCCCCGTAGGTTACTGATTGCCATTTAAAATTAGCTGCGGCCAATTGCGGTGTCCATGTTTCTCCATCTGTACTCGTCAATACACGATTGCTTGCCCCGCCTTCTGAAACTGCCACAAAAAGTCCATTTCCATAGGTTACGGAACGCCAAAAATATGTTGTTGGTGTTACTTTGGTTGCCCAGTTAATTCCATCAGGACTTGTCATTAAACTATTGTTCTTTCCATCATTGGCAACCGCCACAAAAAGGCCATTCCCATAGGTTACGCTAAACCATTGTTTGTCTGCCGCTGATGTTCTTGAAGTCCATGTTAACCCATCTGGACTTGTCATTACTCGGTTACCAGATCCTGAAATTCCAACTGCCACAAAAAGTCCATTTCCATAGGTAAGACTTGACCATTGACTATTTATTCCAGATGCACTTATCGTCCAATTAATACCATCAGTGCTTGTCATTACACGACTGCCTGAAACAACCACAAAACGACCATTTCCATAGGCAATTGAATTCCATATCTCATTAATTGCAGTGGTCTCTCGTAGGGTCCATTCAATTCCGTCTGGACTTGTCATTACTTGGTTAGGCGAACCAAACACCGAAACGGCAACAAAAAGACCATTTCCGTATGCCACTGATTTCCAAGAATTATCTGCGGCTGAGCTACGGCTTACCCACTCTGACTCGGTAACTTTGTCGGCAGTATTTAACGCCATAGTCATAACACGATTACCAGTACCAGTGCTTGAAACAGCTACAAAAAGGCCATTCCCATAGGTCACCGAACTCCAAGCATTAGCTACAGATGCGGCTCTTGATGTCCACAATTTTCCATCCTTACTTGTCATAACCGTTCCATCCTCTGAAACAGCTACAAAAAGACCGTCCCCGTAGGTTACTGAATACCATTTAAAATTAGCTGCGGCCAATTGCGGTGTCCATGTTTCTCCATCTGTACTCGTCAATACACGATTGCTTGCCCCGCCTTCTGAAACTGCCACAAAAAGTCCATTTCCATAGGTTACGGAACTCCATAAATATGCTGTTGGTGTTACTTTGGTTGCCCAGTTAATTCCATCAGGACTTGTCATTAAACTATTTTTCTTTCCATCATTAGCAACCGCCACAAAAAGGCCATTCCCATAGGTTACGCTAAACCATTGATTGTCTGCCGCTGATGATCTTGAAGTCCATGTTAACCCATCTGGACTTGTCATTACCCGGTTACCAGATCCTGAACTTCCAACGGCAACAAAAAGTCCATTTCCATAGGTAAGACTTAACCATTGACTATTTATTCCAGATGCACTTATCGTCCAATTAATACCATCAGTGCTTGTCATTACACGATTATTATCCATATTGCCTGAAACAACCACAAAACGACCATTTCCATAGGCAACTGAATTCCATATCTCATTAATTGCAGTGGTCTCTCGTAGGGTCCATTCAATTCCGTCCGGACTTGTCATTATTTGGTTAGGCGAACCAAAACTCGAAACGGCAACAAAAAGTCCATTTCCGTACGCCACTGATTTCCAAGAATTATCTGCGGCTGAGCTACGGCTAATCCATTCTCCATCTATTTTCGCCGACGTACTTACCGTAAACGAAAATGCTTTTTCTATAACCGTGGCTCCACCACTGCTTTTTACCGCATTGCTTATTTCTACGTGGATTACTTCGCCGGCTGTTAAACTTTCCGTTGGGTTGAATGTCGCTACTGCGTCACTCACACTCCAGGTTCCAGCTATGACTCCCGATTGTTGCCCACGAACCACAATATTGGTAGATGTAACGGTACTCGCATCCATATTCTCGCTAAATGTGAGCGCAATGTTTGTGCTTGCTTCAATATTCGTTGCATTCGCTACCGGAACAGATGAATCCAACGTCATTACCACCTCTAGCACTAACAAACTATTCCGAACAATACTATAGTCAGAAAGTGTGCGATTATCTTCCAAAACAACGCTATTAAAGGAAAGTTGCTGAGTAAGAATATCGTAACCAAACAGATCGAGCAATTTTGCCTTCAAATTATCAATTGTATCAGCGGGTTCCATTTCAACACTATATATAATGCCTCCTGGAGTTTGTATACGAACAAAAAAACTGCCCAACGTTCTAAACGTAATTTCGTTGCCATAGCCCGTTCCATTTGAACTGATGGCATAAGCGCGTACATAATAATCGGTTCCGTAGTCTAGGTAGCGCACATCGGATGAAAACGCTCCAAGTCCAGACCCCATTACCACAATTGAATCGGCCGTAGTTGGGTTCGCAGTTTTTGCATAAACCACACCACGTTCGGTTACTTCAAGTCCTGCAGCATCGGTTACTTCACCGCCCAAAGTTGCGCTGATATGCGTAATGTCGGTCGCTGCAGTTGTGGTAAGAATTGGAACCGGCGGAGCTAACGTCGTAAAAGTTATTTGAATTCCATAAGCTGTTCCGTTTTCGTTCACCGCATAAGCGCGAACATAATAGGTTATTGAATGCGTGAGTCCGGTTATATCTTGCGAAAATTCACCTAGTCCTGTTCCAATTTGCACTTTTGTACTTTCAGTTGTAGGATTTTCGGTCGTAGCGTACACAATTCCGCGTTCGGTTATATTCGATCCGCCATCGGCGGTTACTTCACCGCCCAATGTGGCTGAGGTTGTGGTTATGGAGGTTGCCGCAGCAGTAGTAAGCGTTGGGGTAGAGGGCGGGCTGGAGGTCATAATACCGGAAGAACCTACAGCCACAAACAAGCCTTCATTGTAGGCAACTTTGTTAGCATTGATGGGCGATGACCGGGTCGTCCAATTAATTCCGTCCGGTGAGGTCATCACACGATCGGTACCAGAATTGCTGACCGCCACAAACAACCCATTACCATAAGTAACGCCGTACCAACTCATCGCAGGTACACTGCGTGCCGTCCAAGTAGTTCCGTTCGGCGAAGTTATCACACGGTTGGTTCCATCGTTACTAACTGCTACATATAACCCATTACCAAAAGCCACCGACTGCCAGGCGTTTGCTTCGGCGGCGGTGCGTCCAGTCCAGGCTATACCATCCGGTGAGGTTGCGACCCTTTTTGTACCACCATTGCTCGCTACAAAAAGTCCATCTCCATAGGTAACCGAAATAAAATTAGTACTACCGGCAGGTGGTGTTCGTGTGGTCCAGGTAATACCGTCGGTTGACGTCATTATCATGTTGGAACTTGCGAAAGCAACAGCAACAAACACACCCTTTCCAAAGGCTACCGAGACCCACGAATTAGCACTTGCAGCCGTACGTGGCGTCCAGGTCACCCCGTCCGGTGATGTCATTACGCGGTTTGTGCCGTCATTGCTTACCGCCACAAAAACCCCGTTTCCGTAGGTCACACTCAACCATCTATTCGTTTGTGCCGCCGTACGTTGCGTCCACGTCTTTCCATCGGTAGAGGTTGCAACCAAGCCCGAACGGCCAACGGCAACCCATACCCCATTTCCATAGACAACCCCATTATAATTGCCGGAAGGTGCGGTTTGCTGCGTCCATTCTGTGCCAATTTGCGCCTGCGCATCAGTAAACGCAGCGCCCAAAAGGGCAAGCAGTGTTAATAGCACTATTCCTATCCTTTTCCCAGCATTCTTGGCCGTTAAAAAAGGGTGTATTTTCGATAAAAAGCTATCCGTGAGATAGCCGTTATTTTTGTAAAAAGAGTTCATGGCAAACAATTTTAGTTCTCTTTATGGTTTTGCTATAAACTATTGAAAAATCAACGACAAATTCGTCCCAAATTCTGGTAATTATGTTCCAAATTTTCAGCTTTTTTTCAACTTACTTACCCAAAAAATGTTAATCTCGTCTCATAGTTATACCTTTCTGTAAATTCGTCCCAAATATTGGTAATTTCGTTCCAATTTAATGCCAGTACACGTACTTCACCTTTAAAGTTTTGTATCATTTAGCAGAGTATTTCTACACTTCTTTAGTTTCTGAGTTATGCTATCAAATGATCTAGAATCCATACAAATTGATGATTGGTTAGACCAATTAGTTTCTGAGTTTAAACCTTTGTTTAAAACAGATCGAAAGGATTTGTTTTATTACCCAGAGGAAGAAATTGGTCATCAGCAATTGGATAGTAAGATATTAGATCAGTTATTGAGAAGTTTATTGGTAAGTATTAAATTGTTTGCCTACGATGCAAAAATTATTGAAATTACAACAAGACGAGAAAAAGCCTTATTTCAACTATTGATTGAACACGACGGCGCGCCCGTACCGATTGGCTTAAGAGAACAAATTTTACGCAATATTCCTGCTATGGTCAATCAACAATTCACCCATGGTAGTCCCGCAACCGATGAGACACTAACACATCTTGCTCAATGCTTAGGTGGACATTTCACAACAATGGAATTACCTGAAATTGGGATTAGTTTTGTAATACAGATTCCACTTAAACCCTTGTCAAATACTCAACTTACAGTAAAAAAACAATCCAAAGAAATTGATTCTATTCAGCAGCATTTTTCTGATTCATTGAATCAATTCCACATGAAGAAAACATCTCGTATTCTCATTGCAGAAGATGATAAATTTCAGCGAATGAGCATAGAAAAAGCATTACTAGAAAACTACTTCGTAGATACAGCTGAAAACGGTGTAGTAGCCATGGAAAAAGTTCAGCAAAATCAGTACGATTTAATTATAAGCGATATTCTTATGCCCGAAATGAATGGGTATGAGTTTGCACAAAACGTGAGAAGCTTACTTGCTTATAAAAAAGTGCCTTTTCTTTTTCTATCCTCTTTGTATTCTCCTAAAGAAATCGCAACAGGTTTATCAACGGGTGCCGATGCGTACTTGGTGAAGCCCATTCGTTCAGAGTTGATTCAATCACATGTATTTGCCCTTTTAGCCCGAAATCAAATTTATGAACAACTCACTACTGTCAAAACCGAAAAACCAACATTAGTTGAACAAGTCGATGAATTCATATTCTTGCAATTGGGAAACGTAAATTTAGGCATTGAATCCATTTCAAGACAGTTAGGCTTAAGTCGTTCATCTTTTTATCGAGCATGGACAGAGACCAGAGAAGGGCCAATTCACTCCCGAATTCTCGAAGCTCGCCTTCGTTTCGCATTTGAACTACTAAAACAAAACGACTTTAGCATCACACAAATTGCTATTGCCTCAGGATTTTCTGATCCTGCATATTTTACCAAAATTTTCAAAAAGAAATTCGGCTATCTACCAAATAAAATTCCGTCCTAAATCGAGGATTTTAAGAAATTTTTTTACCATGAATTGGGTATTTTTATGGTAAATAATGTCCCCTATTTACTACTTTCTACTTCTATTGTTCCGTTGTGCAAATCAACAAATTCTTTACATAATAATAAGCCTAAACCAGTTCCACTTTCGCCATTTTCACTATACATCACCTGATTTGTACCATTATTAGTAACAGCCACAAAACGACCATTTCCATACGTTACAGAGAGCCAACCATTTGCTTCTGCCGCAGGTGCTGCTGTCCAAGTCACACCATCTTCACTATACATGACTTGATTCGTTCCACTTCCAGAAACCGCTACAAAACGGCCATTTCCATACGTGACCTAGTTCCAATTATTTACTTCTGCTGCCGCTGCTGCAGTCCATGTCACACCATTTTCACTGTACATCACCCGATTCGTTCCAGATTCAGCCACTGCCACAAAACGACCCTTCCCATAGGTGACAGATTTCCAACTATTTACTTCTGCTGCCGCTGCTGCTGTCCATGTCACACCATCATCACTAAACATCACTTGATTTGCTGATGCATCACTAACAGCCACAAAACGACCATTTCCATAGGTGACAGATTTCCATTGATTTGCTGCCGCTGCTGATGCGGCTGTCCAAGTTTCCCCAGCTTCACTATACATGACTCGATTCGTTCCAGATTGAGCTACAGCCACAAAGCGGCCATTCCCATAAATGATTCCACGCCACACGTTTGCTTCCGCTGCCATGTGAGCCGTCCAATCGCTTCCTGCTTTCTCAGACGATGGCATTACCGTAAACGAAAATGCCTTTTCTGTAACCGCGCCCCCACCAGTACTTTTTACCGAATTGCTTATTTCTACGTGAATAACTTCCCCAGCTGTTAAAATTGCCGTTGGATCAAAAGTCACCTCTGCATCACTCGCACTCCAGGTTCCAGCTATCGTTCCTGTTTGTTGGCCTCGAACTATAATATTCGTGGAGTTAATCGTGCTCGCATCTATGTTCTCACTAAACATTAGCGATATGTTTGTAGTTGCTTCTATGTTCGTTGCATTCGCTGCCGGTGTAGATGATGTTAGGGTTGTTTCTGCAAAATTAATGGTAGCCTTTTCCCCATTTAGGTTTGGCCGCATTTCCTCAGCAAGTGCAAATACAGAACTTGTCATAAAAAAAAGAAACATAATCCCCAAAAGTAAGCTGCGTTTACTTTGTAATGGCTGATGTTCCCTTATCGTTCTAATAAATGGCCGTTTCCCAGCAGTGAAGTGTAATATAGATTCCATAGAAATAGATATAGTTTTACGGTTTATTACTGATGTAATCAATGTGATAATCTATTGTAAAACCAATAAGAAAATCATCTCTATTTTTGAGACGATTTTACCATTTCACTATTACAAAAACCTAATAGGCGAAATTCGAATAAGAACACCATTTTTATTTCTTTTTATAAAAAAAATTTAATCTAATTTTTATTTTTTTTATAAAATCCCAATTTTGCGATGGTATAAAATCTTCTTTTTTTGGTACAATTTTACCACTAATCAGCTTACACATTTAACAACTGTAAAAACGTCCCAAAAATCTGCACTTTTGTTCCAAGCATTTTTTAGCCTATCAGAACCTACCATTTATTTGGAAGAATAACTCGAAAAACGGTTTTCCCCACTTCACTTTCCACTTCTATGGTTCCATTATGTAAATCCACAAATTCTTTACACAATAATAAGCCTAAGCCAGTTCCACTTTCACCAGCAGTTCCAACACTCACAGTTTCTTCAGCTAGTTTGAATAAATTATCCATCATTTCGGATGGAATTCCCCTGCCATTATCTTGAACTTCAATCATGCAATGCTCATCGTTACTTGTTGCAGTTATTAAAATAGAGCTTCCTAATTCTGAATATTTTATAGCATTTGAAACTAAATTTCTCAACACCGTCAGAATCATGTTTTCATCAACAAAGGAAATTGTGGAAACGTTAACAGAATAAATTAGACGAATGTTTTTTCTAGTAGCGGCTCCTTCTAGTACACTAATCACATTTTTAATTAATTTAGCTAAATCAACTATGCGTTTTTCTGCCTTCATTCCATCAGCTTGAAGCCTTGCCCATGTAAGTAGATTTTCCAATAAATCCAATGTCTTTTGTGTCGATTGTTCAATTAACAATAATTTATCCGCTAACGATTCATTGGTTTGCGATTGTAAATCCATTCTTAAATGTGCTGAAAGACCAGAAATAACTGCAAACGGCGAGCGTAAATCATGACCAATAATGGAAAAAAAGCGATCTTTCGCAACATTTAACGCTCTTAGTTCTCGTTCAGACTCCTCTAATTGAACTCTTGTTTTTCGAGCTTCTGTAATATCATTAAATAGGTAAAGCAAACCTTTTTTTTCATTTAAATCAGACTCAATACTAGCCGTAGAAATTTCATACCACCTTGAATTTCCATTTCTTGAAATTTCAGCCTCAATCTGACTCTCCTTTTCAGAAACGATCGCCTCAGTTTCTGGCATAATTTTTAAAATAGAATGACTTAGTTCATGTTCAATTTGAGGCCATATTTTTGCTGCTGCAGGATTAAAATCAACTAGTACATTGTCAGAATTGGTAACTAAAACAGGATTCTGCATGGCTTGGAATGTGGATTCACGCGATTCCGGTAATGTTTCCATCATTTGATTCTTCCTCATAATTAAATAAAGAGATGAAAAAGAAATAAAAAATAACTGAGGTGTCCAATCTATTTCAGGAAAGGGCAACAACTTAAACATGTAAAAAACATTCCCTAAAAGCGGAATTATGAATACAACCAATAAACT
>Ga0210041_1003719_pt1 | contig 11698 bp, 22 predicted proteins | sample CryGeymeta201503_FD_183973 | JGI IMG/M metagenome (GOLD analysis project Ga0210041, IMG submission 183973) | Groundwater microbial communities from Crystal Geyser aquifers in Utah, USA - Crystal Geyser metaG 2015-03 (SPAdes) (version 2) | ecosystem: Environmental > Aquatic > Deep subsurface >... | reverse complement strand
CCTAGAGTTTATCAAGGAGGTCCACCCAATCATGACCATGCCATACGCAGACTTTGGGATTGAGATCAGGTCATCAATTGAGATCGGTCCAAATTTTGGCGAGCTGGTGGAGATAGGCAGTAGTATAGATGAAGCTAAAATTATGGAGGTGCTAGAGAGGATATGAAAGGAATAGGTATAACGAAGCATGCTATTGCCAGGTATAAAGAGCGGCGAAGAGTAGACAAGCCCGATGACTTTGTCGTCGGGAAGATACTAGGTATAGTAGAGAGAGGTACCGAAGTAGTGCCGAAGAATAAGGCAGCGGCTCTGATATGCCACAGGTTTCAGGAGGCCCGGTATTTTCAGAGCGGTGATCTGGTCGCTGTGGTGGTTGACAATACAGTGGTGACAGTCAGTAAACATTTGAAAAATAGGTGGAGGGTGAAATCCAATGGCTAGGAATACAGGGCATTACTTGGAAGCAGCTATTGAGAAAGAGCTGAAAAAGAACACCGATGTAACAAGGCATTGGCGCAGGATGCAGGATACTCACGCAGCTAGGAATTATATTGCGGCGCAGCCTGCGGACTTTGAACTGTGTGTAGATGGTAAGGGTTTGTTACTTGAAGCTAAATCGCAGCAAGGTAAGACAACGAGGCTGAAGAAGTTTAGCCAGCTTCCTGAGATGCTGCGGTGGGCGGCAGCTGGGAAGAAAGGCTATTGTCTGGTGCATTTCTACGAGCTGGGAGGGGATCTTATAGTAATTGATGTTGAGGACTTGGATGTGAGTAAACCCTCTTGGGTGCTGGGTGGGGTGAAAGTACCTGATGTTAAGGCAGCTTTAGAGGTAATGGGGTGGTAGAATAGTTTCACTGGCTATAAGAATTCACTAGACTTTATCTACTATAATAGGTATAAATACTACCATGAAAGAAGCACAGACTATAAAGATATGGAAAGACACCTTGTTGAACTTGAGATTGCTTCATGCCTACACGGGTAGACCGATGGTAGAAGTGTTGGACAGGGTGATAAGAGAGGCTTTAGATAAGGAGTTTGGCAGTGAGACTAATAGATCTGACGGGGCAAAAGTTCGGAAGACTGACGGTTGTTGAGAGAGTCGAGAACAAGCGGCGAAGATCCCAGTGGTTGTGCAAGTGTGATTGCGGTAATGAGGTTAAAGTTAGTTCAAGTGGTCTCAGGTCTGGAAACACTAAGTCCTGTAGTTGCCTACAAAAAGATTTAGCCAGAGACAGACTTAAGACACACGGAATGAGTTCCAATAGGATCTATAACATTTGGTATGGTGTTATCTATCGTTGCGAAAATAGTAATTTTATAAATTTTGATAAATACGGAGGTAGAGGAATAACAGTCTGCGATAATTGGAAGAAGTCTTTTGACAACTTCTATGATTGGGCTGTAGAGAATGGATATGACGATAGTCTAGAAATAGATAGAGAAGATAATGACGGCAATTATTGTCCAGAGAACTGTCGCTTTGTTACACACTCATTAAATCAGGTAAATAGAGGAGCTACAAGTCGTAACAGATCTGGCTATGTTGGTGTATGCTTTGATAAATCCAAAGGTAAGTGGAGTTCTTACATATGCTACTATGCAAAGGGTAAAAGTGAAAAAGTTAGATTAGGTAGGTTTCATAGTAAAGAGGCAGCGGTTAAGGCCAGAAATAACTTTATAGAAGACAACAAACTTCAGCACAGAATTCAGGAGATAACATGAGATATCTGGTACTTAGTGATTTACATTTCAATTGCCTTCGCCAGGGTGGGACCACTGATGCTAGTAGGATTGCCTTGGATGACCACCTGTTTGTGAGAGCACAACATATCATCAACACCATACCTCACGACAAGATTATAATTGTGGGCGATTGGTCGGCTAAAAACTCAGTTAGCGAGAAGACTATACTGAAATCTTACAACCTCCTAAAGGATCGAGAGGTAATAATGCTACGAGGTAATCATGATGAGGGGTCTATGCGCCTCGGTGAGATCTGCGGCTTAGAGTTGTTGGGAGCTTTACTACCTAAGACTCAGTTAGTATTTCACGAACCTCAGACAATTGATGGGATGTGCTTTATACCTCATACGTTCGATCAAAAAACCTTTGACGCTCATCTAGACCTAGTTGGTGAGCGACAACTGGTGTTTCTTCATGCTAACTACGCAAACTCATTCGCTGAACACGCTGACCACTCGCTCAATTTCAGTGGGGAGCAACACAAAGTGATGAGAGAGAAAGGCAATGTTTGCCTACTCGGCCACGAACATGCTCAAAGAGACTTAGACGGTTTGTATATTTTAGGTTGTACCTACCCCACGTCCATTAGTGATTGTCTGGGGGGTAGCAAGAGAGTCATGGTTTATGACTCAGAAACAGGAACCTTTGAGTCCATAGAAACCTGGAACCAGGAAGAAGATTACATTGAAATACCGTGGCAGGATATCCGACTGACTAATCACAATTTCGTTAGGATAGTGGGAGAGTGTTCTGTAGTGGAATATCCAGAGATCGTTAGGAATGTAGGGAAGTTGAGGAAAGAAAGTTCTGCCTTTATCGTGGCGAACGCTGTAAAAGCTGTAGTGGAGGAGAGAGAGCAGATTAACAAGGAAGAGATAACTGGCTTCAATATTTTGGAGTTACTTCTGGAGAATGTGGACGAGGAGTTCAGGGAGGAGGTAAAGGTATGTATCTAGAATCAATAGAGATTCACAACTTCGGTCCAGTGAAATACAGGAAGCTAGATTTCGTGGATGGACTCGTGGTCGTCAGGGGATCAAATGAACGGGGAAAATCAACAAGTATCATACAATGTCCTTTGTACGCTTTTTTTGGTAGCTCTACCTTGGATTGTTCAATCGACCACGTAACTCATAATGGTCAGCCGGTCAGTAGTCTCAAGGTAGTGGCAAAGTACGGACCTTACACAGTGTCCAGAACTAAGGCCTCGGCCAGTGTGGTAGGACCAGGCGTGAAGATCAGTGGTCAGGCTGAGGTGAGTAATTTTTTCTACAACCTCTTTGGTATCAGCCCCAAGACTGAGAAACTGGTACTTGTTTCAGCTCAAGGGGACACTGCAGGGGTGATTAATAGAGGCAACTCAGATGTAACCTCATTCATTGAGGACATAGCAGGTTTTGACCAGATAGCTTCTCTCCTAGAGAGGATAAAACAAACCTACCCAATAGGGAGCGAGAAGGCCCTGAAAGGTCAGTTGGAAGCAGCAGAAGCAGAACAACTCCAGTACAGCCAAGAGGAGCTGCCAGATCTAAAGCAATTAACAGAGGGTAAGGAGACAACAGTAAAAGAAATCCTCACCCAAACAGACCTTGTCAACAAAAAAAGAGCGTGGATAAAATCTCTGGAAGCAAACCTCAAGACAATTGAGTTGGAAAACCAGAACATAACGAGTATAGCTAAGGCCGCTTCAAACAAGAAGGTAGATATTCAGTGGGCAGAATCTGCGCTAACAAAGGCGCAGCAGGAAGCTGATCAGATACCTGCCTACTGTGCTAGCGCTGTGGATGCAGCCACTACTCTGGTAGAAGAGTTCCCCTCAAGGGAACTTTCCTACAAAGCTTACCAGTGGGCGGAAAGTATCGAGCCATCTGAACACTACTGGGATGAGCATGAGCAAGGCCTGACTGATAGGATACAAGAGTTATATAAAAATATAACTCAGCAACAGGCCATTATCTCCAGTAAGCAAGGGGAAATCAAGTCCCTACAGAAAGGTATCCAGACAGATGATATCTGTACCAAGTGTGGTTCGGATATCAAGACGAAGAAGGAAGAGATCAACAAGAAGATTAATGGCGAGATAGAGAAGTTAACTTCGGGGATAACCAGAACACAAAAGATTCTGGAGGATGACAAGGCCGAGAAGCAGATCCTTGACCAGATCAAGGAGACTCATGACAGGCTGGAGAGGGAGGCTAAGGTACATGGAGAGTATGTCCGGGCTATAAAGAAAGAGATACCATACACTTACGAGATAACTGGATTCAAGCCGCTTCAACCAGATCAGGGAGAACTCGTCTCTGCCAAGCGACTCCTGGCCGACTACCAGCAATCCAGGATTAAATCCTCCTCCTGCCAAGCTATAATAACGGAGAAGACTTCAGCCCTGGACAAGCTAAGAACAGAGCTGGTAGAGAAGGAGCTAGAGTTAAAAGATGCTGGTGAGCTTCAGGACACAACTGAGAAGAGGACTGAGATATTTAATGAAGAGTGTGCCTTAACCAAGCTGGTAGAGACACAGACAGAATTGAACAACCAGCTCACCAACAAAGAAAAAGAGATAGTAGCAGCTGAAGCCAAGATTGAAACGAATAAAAACAATCTTATAAGAGTTAAGAAGACGATAACAGAAATTAACACAGCCCTGCGAGTGGAGGACCGCAACGGCAAGATAATAAAAGCTGTCAGAGAGGCGAAGCCAAGGGTGCTAAACCAGATATGGGACAAAGTTATATCCTACGTCTCCCAAAGTTTCTCGGAGATGCGAGGGTATGATTCAGAGGTAGAGAAGACAGACAAAGGTTTTGCGGTAGACCAGCGCCCAACATCGCGTTTGTCGGGTAGTGCAAAATCCATACTTGGTATAGCCCTAAGGTCAGCTATCCGGGATATCTTTGCCCCAACTGCGGGGTTCATGATTTTTGATGAAGTTTTTGCGGATTGTGATGAGGAGAGGACAGCAGCAGCTCTGGCAGCAATACAAACTATAAGAGGACAGAAGTTTATCGTGACTCACGAGAGTCAATCGGAAATGGCAGCGGATCAGGTGATTGAAATATGAATTATGAAAGGGACGGAGAAATGACTGAAGAGCAACTACAAATGGGGGAGATGGATATGGAAACTAGAACAAGAATTCGTTATCCGGCAAAGGTTAAGGCGACTGTAGCATTGGAAGCTATTGTGGGGGCCAGTACTATAGCTGAGATAGCTACGAAACATGGGGTTCACCCCGTTACAGTAAGTACTTGGAAGAAGGAGCTACTGGAAAGGGCAGATGAAATATTTGCTAAAGACACTGACAATGTCTCATGTGACTGTGACGAGCAGACCAGCGTGTTGTACAAGAAAATAGGCCAGCTATCCATGGAAGTGGAGCACTTGAGAAAATCTACTTGACTTAGATAGTGGCCTAGTTTATATAAATGTTTATGGCTATCATCACCACTCAGCGGAGGTAGCCAAGGCGTTCAGCAAGCCAGAGATGGGTGGTCCATCTCTGGCTATTTCTTTTCTAGCCGAGAGGGGTAGGTAATGGAAAAATGTGAGAGGTGTGCACTGTTAGAAAAAGCTTTGCGCAGGATAGTGAGAATATACCTGGTACCTGATGAATACTTTGGTGTGAGAGCGAAGGAGTCTGAGGAAAAAATATACCAGAGTATCGTAGAGAATGAGGAAGGGGAGGGGAGATGAGAGGGGTCTTAGATATAATCAGGCAGTTGGCAGAGGTGAGCGGCACCAAAGCCAAGTCAGAGATAATAAAGAAACACTTGCCTGGAAATGAGTTGTTTCAGAAGGTGGTGAAGTACGCCCTTGATCAGGACAAGTCCTACAATGTGACAGAACTCGTTACGTCAGCCACTACCAGGGATTGTACCAATGAGCACGTCTTTGAATATCTTGATTATCTCTCTGCAAAGCGAGGGGCCACTGATGCAGAGATCCAGGAGCTATCTAATCTTGCCCACAGCATTGACGGGGGAGCAGAAATAGTCACTAAGATAATTCAAAAGGATCTTAAGTGTGGCTGTGGTGCCAAGGCTTTTAATGCCGTTACACCCAGCCTCGTCTTTGAAGTACCATACCAGAGATTCTCTGGTTTTAAAGAGTTTGATAAAATAGATTTTGAAAATGATACTGTAGTTGCTCAGATAAAGATGGATGGTATGTTTTCCTACCTTATGCCTGATGGTTCTTTCTTATCCCGTAACGGCAGTAGGTACTCTCTTAGTGGAGTTATAGAACGTAACAAGGAGTGGATCTCCCGGCTTGGTAGCAACCTTATCTGGATGGGGGAACTGTTAGTAAGAGGAACTGGCGGAAGCTACCTACCAAGAAAAACAAGTAACGGAATTATCAACTCATTTATCTCTGGTGATGGAAATCCTATGTGGATAAACAGGGTTGAGTATGTTACCTGGGGGTATATTACCCATGAAGATTTCAGAAGAGGGTATTCTGATACTACATATGAAGAGATGCTTAACTCCTTGAATGGCGTAAAGGTAAACAGCGGTAAGATATTTCTGTCTAAGACAGATTTTGTTAGAGACAAAGACGAAGCCTTGGTCTTCTACAAGAACTGCCGCATCCGAAAAGAAGAAGGGGCGATGATTAAGGTAATCAACAAGCTCAAATGGAAGAGTGAGTCATCTGGTAGTAAGTTTGGTGTGAAGCTCAAGCCAGTGGCTGAGGCTGAGTTTGAGATTGTTGGCGCCTATTACGGGGATAAGAAGGGGAGGTATGCTGCCGCTCTGGGTGGACTGATAGTCAAGAGCTGTGATGACAAGATACTTACGAAACTAGGTGGTGGCTTTTCAGATGACGACAGGTTTCTTGGTGTTGATTGGTGGGGGAAATTAGTTGGTAGAGTAGTGACTGCTCAGTTCACTGGCATAACTACTGATAAGACCTCCAGGGAGACTTACTGTCTTGACCACGGGAGGTTTGTGGAATTACGGAATGATAAAGATTGTGCTGATTCTTACGAATACTGCTTAGGAGTTGTTAATAATGGCTAATGTAGAGATAACAGTTGACATAATCAAGAGGACGTCCATGGCCATCCTAGTAGATGACGGTGACGTACAAGAGTGGATTCCAGTCAGCCTCATTGATGAGGAAATTGGCGAAGATGATAACATAGCAGTGGAGATATCTATCCCGGAATGGCTGGCTATTGACAAGGGGTTTATGTGAAAGAATTACTCAATAGAATGGTGGAAGTCAGAGTAATGGCAGAGGGCGCTATTAGAACAGCTAAGGTTAAACCAAGAGACCATGAGAAACTTCTGGAAGTACATGGTTATATGGTGCTAGCTGAGAAGAAACTGAGGAAGATAACGGAGAATATGGAATGATCATAGCTTTCACAGGCCCAAAAGGGTGTGGTAAGTCATCAGCAGCTAGGATGCTCAAGGACTTTGAGATAATATCTTTTGCTGCACCAATGAAAAAATGCCTCAAAGATCTCTTCAATTTTTCTGATCACCAACTAACAACATTAGAAGGAAAAGAAGCTATAGACCCGCGATATGGTGTGTCACCAAGAGTAATCATGCAGCAGTTTGGCACTGAATTCGTACGTAAAACAGTACCTGGTTTGTGGGAGAAGCTGATGATAGACAGGATAAATGGAGATATCCTCAAAGATTACGCCATCGATGACTGTAGATTTCCCACCGAGGCTCAGTTAGTCAGGGACATGGGCGGAGTAGTGGTACACCTCACAGGTAGGAGAGATGGTAAAGTATATATGCGGAGGTGGTACGAAGACTTCCTTGGACACAGATCTGAGCGTGGTGTTAAGGTGTTATCGACAGATATTGTGATAGACAACTCAGGGAGTCTCTCGGATCTGCGCCACAAACTAATATGGAACGGACTACACCCTTCTAACCCATAAACCAGACCTCAACACTTTTCATTACTTGCCTACCCGTTTCATTGAACCCAAGAGTGACAACAGAGCTACCTGTGGGCTTGGCTTTCAGGCCCAAGTCCTCAGCGTAGCTCCCCTCGTATATAAGATAATGGCCAGTTGTTACGTGATGAGTGGTTATGTTGGTGGTTTTATTCCTCTTTCTATCAACTATGGTCTGGATGTCAGTGACATGGGAAAACGCGTGTGTATGGCCAGTGAGGTAGATGTCAGCACCAAGCCAGTTTTGAGCAAGATTGATAGCTCTGTTTACTTTGTTACCCGCTGTGCCACCGCCTGTTCCATGGTGCATAGCAATGAAATAGGAGCACCTCCCACAAGTAACCTTTATAACAGCAGAAATACCAATGAATGGTAAGCCAGCCCGGTCAGCTAGGACCTTGTCAAGCGATAATCCAACTTCTTTTCTGACTCTGTTCTGGTGGTTAGATGCAGTGAAGCCAAGGCATTTTTCTTTTATAGGCTCAAGTTCATGAGCCAAGGCTTCAAGTTCTTCTTCTGGTGTTGATGATTCATAGCAGGATGATTTTGAACTTTTTATTGCTGTTTCCAGCAGGTCTCCAGTACTGACCCAATACATATTTCCTGTATCAGCTATCTTTTGAATATTCTTTTTAAGGAGGTTAGTATCACAGTTTTTATTACCTCGGTGTATGTCACCGAGGTTGACTATATCAATGGGCTCGTTGAACTGGTAGGTCAGCAAGGTAATCTCCTGTTTTCTTTAACACTACCAAATACTTACACGAATTACAATAGAATAGAGACTTTAGATAAATTGCTAACATCACGCCCGACCATCATGTGTCAGGGAAAAATGTCCAGCATCATTAAATCTCCCACCCCATCGGCATAACTCATGCTGTTGCTCCCACCACTCGCCGAGTTCCTGAAAATACTTTGTCTCGGCAAGCAGCCGACCGTCCTTGATGAAATTTAAATCCTTGGCAAGTTTAAGTTTGTGTAAGCTATAGGCTGTGGCATAACTCTTTTTCTCGCCATATGCTCCGTGGACTCGTGCATCCCGGAACGAATCCCCATCCCGAATAGTTATCCTTTCCCGATCACAGATTTCCAGGGCCTTCACGAGGAGCTTGGATTTAAGCCGAAAAAACAATTCCTGTTTCTCTCCAAGTGTCATGAGAAAGCCTCAATCCGTTGCCGCAGCACATCGCTATACTCGTTCATGGCTGACAACTGTATACGCATAAGTATAAACTGCTGCTGTCCACAAGTCTTCGGGCATTTGTCGCTGTTGAGAAATGACCGAAGACTTGTGATTCTCTCATCAAGATCTTCTTTTTCCTTTAGCACTCGTTTTTGGTAATCTTCCATAATCACACCTTATTATCCTGGCTCTTTGGCTGGAGTATCTTTAGAACTTCCTCAAGGGCCTTGATTTTGACCACTGCGTCCATCCCACTGGGGATATAAATCCCTGCGGCGTCCTTCTGAGGCATCTGTGCTTCCATACTCAACATCCACTCCACTCGTTCGACTGGTGTCATGTTATTCCCTGGTAGAATTTTTTACCCCGTTTCTCTTTATGCTCTCAATCTCCTGCCGCGTATGGTCACGCTCTTCTTTTGTCAGTGTTCGTTCAAAGGCCGACACCTCGATGAGGGTAGCAATAGCAGTTTCCAAACGATGTACGGATTTTGCTATCTCATTAACGTTACAGGATATGTCATCAATGAGTTTCTGGACCTCTTTTTTATGTACCTCCTGATTGATGCGCATTTCCTTTTCGAATGATATCGACCGCTCTGCCTGAGTCAGAGTAGCACCAGCCATCCAACCCATGAATGTCAAGAGGAAAAACGCGGAGATAATTACCCCCGTTTTTACCTGTGTCCGGAATCTCTCCATGTCGGGATGAGAATCACAGTCCGCACATTTCCGTCTATCATGGTCGTTCTCTCTTGGGTCGAGGCATTCAATCCCCCCGTCGTGTTGGTCAGTTTGCATAGTCACCTTGGGGGTAGTTGAGCGTTGTCATGGCCAGCCGGTGCAGCTTCTTCTTCATGGCTGGATTATCAAGTGGGTAATTGTAAACCTTGTCGGGAATCTGACTCTCGTAGAGTTTGACCCCGGTTGTCATAACCATTACCAGCCAAAAAAGACAGACTGCTTCAGCTTGTGGACGCCTCCACCACTTTATTTTAGCAAAGACCAGCCGGCGCGCATTGCGATACATGCGTATGTTGGCCTCGACAAAATCCTCCAGACTGCCATCACACATCGGCCAGGTACAGTCATGGTCAAAACAGAGGCAGGAAACAGGGACACCACATATCTTTTCCGGGAAAAATTTCTCCACCCACCCTGAGCCAGGGCCACAAAATGACGGCCATTTATCCAGGGGAAGCTCATGTGGCCAGACATCCGCCAAAAACGCCAGCACTTCCAGCCTGGCCCCTTCGTAGTGGATCGTCCGCGTCTCGATCATTACTTCTCTTTCAGCCTGAGTACCGCCGCCTCAATGGCCGAATTTATCGCAGATGTTGCCATATCTATACCCTCATTTTTCAACCTTGTTGATATGAGGTTAAGCGCTACTTTTTGCTTTTCTGTCCCCTCAGCGTCCTTCATGTTTTCGGCAAGCGCAGCGACAGTTTCTTTGGCGGCCATCATCAGGATCACTCCACCCCTCGTAAGCAGAATTTTGATAAACGGCTTGAGAAAATCGTACGCACCACTGAAGAAAAACTTTATTTTATCCATCGTTTCACGCCTCGTATTAATTTTTCAATCCACTTGCTCCAACCTGGTTTCAACTGAATAGTCTTACTTAAGACTAATTTCCTTTTCCGTAGTAATTCGTCCAGAGATAACATTTATCAGCACCAATATTCCGCCTAGAATTTGCAATACCAAATCCTTCATTTCTTCCGTGATGACAAAATCAGGATACTGCCATTTTGCCACGGCGATTATTCCGGCAATGATTGCCGTGAGATAGTTGGTTAACTCGGTCCCGGCTTTCCATTTCTCAGGGTTTTTGATAATATTTCCAGCCTGCCATGCTTTAAAAATAGCCGCTATGTTCAACATATTTTTACTCCTGTGTTGGAATTATTGCCGAGTTATCAACTGAATTGTCTACTGGACCTACTGATTCATCAGAGTTATCAACTGGCCCTATTGAATTATCCACGGGTCCATTTGAGTTATCTGTACGTGAGGCATCTATTTCAGTATATCTGGAATTATCCACCGCACCGACAGTATGGTCATCCGTGATGGTTGTATTATTTGATCTACTCGCTGCAATACCTGACTGCAAAACATCGGATGCGGCATTGATACCAAAGCCTATAACAGTCCCTTGAATAGCAGCTACCCCTATACGTTCAACTGCTCGCCATGCTGGATGTTCTGTTGGTGTAGTAGGCAAAGGTTGATTAAATTTAGCTTGTTCTTTATAAGAGATCTCTTGCGGCAATAGTGCCTTCACTCCTGGAGCAACCTCGACCATGGTAAATGACATCTTGAAGCCGTCATTAACATGTGCTTCGGATATCATCCTGTCCCGGTTCTGCAGTGTGTTATGGATATACCGGCTCTGTTGCGCCTGGTCAGCGCATGAAGTTAGTGAAAGTGCCAGCATAGTTAAACAAATACCACGTATCATAATAGCCTCTTTGGTAATGGTGATTCCAGCCGGAAAACTAATCCATCCCGTGCAGCTTCAATATAGTGCACATCCCAGTCAGGATTTACAGATTTCCTGACTTTCTCCAATGCCTCGGTAACAGTCATATCCGGGGGCAAATCATAGAGGCGGTATTCCCGCGTGTGCAGTAGTTTGCTTTTCACCAGAAATACCTCAGATAATCAACAATCATATCGTTTAACATCTATTGCACCCGAGTAGCAAAATTTCCGCCACTCCCGGCAACAGGGGCGTAGGGGACAATCTCCGTACCCGTATCACGATAGAACTCTCTCCTCCCTCTCTTTCCCGCTGCGTCAATCAGCACAGCGGAGGTAACCGTTGGGGCGACAATA
>Ga0210041_1003701_pt1 | contig 11734 bp, 18 predicted proteins | sample CryGeymeta201503_FD_183973 | JGI IMG/M metagenome (GOLD analysis project Ga0210041, IMG submission 183973) | Groundwater microbial communities from Crystal Geyser aquifers in Utah, USA - Crystal Geyser metaG 2015-03 (SPAdes) (version 2) | ecosystem: Environmental > Aquatic > Deep subsurface >... | reverse complement strand
GGGATAGCGCATCTCTCGATGGGCAACCTGGAATGCGTCCAGTGGCGCTTACTCTAAACCTGTTAATTTCGATTGTCAATAGTGAGCGCTCACTCTCACCGTAAAGCAATAAGGCAAGCCGTGTCATTGACCTACTTGAAAAATCAAGTAGCACCCTGTAGGGGAATCAACCACTCATTGCCGGGCGCTCGTTTCGTGAGCCATTCGCTGTTGTCATTAGACAGTAGCCCGTATTGCCGCATGTGTTGATCGTGTCTGCGTGGGGCGGCTTGCCAGTTACCCCAATTTGTCCAGCATGTAACGTGGCTGCTGGTAACGTCCTGTATCGCCGGTCTGCGTGTTAGTAATCCACTAACATATCAATGTTTGCCTATTCCATTGGGTTGTGTTGAGAGTAGGCGCTCACTTCGCTATCAATATCCAATGTCTTTTCGCACATCTTCCCACCGATCTTCATCTGCTCGATGAGTATCTTTGTGTCCGAGTCTAGTTTGGCAATGCGCTCTTCAAGTTCTAGCTTCATCTGCTCAATCTGGAGCTTTGCAGCTTCGATGCCACTATCCTCCGGCTGGGCTTCTTGCATCACTTTGATACGGTTTGTCTTGGCGTTGAATTGGTCGATCTGGAGCTTCAATGATTCGTTTTGGGCGTTCATCTGCGCGACTTGAGCATCAACTTGCATCTTTTGCTGTTCGCTTTGTTTGTCCTGTAATGCTTGCTGCATTTCTTGGATGACTTGGTCTTGTTGCTGGATATGTTGCTGCGCTTGTTGGATCGCTTGTTGGACTTGTGGCGGAATCTGCGGCTGTTCGTCATCCTCTGCTTGTTGCAGTTGTGGCGGCAACATGAGTTTAAGCCTATCAGCAATCTCTTCAGATTGCGGCCAGTCCATGTTGCGAATCATAAGGTCGCCGACCAACTGGAATAGTTGAGGGTTCGCTTGGGTAAGTTCAACCATTGCCTCGGCAGCTTCTGCGCGCTTGGTGGTGTATGAGGCTCCGGCACTCACCGCAACGTCATAAACGCCTACATTCAGATTGTAGATTGACTTCGCGCCCATCTTCTGCACGGCAGTCTGTTGCTCTGGGTTGATTTCGGCGTTATCCACAGAGCCATCATCGCCCAGAATACGAACAACCCGGCTTGAGTCGTACACGTGAGGGATCAGGTCAACCAAAATGCGCCCTAAATGCCGGATTGCGCGGGAAAGGTTGTCGTGGTAATGGAATGTCCCAACATCGCCTTCGCGTTGCCGTGCAAGAATGGCCCTGCCGCTCTTTTCGTTGGATTGTTGCCCCAAGCTGGCGGCATACATCCCAATCGCGCCCTGGATGTCGTGCTCTGCAAGTTCCATGTCCTTTGCAAAACCGGCCGGAATATCGCTGGCTTGTTGGCGTTGTGGTGCACCAACCAAATACCCGCCAGACTCCATCGGGTCGTATCTCAATACAGAGTAGTTCCCGGAGTTAGCATCTTCCCACTCTGGGTAGTTTTCAACTTGTCCGGCAGCGGCAACAAACGGCGCTTTGGGGGTAAGTGCCACACGTTCCGCAAACGCGCTACGGCTGTAGTTGTACAGCCTCGCGGGGTCTTTCATGGTGCGAATCAGGCCGGAATAGGTAACTTTCCCGTCGATGTCGTACTCATTACCAAACACAGGAATAAGTGGGATGAACTGGCCAAGCCAGTCGCGGGTTTCCAGCACCTCCGCGCCAGTCATACGACACCATTTGATAGTGGATTTCTTTAGGGTGCGGCTATCGACGATTTGAGGCACTTCAAGGCCATTCGCCACGGCTTTATTGTAAGTATCAGCATCCTCGATTGTGCCATCTTCGAGCAGGTGGGACATAACATCAGTGTCCTCTTTGTACCAATACTCACAAACCCTAACCTTGTCTGCGATAATCCAATCTCCGTATGCTTCGCGGTCGATCTCCCAGTTCGTCTTTTTGGCTTTTGGGTATTCTTTCTCGAACTCTTCCTTGCTTATTTCATCAACCACAAACCCCCATCCGATGTCTGAAGCATCAGCCTCTTTAGGGGGTTCAATGAACACAGTAAGCGGGTTTCTGACTCGCTTTACGATGATGTCTTGGTTGAATGTCTGGGGGTGAGCGTATTCGGTTAGGACTCGGAAGAACCCTATCCCGCCGACAACGGCTGATTCGAGGGCGGAATCTAACGCTGTGTCAGCATTTGAGCGTTCAAGGATATGGCGGATTACGCCTTGATAGATTTCTGCGACTTCAACATCCGCGCCGGAATCGACCGGGTGAACTTTGATTGAGGGGCGGTTCTGCCGTCCATCGTTAACGACTTGGCGAATGTATTGGTTGCACTTATCGACCACAAGGCAAGGGCGGTTCTGGTTTGCGCGAAGGTCTTTGATCTCCTTCGGCCATTGGTCGCCAGCCCTAAACTCCATATCTTCTATGGCGTTTTTGTAGTTGTCGCGCCAGAATTCCTCCGCCTCCTTGAAGCGTTCCACTGCTTCCTTCAACAGTTCTTTATTTTCTTCTTCCGTTGTCTCAACTTCGTCTTCGTTTGGCATGTAAAACTCCGGCTGCGGGATAACGTATCTCACGATAGGTGCGGCAAGTATAACACAATTCCTATCTTGTCAAGCTCCAAGCCAACTTGTGCCTGTCTTTCGGGTATGTCTGGCAGGTTCTACCACGCGCTTAATGGTATTTGCCTTCCTGATACCTTCGCAGGCGTACCGCAAAGCGTCTATGACGTGGTTGTTCTTATCCTCAATAACCGGAAGCACTTCGTCGGTGAGTTTGTCGCGTTTGTAGCTGTAGCAGCTCAATTCGTCAATCAGGTGCTTGCAGCGCGGATGAACAACAATATCGAACGATTGCAGGAATGAGATGCCTTCCTCGATCGAATTGGCTCCCTTCTGCGCGGCTTGCATCTTTGGGTAGCCGTTCTTCTGCATGTAACTGATTGTTTCAGGCCTGGCAGAATCAGCCCTAATGAACCACTTACGGCTTTCCGGGACGCGGTCGAATAAGTCAGGAAGGTTTACAATCTCGCACCCGATCATATAGGCCTCATAGTCCACATAAAGCCGATTGCCTTCCACTGAGCAGCGGATAAGTGTTGATGGGTCGATTGAGTATCCCCAATCAGCGCCAAGCCTATAGATTGTCCCGGCTGGACGGTCGAATTCTTCAACCACCCAGTTCTTGAATATCCTTGATTCGCTGTTGCTCCAATACTTGCCAAGCCAAACATGCTCGTATTTCTCGAAGTCCCTGGCCCGATCGAACTCCATCTCATCATTTAGCTCTTGGGTGAACCACGGGTTATCTGTGTAGTTCGCCTCAATTAGGATTATGTCTTTTGGGGGTATTCCACCACGTAACAGCTGGTCAATCGGGTCGGTGTCCTTGTTTGGGTTCCAGGTGAACCACATCTCGGAACCTATCTTGCGTATAGTCGGGCGAAGCAGGGTTAAGCTCTTGTCGGATGCGTTTTGCGCCTCTTCGAACCATGCGCGGTCGAATCCTTCCAGGCTTTTGATTGAGTCGGCGGTGTGGTTCTGCATCCCTTCGAATATGGTCACTCCGCCATTTTTTGATAGGATGCGACGGTCTTGAACCTCAAAGTATGCGCCAGCGTTGTGTTGTTCTATCTTGCTCTCTAGCAGCTTCTTTACTGAGAACTCAAGCGATTTTAGGGTTTCACGAAGGCAAACGAAGTCTAGTTTTTGCCGTACATTCTCATCCAGCCATAGGTCAGCACAAAAATGAGACTTCCCTGAACCGCGGCCACCATAAACGCCTTTATAACGAGATGGAGCCAATAATGGCTCAAATACCGAAGCTGTCTCAATAACCAATCCAGTCATTTGATGATCTTGCGGATTATCTCGGTAAAGGCTACCGGGTTATCTGAATCACCAACATGTTGAATCTGTGAAAGTTTAGGAACTGACCTATCTAACAATGAGTTAGCAGCGTTTACCTGTGTTGAAGTCATCTCTAACTTGCCATTAACGTGCTTTTGCAGCCTGTCAATGATGACGGATGCCTGGATTTTATCCCGCACCTCTTGAGAATGCCTACGGTTTAATCGTGCAGCCATTTATGATCTCTTTGGCAGTTTTTTGCCTTTGCCTTTGGTTTGATGACGATTTTATATCAGTAGTGAGCCACTGAGTCAAGTAGTCTATTGCACAGCTTCATGGGATTCGTTGTGTGGCTTCCCCATGTTGCGTTAGCGCAGGGTAATGATTGAGCGGCCCCCTGCATTTACGAGCTGTGCCTGTTTGAATCCCGACCAACGGATTCCTTAAAGAGTGGAAGCCTCCGCTAACTTGGTTAGGCGGGTATCGACTACCCTACCAGCATTTGCATTATACATTGTTTTTTGGAGAATCAATCTTCGTTATGGCTGTTTTGTTCAGTAGCTTGAACAACTTGATAGCGCCAAGTGGTATTTTTTGCTTTCCAGACTCCCACCTGCACCAAGTCGATACGCTAGTCTCGACCTGCCGCGACGCTACCGCCAGCGACAAGCCGAGTTGTTTGCGTAAGGTTTTTAGTTCAAATCCGGTCATTTTAGCTTGAATGTAATCCCGTCATCTGTAAGTGTTGCTGGACAGTATGTTTTCTGTTCGGGCTTTGGCATCCCTTCGTACCATGTCACTTTGATATAAATATCGGATGTTTTGCTACCAGATGACGTTGCGGCAAAACCGCCTTCTTTTACGCGCTTAATAAGTCCTGTTGAACCATCGCTTGAGATTAAAATATCAAGGCGATCGCCAAAGATAAAACGCGCTTTTTGTGCAAGGTGTTTGTTTATTTTTACAGATAAAGCAATACGCTCTTTACCGCCGGAGTTATGACCACTTTTTACAATAGATAACAAAACTTCATCAGCTTCGGATCTGTGTTGCCTCCCGACTCTTCCGGTTTTTGAACAGGCAGCAGCGATACTATAAAGCGATAAAAATTCCATTTCATTTCCTCCAAAATCACACCAGCCCATTGCTAGTGTTCAGCATGAATTCTATATCAAATTGGGATAGCATGTCAACCTTTATTTCTCCGCTCGTGGTCAGACTGGCAGTCTACATCGCAGAATCTAGCCCCTTTGCGGGTTTTCTCACCGCAGTTGAGGCATACCCTCGACGGTTTGATTTCAATGCCTGCCAGCGCCCGTATGTGGGCTAACTGGGCGCTCCTGAATAGTTCCTCGGCATTTGATGCAATATCGGCTTCGTCGCTCATAATTCCCCCCTCTTAATGATTTCCTGCATCCCTACCCATGCCGCATAGAATGGTCTGATCTCGCATCTCAATCAACCACTTGCGCGCAATTCTTTTAGTTTTAGTCGGTAATTGTCTCGAATTCCGATCAGCTCTGGGATGGTGTATTTTGCTGGTACATGTTCGCCTTCCAGCCACTCAACCAATTCTAGCCCGATTTTTTTGATTAGTTCGACGCGGTAATTCACCAAGTTTCCGTGCAGGTGGTTGTTGCAGGCAGAACATTGTTTGTGTACGTTAATCTCGTTGAACCTCAACGATGGGCGGGTGCTTGTTGGCATGTAGTGCCCGGCGTGATACTGGCCTTGATGATGCCTGCCACAACTAATGCAGGGTAATTTATCATCACGCGCACGGATGAATGCGTTAAATGCGGCCTGTGCGTCCTTAATCCACTCCCGCCTTGTCTTGGCCTTATCCTTCGCTTTACGCAGTTCCACGCGCTCTCTGGTGGCTTCCTTACCCTCTTTCCTGCACCTGTCCTGCCGCGCTTTCTCGATAGCACATTTCGGGGTGCAGCAAATCTGCATCGCCCTTGTCGGGGTAAATAGCTCCCGACAAACACGGCATTTTTTAGGTTTTGGTGGTTTTGAGATCAAAACGCCGCTTCCTTCAACGGAACACCATCCCGCCCGGCCTGATACGCGTAGGCATACGCCAGCATTCGGCTCCATTGGATTGTGCCTGGATTTAGTTGTTCTGGGAGCATCCCAATATCGTAGAGCAGAGATTGCAGGCTGGGCGTGTTGTTGATTAGCCAAAGAGCGTCTGATTCGGTCATTTGTCGTACTCCGCCGCCATCGGCCAGCCCATCACCTCACTCAATGTTTCCAGTCGCGCTTTTAGGCATACATTTTCGTTCAGCATGTCCGCGTAAATTCGCAGGTGTTCGCTCATTTTCTCTTTCAACATGGCGTTTTCCTTGATGATGTTGTCCATGCGGAGTTGTTCTTTACGGGTCATTCCGTTTTCTCCTTTGCCCGTCTCGCAATCTCATACCCCTTCTGGCGGAAATTTTTGGGTGTCTATATTGCGTTAGCCACCACCAGCACGCGCCAGCGGTGGCCCACAAAATTAAACCGTGTGCGTGCCTTCGACGCCGCGCCGCATACGCTCGATGGTGCGCTGTTGCAGCCAGTGCTGCGCTTCTTCCAGGTGGGTTAGTGCGCACGCGTTCGCCTTGCAGGCATACTGCCCAGCCTGGAACCCACGCAGGCGGTCGCACAGCACCGCAAGCACGGTAATGGTCAGCGTGTCATTGCCGGGGTTAATCTTATGGTCAGTCAAAGTTCGCATGTTCATATCCTTTCAGTGGTGCCACGTTTTAGCGTGTCGTGGCTAACACGTCATTCCAGCGGGACTACCGCCGCCAATAGTATCTCTCCTTTGCCCGTCTCGCCCTCTGTCCACGGCTACGGTTTTCGTGCGCGATTAGCCTCTTTTGCTCGATCTCTTCGGGAGATTTACAACCTTTGCCCTCGGCGCACCATACGCTCATGCCGTCATAGTAACACTGCACTACACAATCCTCCGCTGGTCGCTTTTTACCGCAGCAGACGCACCTAATCATTTCACCGACACCAAAGCCGCCGCGTATTTCAACCTCGCCGCATTGGTCAATCCAGCCGGTTGCGGGTTGCATGTTGGTTGTGTATATGTGGGTCATTCCGCCCCCCCTTCCAGAAAATCAGTTTGTTCGTAAACATCGCGCACTGTGTCCGGCGTGAACAGCGACCCTTGCGCCTTGTGCTGCTCAAATCGCGCTACGCCTGCCTTATAGTAATCCTCATCAAGTTCGCATAGCGTCAGGGAATAGCCGAGGTTGTAGCATGCTATGGCTAAACTCATGCTGCCGCCGTGAGTGTCAAGGATGCGCTGACCTGGCTTGGCATAATTTGTTAAAAGCCATTCGTATAGCTTTACGGGCTTTTGGGTGGGGTGGATTGTTCCTTCAACCAGCAGAGCCACACGGTTCAACGTAAAAACTCTCAACGCACACTGGAACGAAGAAAATGCAAGTTCACCATCAGACTGGTTTATTCTCTGCCCTTTGTCCCATAATATCCATCCCATTGACGGCGGAATAAACTCAGTCATATAGTTTGCCCCCCATATAATCTGGTTTTTTGAAACGCGGTAAAGTTCAGAGAAATAATCTCCAGAAGGTATGGCGCTATCCCATCCTTTGAATTCGTGCGCTTTCCTTCCGCCGTTGCTGCCTGTTGTCTTAACTTGACCATCCTTGTTAATCCCATAAGGAGGGTCAACGCAAGAAAGTTCAAACTCACCATCACGGATATGCTTCATCACTTCCGTACAGTCGGCGTTTATCAACAGGATATTTCCGCTTCGATAATGCACCGGAAACAACGCTTGTAACCTGTCCTGAACATCACTCACCATTCCGCCCTCCCCGGCAAACTAATGCCATGTTGCGTTGCGAATGCGATCGTCAGTTCCAACAGCTCACTAAAATCCTTTTTGCTCATTTCGGACGTGTGCTGCCCCAATACGACAAACCCACCGTTGATACCTGGAACAACCCTCTCCCGCTTCAAGGATGCAGTTAGGACATCTTTCCACTGCTTGTTTGTGAGGTGCTGGCCGTACCAGTCCACACCCTTGCTAATGGCTGTGAGCCACGGCCAGAGTAAAGAATTCTGATCTAGATTTCTAGTCGGCGGGCGGATGTCAACTACATACCCGTCTGGCGAGAGCATACATTGAGCGGCAGCCAGTTTCCGCGCTGTGTCGTGGACTAATCTGTATATTTTGCGGTCTGACATCAATCCCTCACTTCAGTATGCGGCGAATACGCCTCATCCGGCTCAATAGGAACATGCTCACGGGCTATTTTCTCCCGCAATAGGGCAATGTCCACCTGTAGCTGGATGATGCGCTGGGGACTGCATTTGTCGGATGCGAAGGCCATGTTTAGCTGTGACAGCAGGCTATCTAGCCGCTGGTGGTCTAGGTCTTGAGTCAAAATTCCTCATCGCTTCTCATCACGTAATATGCACGGGCTTCCGGGTCTTTGGCGCACCGCTCTCCAGAACTTCGGCGCGGCAGGCTTCGTCTGTCTCATTTATCCGGTCGAGCCAGGCGTTTACTTTGGCGCGTTCAGAGTTGGCCCTCAATCGTTCAATCGCACTCAAAATCCACGCCCTCTCTTTTGTTGTTCTGGTTTGTGCCAATGTTTGTCCAGATTCATAAACCTTGTGATGTCGCTTTGAAACTGGCTATATATCTCACCACATGCGCCGTGCCTGTTCGCCCTAACTAATATCTCCGCCACACCTTTCATATCAGAATCTTTGTTATATACCTCGTCACGATAAATCATCATGACTAAATCAGCATCAGCCTCAATAGCTCCAGATTCTCGCAAATCGCTCATGTGAGGGCGTTTGTCTTGCCTTGATTCACACTCTCTATTCACTTGTGCAAGGCACAGGACAGGGCAATCCATCTCTTTCGCAAGACCTTTCAACCCACGGCTAATGCTGGCGATCTCTTGCTCCCGATTATTCCCTTCGCCCTTCATGAGTTGCAGATAATCAACCACAATCATATCAAGCCCGTGTTTTCGTGCCATTTTCCGAACCCTGGAGCGTAGCTTGCCAACACTTATCCCAACCTCATCATCAATAAGTATTTGTAGCCCCTCAAGCGTACTAATAGCCCCAGTAACCGCATCCATCGCTTCATGGCTGTTCATAATCGCACTAGCTGGGTGTCCAGACCTGATTGCTATCATTCTGCTGGCAATCTCACGCCGTGGCATCTCAAGGCTGGCAAAATATATCTTCGCGCCAGCCGTGGCAGCCGTAAGCGTCATAGAACAAGCAAGCGCGGTTTTCCCCATCTTGGGTCTTGCTGCCAAAACGTTCAAACTGCCTTTGTGGAATCCACCACCAAGAAGCTCATTTAGATCGTCTAACCCTGTCTCAAGTGCTATCGAAGCGCCTGAATATCTTTGCTCTACACTGATTATAGCTTCCTCCAAAGCCTCACGTAGCATCACAGGCTCGCGTGAGTCTGCCATTTGCATCATGGCGAATATCTGTGATTCGGCACCCTCTGCAATGCTTTGTGCTGGCTCTTTGTTTTCGGCCTGCGCGTAAATATCTTGGCTTATTACTTGAAGTTGCCGCAATAATGAGCGCTCCCTAACCATTCCGGCATATACCTTAACGTTCGACGCTGATGGTGTGTTTGCCATAAGGCCACCAACGTACTTCATACCACCGATCCGTTTTAGGTCTTCGCCTATCTGTTCTGATACCGTTATGGTATCAATCTCTCTCCCTTTGGCGTGAAGCTTCATAATCGCCGAAAATACCACTCTATTCGCTTCAGCATAAAAGTCCGAAGCTGCCAAAGTAATATCATCCAAACATTCAGGCTTGATCAGTATCGCGCCTAAAACGCTTTTTTCCGCTTCATCACTGAACATGGTCGTCACCTAAATCCTTTTTCATCGCCCGAAATTGGCTGGTTTCTTTTACGGTTCCATCCGCCTCAATAAACCAAAACTTGTACCAATTGCCACGCACACAATTCCTAAATGCGGCTCTCCAATCTTTTTGTCTCTTTCCTGATTCTTTGTTGTTCCTAACAAATTGCTGCCATGTGACCCGAACCATATCCAACGGGATGTTCGCTTTCTCTGCAAAATCGAATATCGGGTCGTCCTTTGGGATTCTTTCTACCCCATCCTCTTTGCAGTTATTCAAGAAAGTCTGAATGGTGCAAGTTGCCGAACGCTTGCGTTTCGGCTTATCTGTGTCTTGGGTAATGGGTAATGGGTAATGGGTGGCATCGTTTTTCGTGCTCGGAGCATTATTATTTATGCTTGGAGCATCACTTAAGCATTGCGTTAGCATGAGTTGAGCATGCTTTTGCCGCTCCCATCTAATTGTTGCAGCCTCTTTTGCTTTTGATTTTCGCCCACCAGCCTCTTCCATTTCACGCAAAACCCTGCCGTGAACCCACCCCTCGTCAACAGAAGTGAAAAACTCTTGCAGAACGTCTTTTATCTCTTGTTGGTATTCGCGCATATTGACCAACCTGGACAGAGCATGTATGTCGTTTATTAGTGGCTGCTCTGTCGTGTACGCAATATCAAGAAGCCGCCTGTATGCTATATCTTCCAGCGGAGATAGGTGGCGGGTGTGGCTGGCATAATCGCCAATGTTGAATTTATAGTAGTGCATATCAACCAATAGCACGCTTGATCTCGCCCAACAGCGCCAGAATAACCTCACGCTTATATTGCGGCTGAACTAGTGGGATTAGCTTTGACATGCGTAAAGCCGTGACGAATTTAGAATTTATCATGGCTCCTCCACATCCCTTCTGGCTTTAATGATCTGCAAACTCATGCGCGCCCTGGTTACGCCATGAAGTTCCGCGAACTCGGTTATAGTAGTCCCTGCCGGCATTTTGTTAAATTTCTTCAGTAGTGCCGCCCGTATTTTCCGTGCCTTCGCTTTAATATCTCGCATCCTTGCCATAATTCCTCCTATGAATAAATGACGTTGTACGCTGATTTTTAGCCTAACGCAACAACATGCGAAATAGATTGACAGATGGAGAAAATGAACTTAAGATGGCAACCACTCGAACGAAACGCATTAAGCCAAGTAGTTGAGCGCACCAAGCGGAAACCCAGAGAGGCAAATTATATTGCAAGGGATGGGGAGTGCCGGGGAATGAGCCGGAACCGCGAGAAACCCGAGGCTGTAGTGTGATCTTGCAAGGCGTATTAAGGTGTTGTTGATTAAATAGTTGGGTAGCTCAGTGGCAGAGCAGAGTCCCTTATAAGGCTTGTGTCAGTGGTTCGAGTCCACTCCCAACTACCAGTATTAAAGAAGTTCTCTGTGTTTGGCCTATACAGGTATAAGAACTCGGTTGAGGAAGGCACAGATAGTCAACCGCTCTCGATTGGTGGGGTATGCCAATGTTGTTGTAGTACCGCTGACGATTGGTTAGTTAGAATTTGAACGATTAAAGTGACGTAGCGGCATGTTGCAACGTGTAACCGCCTCCGCCAATCGCCAGCACCCTAATTTTAAGGAGAATGAAATTGAGCAAACCTGAAACGATTATGATTGATGATGTAAAGTACATTCGCGCAGACTCTGTAGATGATGCCAAGAAGTATGAAGGCGATATTAAAATCATCATTGCAGATCGTGGATTCGTGTATATAGGAGTCGCAGAAGAAACAGATGACTTCGTGCGCCTGACAAGTGCAAGCAATATCCGAATTTGGGGCACGACAAAAGGTATCGGGGAGTTGGTTAACGGCCCGCTTTCCGCAACGAAACTGGATAAGGTTGGGACTATTCGTATTCCATGCCGAGCCATCATATCCATTATTGATGTGGAGCAAGCAAAATGGAAACTACTGTAACTCTTGACGGAAACGGATACGGTAACGGATA
>Ga0210041_1003675_pt1 | contig 11792 bp, 9 predicted proteins | sample CryGeymeta201503_FD_183973 | JGI IMG/M metagenome (GOLD analysis project Ga0210041, IMG submission 183973) | Groundwater microbial communities from Crystal Geyser aquifers in Utah, USA - Crystal Geyser metaG 2015-03 (SPAdes) (version 2) | ecosystem: Environmental > Aquatic > Deep subsurface >... | reverse complement strand
AACACCGCAAAACCCACACCCAAAATCCAAGCGAAATACCACATGGTTGTCCCTTTCAATAAGCAGCGTGATCGTGCTCTTGCACGTAGGCTGCGGTCACCTTGCCGCGCATGACGCGGTAAGCCCAAGAGGTGTACATCACGATCAAGGGCATAAAAATCATGGTGGCCCAGAACATGATGCCCAGCGTCATGTGGCTCGACACACTGTCCCACACCGTCAGGCTGGCCGCAGGCATGCTGCTCGACGGCATGACAAACGGAAACATCGAAGCCCCGGCCGTGCCAATCACCCCCACCACAGCCAGTGACGACGCTACAAACGCCGTGAGCGTTTTACGCAACACCAGCAACAGCGCTGCGCTCAGGGCACCCAGCACGCCCAGCGCGGGCAAGGCCCACATGAGCGGTTGCTGGCCGTAATTGGCCATCCATGCACCGGCTTCACGCACCACCGTCTTGCTCAAAGGGTCAGGCATGGCTGACGCATTGACCACCGAGGTGATGCGGTAGCCGTCAATCGATTGCAGCCAAACACCCGCTGCCACAAATGCCAGCACCATCACCAACGCCGCGCCCACGGCCCCCTTGATGGCTCGCGCCTGGATCACGCCCTCGGTGCGGTGCGCCAGGTAGCTGCCACCCTGCAAAGTGATCATGGCGCTGCTCACCACCCCCACCAACAAGGCAAACGGGTTGAGCAACTGCCAGAAACTGCCGGTGTAGGTGGACACCAAATAGTCATCAAACTGAAATGGCACGCCCTGCAACAAATTGCCAAACGCCACCCCGAAAATCACGGGTGGCACAAACCCGCCGACGAACAAGCCCCAGTCCCACACGCTGCGCCAGGTGCTGTTGTGGATTTTGCTGCGGTAATCAAACCCCACCGGCCTGAAAAACAGCGCCCATAACACCAGCAACATGGCCCAATAAAAGCCGCTGAACGCCGTGGCATAGACCAACGGCCAAGCCGCAAAAATGGCACCACCGCCGGTGATGAACCACACCTGGTTACCGTCCCAATGCGGTCCCACGGTGTTGATCACCACCCGGCGCTCCAGGTCATTGCGGCCGACAAAGGGCAGCAGCGTGCCCACCCCCATGTCGTGCCCGTCCATGATGGCAAAGCCCACCAGCAGCACACCTACCAGCAGCCACCAGATGATTTTTAAGGTTGAATAGTCAAACATGATGTGCCTTTCAAGCGTGTGCGGGTGCAAGCGTTGAACCACTCTCGCTTTGATAGCGACCGGTGCCCAGACTGCCTGGGCCCATGCGGGCAAACTTCACCATCAAAAACATTTCAACGACCAGCAGCACGGTGTAGAAACCAATGAAACCGGCCAACGACCCGTACAGACTGTTGACACTTAGGGTGGAGACCGACATGTGGGTTGGCAGTACACCATAAATCGTCCACGGCTGGCGGCCATACTCCGCCACAAACCAGCCCAGCTCACAGGCTAGCCACGGGGCGGGCAGCATCCACAGCGCGGCTTTCAGCAGCCAGGGCTTGTCCATGAAATTGGATTTGAGCGTGCTGTAAAACGCCAGTCCAAACAAGAGCAGCATGGCGAAACCCAGGCCCACCATCAGGCGGAAACCCCAGAACATGGGTGTCACGCGCGGCACGGTGTCATTGACCGCTTGGGTGATCATCTCCGGTGTGGCCTGGCGCACATCGACCACGTATTTTTTCAGCAGCAGGCCAAACCCGAGGTCAGCCTTGTGTTGCTCAAACACCTGTTTGGCAGTGACGTCGTCGCGGTTGGCGCGCAAGGCTTCCAGCGCCGTCACGGCTTGAATGCCACTGGCGATGCGCTCGCGATTTTTGGCCTTGATGTCGTGGATGCCCGGAATTTCCTTGGTGACAGAGCGCGTGCCAATCAGTCCCATCACCCACGGCACTTCAACTTCCCAATTGTTCTTTTGCTCGGCTTCATTGATGTCGGCCAACAAGGTCAAGCCCGCCGGGGCTGGTTTGGTTTCCCACATGGCTTCTATAGCGGCCATCTTGGTTTTCTGCGCTTCGCCCACGGTGTAACCCGATTCATCGCCCAGCACAATCACGCTCAGCACCGAAGCCAAGCCAAAGGCGGCAGCCACTCGGAAACTGCGCTTGGCAAAAGCCACATCACGTTTTTTCAGCAAGTACCAGCTGGAGATTGACATCACAAACATGGCGCCGGTGGTGTAGCCGGCCGACACCGTGTGCACGAACTTGGCCTGGGCATCCGGGTTGAAAAGCACCGCCCAAAAGTCGGTCATTTCCATGCGCATGGTCTGGTAGCTGAACTCGGCCCCCACCGGGTTTTGCATCCAGCCGTTGGCAATCAAAATCCACAAGGCGCTCAGGTTGGTGCCCACCGCCATCAGCACAGTGACCAGCAGGTGTTGTGGTTTGGAGAGCCGATCCCAGCCAAAAAAGAACAGGCCGATCATGGTCGATTCCAAAAAGAACGCCATCAGCCCTTCAATCGCCAGCGGCGCGCCAAAAATGTCGCCCACGTAGTGCGAGTAGTAAGCCCAGTTGGTGCCAAACTGAAATTCAAGTGTGATGCCAGTCGTCACACCCAGCGCGAAGTTGATGCCAAACAGCTTGCCCCAAAAGCGCGTCATGTCTTTCCAGACGACGTTGCCGGTCATCACGTACACGCTCTCCATGATCACCAGCAGCCAGACCATGCCAATGGTCAGCGGTACAAACAAAAAATGGTAGAGCGCTGTAGCGGCAAATTGCAGCCGTGACAAATCAACAAGTTGGTCAGAAATCAAGGCAATACTCCTTTGGACCCGCCGGGATCGGATGACAAAAACTGCTGCATCACCTGTGTGGCGTCGACTGCCACATTCTGGTCACGCACAAAAATCCACCACAAACCCGCCAACACCAGCAACTTGAGCAGCAGCACAACAGCCAATTTGGTAGCCAGTGGCATGGTCCAGTTTTTCATGATGTCAGTCTGCTTTGATTTGTAGGGGACAAGCTGGCTGTATTCAATTTACATGCCACACCTGGAGAAATTTTTTTTATTCATACATTTCAACAAGTTAGATTGAATCTCGTCAGCGCTATCGTAACCCTGGCACGATGATTGACTGCCATTTTTGGCAGTTTGGCACCTAATTGACATATAATGGCAGTGTTTTGACACCCATCCAACTTGCGTGAAACCTCTACCCGAATTGATGTCGTATCTGGAAGGGTTGCCTGAGCCTCACATCCTGTTCGACAACCAGTACCGCATCCTGGCGGCCAATGGCGCCTATCGGCGCCAGTTCAGCGCCGACCGCAGCGTGGTGGGACGCACCTGCTACGAAGTGTCTCACCACTTCAACCAGCCGTGCGACCAAGCTGGCGAGTCGTGCCCGCTGCTCAAGGCGCGTGAATCGGGTCAGCGCGAACGCGCGCTGCACCTGCACCATACGCCCAAGGGCGAGGAATACGTCAACATTGAATTGGTCCCGCTGCGCAACGACGCTGACGAACAGGCCTTCTTCATTGAAAAGATGGAGCCCCTGCAGATTGCGCAAGGACACACAGGGGCTCAGGTCTTGATTGGCCGCAGCCCGGTTTTCCAACACATGCTTTCGCTGGTCGCGCGCGTGGCGCCGTCCATGGCAACAGTCTTGCTGCTGGGCGAATCCGGCACGGGCAAGGAGCTGATCGCTCACGCGGTGCACGAGGCCAGCCAACGTGCGAGCCACGCGCTGGTGCCGGTGGATTGTTCCAGCCTGCCCGAAAACCTGTTTGAGTCCGAACTGTTTGGCCACGAGCGTGGCGCTTTTACCGGCGCCAATACTGCCCGTGCCGGTCTGGTTGAAGCCGCCAGCGGCGGCACCTTGTTCCTGGACGAGGTGGGCGACATACCGCTATCCATGCAGGTCAAGTTGCTGCGCCTGCTGGAAACCGGCACCTACCGGCGCGTGGGCAGCACCGAGCAACGCCACGCCGACATCCGGGTGGTATCTGCTACCCACCGCGACCTCGACCAGATGGTGGTCCAGGGCAAGTTTCGTGAAGACCTGTACTACCGTCTGAGCACTTTTCCCATCCACTTGCCCGCCCTGCGCGAACGCCGCGACGACATCGCGCTGCTGGCCAACGCCTTGCTGCAACGCGTGGCACCGCGTCGCAAACTCCGTCTCGGTGATGAGGCGCTGGGGCGACTGGCACGGCAAGACTACCCCGGCAACGTGCGTGAACTGCGCAACCTGCTCGAACGTGCTGCGCTGCTCTGCGACGGCGAGACGCTGGAGGCCGCGCACATCGATCAGGCCCTGCGTTTGGGCAGGCGCCCGACGCTGCCCGAAAACGCCCCCGCAAGTTCCCCAGCGGCGTTGACGAACTCGCTCAAGGCCGCTGAGACCGCCACCCTGCAAGCCCTGGCGCAGGCGCACCAGGGCAGCCGCGCAGAACTGGCCGCCAGACTGGGCATCAGCGAACGCTCGCTTTATCGCAAGCTCAAAGCGCTCAAACCCCGTTGACGCCGGCTGCTCAGGGTGCAATCATTTCCGCGTAATCGTAAAGCTCACCCAAAATCGCCTCGCCACGTGCGTCGGCGGTTTCGGCCAACTTGTCCATCTGGTCAAACAACGCGGGTAACGTCAATACCCCGCCCTCACCGGCCAAGAGCCGGGCACTGCGATGTGCCTGCCACCGCCGCTGTTCTTCAACGCTCAAACTGCCAGGGAAGTTGCGCGCGCGGTAGCGCCACAACAGCTCGCCCAGGCGCGCATCTTCAAAGCTTGGGCGCGCCTTGGCCAGTTCTTCCGGTGGGCGCAGGCGCAAGTCATTGAGGCGACGACGGTCGGCATTGCAGACAAAGCCGCCGTACAGATCTTCGTCCACATCCACCGGGCCGGCATCCCCGCGCTTGAACACCTCGGCCCAGATGGCGCTCATGTCGGGCAAGTCGCGCGCCTTGGCCGCGTTCTGCAGTTGTGCGGCCACGTCGATGCCCCAACGCTCGGCCATGGCAGGGTTGAGCACCTTCAGGTTGCTCATGACCATGGGCGACTTGTTGATGTGCACAGATTTGACCGGAAGACGGCGCACGCCCTCGGGCAAGTCGCTTGATTTGGTGAACAGGCGCTGCCTGATCAGCGCTGCGTTCAAGCTGGCCAATTCACCAGGGTCTTGCGCCAGGTCCCAGGCCAGCAGCTCGTTTTTGTTGCCCGGGTGCATGGCCAGCGGCCACATCAGTGCCAGACAACCGCGCTCGGGGGCAAACATGCCCGAGATATGCCAAAACGGTTTGGCGCTGGCCTGCGTGGCGGGCAGACCCAGTTCGGCCAGCACGCGGTCTTTCTTGTGCAGGCCAAAGCAAAAGTCAAACAGCTTGGGTTGCGCTTTTTTGATGAGCTGCGCCAGCGCGATGGTAGCGCGCACGTCGCTCAGGGCATCGTGCGCAGATTCGTGCGCCAAGCCGTTGGCGGCGGTCAGGTCAGTCAGCTTGAAGCTGGGTTTGCCATCCGCTTTGGTTGGCCAGGTGATGCCATCGGGCCGCAGGGCGTAAGCGGTGCGCACCACGTCGAGCAGATCCCAGCGACCGCAGTCGTTTTGCCACTCGCGCGCGTAGGGATCCATCAGGTTGCGCCACAGCATGAAACGGGTAATTTCGTCGTCAAAACGGATCGTGTTGTAGCCCACGCCGACGGTCCCCGGCAAGGCCAGCACTTGTTCAATTTGCGCGGCAAACTGGTACTCCGGGATGCCTTTTTGCAGACACTCCTGCGGTGTGATGCCGGTGATCAGGCAAGCCTCGGGCTCGGGCAAAAAGTCATTGGCAGGCTGGCAATACAGCATGATCGGTTCGCCCATCGGGTTGAGCTCGGCGTCGGTGCGAATGGCGGCAAATTGCGCCGGACGCGCGCTGCGGGTGTTGGCACCAAAGGTTTCGTAGTCGTGCCAGAGAAAGGTGTGGGTCATAAAAAGATCAATTAAATACTACTTAATCTATAGCTGCTTGCGCTTGCTGAACATGGGCTAGATGCCATTTTTACTTGCGACGTGCAGAGCGCACACCAGGAAGCTCCAGCACCAGCGAGAGCACTTTTTGCAAGTGGCCAGAGTCTGCCACCTCCACAGTGAAGGTCATCCAGGCGATGCCTTTGATCGACTGGGTTTGCACGCCGGTGACGTTCATTTTTTCTTTGGTGAACACCTCAGAAATGTCGCGCAACAGGCCCTGGCGGTCTTGCGCGGTGATGGCCACATCCACCGGGTAGACCGCGCTGTCTGTGGCTTGTCCCAAACCCCATTCCACGTCAATCAGACGCTCACCATTTTTCGCCACCATCTCGGCCAGGTTGGAACAGTCGGCGCGGTGCACACTGACGCCTTTGCCGCGGGTGACAAAGCCGACGATGGCGTCGGGCGGAGCCGGTTTGCAGCACTTGGCCAATTGCGTCATGAGCGAGTCCACCCCCACCACCAGCAGCCCGCCTTTGCTCGGGTTGTCGCCACTGCGCGCCTTGCGCAACAGGGGTGCGTCGGCGTCAAACTGCGGCGCCTCCGCCGGACGCAGCAAAACCTCAATCTGGCGCAGCGAAAACTCGTCCTTGCCAACGTTCTCAAACAGCGCGTTGGCGTTGTCAAAGCCCAACCGCGCCGCCAGGTCGTCGAGTTTGAGCGCAGTTTTGCCTTCACGCTGCAGCAATTTTTCAACCGCCTCACGGCCCTTGGCGATGGTCTCGGACAGCGCCAGCGCGTTGAACCAGGCGCGTACCTTGGTCCTGGCGCGGTGACTGGCCAGGTAACCCAGATCGGCGTTAAGCCAGTCGCGCGACGGGCCGCCTTCCTTGGCGGCGTTAACTTCGACGGTCTGGCCGTTTTTCAGCGGCGTATTCAGCGGCACCATCGCGCCATCGACCCGCGCGCCACGGCAGCGGTGGCCCAGGTCGGTGTGCACGGCGTAGGCAAAATCAATCGCCGTGGCACCCTGGGGCAGCTCGACAATCGAGGCATCTGGTGTCAGCACGTAAATGCGGTCGTCGAGCAAACTTTGTGTCTGCACGCCCGAGAGGTCGCGCTCCCACGCCAGCAGCTGGCGCAGCACGGCAATCTTGGCGTCGTAGGCACCGGTGGCCGACACGCCAGCATAACCTTTGGCACCCGCCTCTTTGTAAGCCCAGTGCGCAGCGACGCCGTTTTCGGCGTGGTCATGCATGGCCTGGGTGGCGTCGTAGGCACCGGTGGCCGACACGCCAGCATAACCTTTGGCACCCGCCTCTTTGTAAGCCCAGTGCGCAGCGACGCCGTTTTCGGCGTGGTCATGCATGGCCTGGGTACGGATCTGGATCTCGGTGGGCTGACCCGCCGCGTCGCGCACCACGGTGTGCAGCGACTGGTAGCCGTTGACCTTGGGTTTGGCAATGTAGTCGTCAAATTCGTCGGCGATCGGGGTGAAACGGTCATGCACCCAGCTCAGGGCGCCATAGCAATCGGGTACGCTGGTGACGATGATACGCAGCGCACGCACGTCATAGACCTGGCTGAAGTCGAGCGACTTGCCTCGCATCTTTTTGACGATGCTGTAAATGTGTTTGGGTCGCCCCGAAACCTTGGCCTGGATGCCACTGTCGATGAGCTGCTGCTCAAGCGCGCTGCGCAAACGCTCAACGTGGGCCTCGCGCTCGGCGCGCTTGGCATCCAGCAACAAGGCAACTTCGCGGTAAGTTTCGGGCTCCAGAAAGCGAAACGCCAGGTCTTCCATTTCCCACTTGATTTCCCAGATACCCAGGCGGTTGGCCAGCGGGGCAAACACCTGCAAGGCCTCGGCGGCAAGGCCGTCAGGCATGGACAGTTTGTTCGCGGCAAAAAAACGCAGGGTCTGCAGGCGCGAGGCCAAACGCAGCATAACTACGCGCAGGTCACGCGAAAACGCCAGCAGCATCTTGCGCACGTTCTCGGTCTGCAGGGCAACGGCCTGCTGCGCAGCCGGTGTATCGGCCAGCGTTTTGGGACGAGCCAGGCGCGCCTGACGCTGCACGCGCACCAGCTTGGTTGTCTCAATCGCCAGCGCGGCAAAGTTGTCGCCAAACGCCTTGGCAATAATCTCCTGTGGCTTGTTCAGGTGGTCGCAGGCGTACACCAGGTAGCTTGCTGCCTGCATCGCCTGCGAGCCACCAATACTCCTGAGAATGGCCGCCACCGCATCGGCGTGCGCCAGGATGTTTTCGCCGGTATCCAGCGTTTCAGAAGACAACAAGGGCTCAGCAAAGGCGCGGGCGCGGGCCAGCGCTTGCGGCTGATCGGGCAGGCTGTGGGTGGTGGCAGCAACAACGGGCAATACCGGCTTGTCAGCCGGTTGAACTGCTTGGCGGGGGCTCAGGGATCGTTTCATCTAGCGCAGCAAAAAAGACCGCACCGCCTGTACCTGGTCGGGTGTCACAATGGTCGGCGCATGACCGACACCAGCAAATTCGATCAGCCGCGCCCGGGGGCCGCGCTGCGTCATGGCATACGCGGTGGCGCGCGACAACAAGTCGGACTGCGCGCCGCGCAGCAACAGCGTTTGCGCGGTGATGGCGTCGTAGGCCTGCCATAGCTGCGCCTCGCCTTGGGCGGCAGATTCCTGCGTGATGCTCTTGAACGGCTCAGCCAGCGCCGGGTCGTAGCGCAGTGTGAAGCGGCCCGTGCCGTCGCCCAGCGGCTTGATCTGCGGGCGGCTCAAAGCCAGCCACTGTGCTGGGGTGTGTGGGCCAAAACTACTGGCAATCGCCCACAGCGCATCAGCGGCCTGCTGCTCGGACGCAAACACCGGCACCTTGCCCAGGTACTGACCAATGCGTTGCAGTGCCTGCCACTCTATGACCGGGCCAACGTCGTTGAGCACCAGTCGGCGCACCTTGGCAAAAGCCGGCGCCTCGGGTTGCCCGGCGATCACCATGCCAATCAACCCGCCCATGCTGGTGCCCAACCAGTCGAGCGTGGTGGGCTGCAGGCGGGCCAACAGCACCAGCATGTCGGCGGCATAAAACGGGATCTGGTAACCCTGTGGGTCTTTCAGCCAATCACTTTGGCCACGACCCACCACGTCCGAGCAAACCACCTGAAGCGTGTCACCGCCCAGTGTCACCAAGGCCCGGGCCAGCGTGTCAAAGTCGCGTCCCTGGCGCGTCAAGCCATGCACGCACAACACCACATGGCGTGCTTGCGGGTTACCCCATTGCCACCACGCCATGCGATGGCCGCCCTGGGCGTCGGGACAATCAATAAATTGGCGGGTGGGTTCAAGCATGGTGGGTGGCATTCGATAATGGCGCAGTAAACAGGGCATCATCCTAATGGAAACTTGCCACCGACCCGTCACGGAACTTTTCAAAACATTTTTTCGGAGAACTCTCATGCTCAAAGGCAAAACAGCGCTCGTCACCGGTTCTACCAGCGGTATTGGCTTAGGCATTGCCAAAGCGCTGGCCGCGCAAGGCGCCAACATCGTCATCAACGGCTTTGGCGATGTCGAGGGCCCCAAGGCCGAAGTGGCCGCACTGGGCGCCCGCGTGGGCTACCACGGCGCCGACATGAGCAAACCTGCCGAAATTGCCGACATGATGGCCTACGCCGCCGCCCAGTTTGGCTGCGTCGACATTCTGGTCAACAACGCCGGCATCCAGCACGTTGCCCGTGTTGAAAACTTCCCCGTCGAACGCTGGGACGCCATCATTGCCATCAACATGAGCAGTGCCTTTCACACCACCCGCCTGGCGCTGCCCGCCATGCAGGCTGCGGGCTGGGGCCGCATCATCAACGTGGCGTCGGTGCACGGTCTGGTGGCCTCGGCTGAAAAGTCAGCCTATGTCACCGCCAAGCACGGCCTGGTCGGTCTGACCAAGGTGATTGCGCTGGAAAACGCCACCACCGGCGTGACCTGCAACGCCATCTGCCCCGGCTGGGTACTCACCCCACTGGTGCAAAAACAAGTCGACGCCAAGGCCGCGGCACTTGGCATCAGCAACGACGAAGCCAAGAAGCAACTACTAGAGGAAAAAGAACCCTCCTTGCAATTCACCACGCCCGAAGAATTGGGTGCGCTGGCGGTGTTTTTCTGCTCACCCGCAGGCACCAACGTGCGCGGCGTGGCCTGGAACATGGATGGCGGCTGGGCGGCGCAGTAGTTCTCACGCGTCAGTGCGCCAGCGCACAGTACCTCTGATGCCCCAGCGCGTATCATGGTTTGCAGCCCAACTGCTGCACCGCCTATGGTCCGCCCCTTTTCGGGCACCAGGCCCCCTTTGGAATGACCATGAGCAACCAACCACTGCCAACCTACGCCTCTTACCCACCGCCAGTCAATGGCCTGCAACTGCATGTCGGATTCGAGATCGAGTACGACTGCCCCGCTCCCACGCCGATGATTCTGGCCTTGAGCATTCACCATTCACGCGCGGCCGACCTGTTGCGCCCGGATGTGCTGATGAGCAACCCGGCCTTGCCGGTGCACGCCTATCACGACATGTTTGGTAACTGGTGCAGCCGCATCGTGGCCCCCCAGGGCCGACTGGTGCTGCGCACTGATGCGCTGGTGAACGACAGTGGTCTCGCCGACACCGTGGCCCCGTGGGAGACCCAGACACCGGTGGAGCTGCTACCCGAAGCCACGCTGGTTTATTTGCTCGGCAGCCGCTACTGCGAGACCGATCTGCTCTCGGGCATCGCCTGGCAGCGATTCGGCAATGGCCCGACCGGCTGGGCGCGGGTGCAGGCGATTTGCGATTTTGTCCATCAGCACATCGAATTTGGCTACCCGTACGCCAGACGCACCCGCACCGCCTGGGAGGCCTACCAGGAACGCCGCGGTGTATGCCGCGACTACGCCCACCTGGCCATTGCCCTGTGCCGCTGCATGAACATTCCGGCGCGTTATTGCACAGGTTACCTGGGCGACATCCGCATTCCAGCAGTACCGGCCCCAATGGACTTTGCCGGCTGGTTTGAGGCTTTTCTGGGTGAGCGCTGGTACACCTTTGATGCGCGCAACAACACGCCGCGCATTGGCCGGGTGCTGATGGCGCGAGGGCGCGACGCTTGCGACGTGGCGCTGGCGAGCACCTTCGGGCCCAACACGCTGCAGCGCTTCACGGTATGGGCTGACGAGGTGCCAACTCCCTGAGGAAAAATCCGGCTTTGGTTAAGCGCTGGAACCGCCTCTAAAAGCTATTTTTTATATAGCTACTCCCGCTTATAAAATAAGGGCTGGAGGCCTAAAACACTGTTAACTTCAAGACGACTGCTTGAACGCCATGACGGCCTGGTTGCGCAAGGTGCGCAGGAGCGAAAGCTCTCTCTCACCCACGACCAGGCCACTCTTGTCCGCCTTGTCGGCGTAGATCAGACCAAACGGTTTGCCTTTGAGCTGCAGCGGCAAGATCAAAAAAGTTGGCGCATGGTAGGTCTGGCGATACCAGGCTGGCAAACGCTCGGCAATACGGGGGTCGCTGGCGTCGCTGATCAGCGTGTCCGCACCCTTGCTGCATATGGTGGCAAACAAGTCGGGCACTTTGCTAGGCCCCAAATACACGCTGAAAGTCTTGACCACGCCCTCGACCCCGGCACCCAGGCCAAAGCGGCCGGTGAGCGTATCAATATTGGGGTCGCGCAGGCAAAACACCACGCGTTGAAAATCCAGCGCGCGAAACATCGCCTCCAGGATCATGCGCAAGATGTCGCTGAGCTTGAAGTCCTCGACCATCGCGTTGGTAATGTCCTGAATACCCGCAGTCAGGGTTTGCGCCACCTGATCCGACGCAGCGACCGTCTTTACAGGGCCATCCAGCGGCTCCACC
>Ga0210041_1003670_pt1 | contig 11795 bp, 10 predicted proteins | sample CryGeymeta201503_FD_183973 | JGI IMG/M metagenome (GOLD analysis project Ga0210041, IMG submission 183973) | Groundwater microbial communities from Crystal Geyser aquifers in Utah, USA - Crystal Geyser metaG 2015-03 (SPAdes) (version 2) | ecosystem: Environmental > Aquatic > Deep subsurface >... | reverse complement strand
AAGGCTTCGATAAATGCAAAGCTGTCACGCGTGCTGAGCTGCTGGGCGATGCGTGCCAAGGCGGCGTCAATGTCGGCCTTGCCGGGGTGGTGCGCGGTGTTGGCCGTTAGAACATAGCCTTTGAGCTCGGTCTGCCATTCGGTCAGGCGGGCACGAAAGTCGGCCACCAACGCGTCTTCTTCGTCGCGGCCCAATTTTTGAAACAGGTCTTTGTAAAGCTCACGGGCGCGCTTGAGGCTGCTGGCGTCGGCCACCTTGCGCTTGAGGATAGAGACTTGCTTGAAGCGATTGGACTTGGTGAGCGGCTCAATGGCACTGGCTGGGTCCAGGTCATTGCCTTCGAGCATCAGCTTGATTTCACCGGCCATGAACAGGCGGGCAATCAGCAACACGGTTTCCCACTCGGGTTTCCACCCCCAGGGGATACCGGCAAAGCGGTCCACCACATCAGACAAAAGCACGCGGGTTTGGCTGGCAGCCAAGTTGAGGTAGTCGCGCAGTTCTTTGATAGCCAGGGCGTTGCCTTCATCACCATTCAAGTCCAGACCAGGCGTGCTGAGGCTGTCCGCGCTGAGCACGGCTTTGATTTCGGCTTGCGGATCGGCCTGACGCACTTTCAGGAAAGGCAGCTTGCTGTAGGTGTTGGTGATGAGGTAGTTGAGCAAGTCGTCGAGCACCTTGTCGGGGCCAGCGGCTTTGATGGGCACCACCTGGCCCAGGGCAAAGAATTCGCCGGTGGTGATGAGTTCACTGAGCTGACTGACCAAGCGAACGCGGCGTTCACGGTTTTCGTCCTTGCGGTCGGCCAGGATGCGTTTGAGCGATGGCGTGGCTTGATCGGCTTTGGGGCTGACGATGTATTTTTCTATCTGCTGGTAGAGCGCCAGTTCAATGTCAAGCCGGTCACCCTCGGCCAGACGAACGATGGCTTTGCCATGGCCCTCGGCGCTGCGCAAAATACATTTGGCGGCTTGCAGCTTGTCGTAGTCATCACCCAGCGGGGTGAGCACTTCAAAACTGAGGGCGTGACTGGCTTGGCGCCAGGGCGCACCGTCGAGCAGGCGGTTGAATTCGTAGTCGCCCTTGGTGTCGCGGTGGCGCACCTTGGTTTGGCCGCTGAAGATTTCATCAAAAATGATTTCAGCCAGCAATCGGGACTTTTCTGCGGCCGAGACTTCGACATGGCCAATTTCACGGGCCACATCGCGCTCTTCGTTGGTTAAAAAGAACCACAGGTCGCCATTGCGGCTGACCAGGCGTTGTTGTTCTAGGCGCGCCAGGCTTTCCTGGATTTTGCGTTTGAGGACCAGCTTGTCGGCATCAATCTGGTCGATGCACAGCGTGGCCAGGTTGTCGATGTTGGGTTTGACAATGTCGGGGATGTAGCGGATGAGGAACATCGCCTTGAGCAGCTCACAGTCGTAGGGCTGGAGCAACACGTTATCCGGTGCCTGGTCAATCGAGCGCTTGGCTGCGCCATCAATGAAGCTTTCGATCGACGAATAAAAGTCATACAAAGGCACCAAGGCATCCGTGCTCTTGTTGGCATTGTTGACCGCTGCGGCTTGAAAGGCATCCAGCAAGGAGCGCTCGCCTTGCGACAGGTGCTTGCCGGTGGCGCCTACCTTGCGAATGGATTCAAAAATCTTCTGCAATAGCGTGAACTGGTAGGGCGCAAAGGGATAGGTTGCTTCAAACTCAGCAGCATCTTTGTACCCACGCAGGCTGACCGCGTTGCCAACAAAACTGAGTTGGTTGTTGATTACGTCACTTTTGCTGGCAAATACATCTCGCAGTAAAACGTGAGCGGCTTCGGTTTTGGACAGTAGGCGCTCGCTGATGACTTCGTCAGTATTGCTGCTGGCCAGTGACAAACGGGTGTGAAAACGGCCCTGAATCTTGGAAAAGTCTTGGCTGCGGGCCAAATTGGCATCACCAATGGCGGCATCAATATCTGCCTGACTGGTGACGATGACCCAAGCGCGGCCCTTGCAACGGGTACCGAGTTGCTCGGTGATGGTTTGCAGGCTGAGCATCAGGTGGGAATTGTTGCCAATGAACTGACCCGCCTCATCAACCAGAAAGATGACTTTATGGTTGGCAGCTTTTGTAGCCAAGTATTCATTGACCAGCTTGGCGAACGATTCGATGCTGCTGGAGTAGCTTTCACGAGCACTGTCAAACCATTTGCTGGCTGACTCGGTGGTCATTTTGAGGGCTTGGGCGAGCGCGTGCACGATGTCATCGCGTAAAAAATCAACAGCATCGCGTTCTTGCGCCCATGTGCTGCCATTGGATTGCGCAAACGCTGCTTTGAATGCATCGAACGCGCCTTTGGACTCCAGATAGCGCTCCATCTCTGCAATGTGCGGCATGTCTCCCGAATAGCCCAACTTGTTGTTGAAAACATGCAGAAAGACATCCAGAATGGGGTCGGCAGCGGCCTTGTTGGCTTTGGCATCAATGTTGAAAAGGATGACATCGGCAGTACCCGACACGGCGCGATGAATGTCGGCCAGCAGCATGGCATCTTTGATTTTTTGTTGGTCAAAGAATGCGGCCGCGTTGCGCTGTACGCCCGTTTGCGGGCTGTGTGCCTCAATGTCTTCCAGCAAATACGACAAGATTTTGATGAAGTGCGACTTGCCCGAACCAAAGAAGCCGGACACCCACACGCCCATGCGGTCGGTGATGGCGGCATCATGCGGGCGGTCGATGGCAGCCAGATAGGCATCAAAAAATTTGCGCAGATAGTCACTGATTTGCTTGGTAACTACATACTCTTCCAGCTCTTGCCAGACGCTGGCAGCGTCCATCTGATCGGCCTTGACCACGCCGTTAATGGGCCGATTGATCGGCTTGATGAAGAGTTCGCTGATGTTCATGACTGAATTGAGTTGTTTGAGTTGAGCCCTGGTGACGAAGGCTGTTGATTCATGCTGTCTCGGGTACCAGTCTGAATGCGCGGTAATAGTGGTCTTCTGCCAGCATGTTGAACAAGCGCAGAGAGTGACCGTCGTAACGCCCCGGAAAGAACATCAGTAATGGCGTATTGCCCATGATGGGGTGCAAGGCTGAAAGCAAGGTATGGGTGCGCAGCATGGGGTAAACCGCGCCCACGCCAGTCAGAATCAGTAAATCAAGTGCAGCAATGTCGAATTGACTGGCAACTTTTTGCGCCAATTTGTCTTCTTTGAGTACCGAACGCAGGGCCGCCAGCGTGCTGTCATCGCCCTTGGTTTGCTGCATAGCTAAGGTTTTGTCCAAAAGCTTGCGCTCTTCAAGCAAACCTGTGACCAGTTGCAGCAAATCGACCGTACCGGTCTGGATGGGTGGCACATGTTTGGACAACGCGGGAAGTATGGTGCCAGCAAAAAAGTCCCGCACATCAAGCTCGCGCTCTGCGGGATAGTCAAAGACCCAGAAACCGATCTCATTGCCCAGACCCTTGCTGTCCAGAAAATCACGCGAGGTGATGCGGGGCAATATCTGGTTCAAACGCTCTTCAAGGCTCAGCGTCATGGGGTGCGCTCCATACAATCAAGGACATAAATTTCATGGTGGTGCAACAAGTAGCGATGCACCTCGGGGTGCAGGTGTGGCGGTGTTAGCTTCATGGTGCGGGCGTTTTCAAGGTATTTGCTCTCAGACAAGATGCGGACAATAACCTGAAACAACTTGGCTTTGGTGGAGGCTGACCAGTCTGCCACCGCAGCGTCATGGTGCGCGCATTCGGTTAAAAAATCTTGCCAGTCCAGGGGCGTCAAGCTGGGTTCCAGACGGCGTTGGCGGTTGGCGTACACCAAGCGCATGAAGTTACCCAACAACTGACTGTGCTTGACTGCTGCAGCCAACAGCAATTGGTTGACGACTTCGCCTTCACGCTCGGCAATCATTTGCCAGGCCACTTTGTCCAATGTGGTGAGACGTTTGCGAATCAGTGTGGCCTGCCTGCGTGCGGTGGCAGGAGTTTTCTTTTGCAACAGGTTGTCCACTTCGATGGCTTGTTGCCAAGTGGTGACATCAGGCGCTGTCAAGAGCAGTTTGGCAATGCGCTTGCTCTCCAACGCGAGCAGAGAACCTGCGGAGATTTCTGCGTTGAACACGGTCATGCCAGTGGCTCACTCGACATAGTTTGATGCCGCTTGCAAAAAGCTTTTTTGCACTTTTGATCGCAATGCGGGCGGTGCCAGCACCTGCACATCGGCCCCATACCGCATGATGTCGCCAATCAGTTCCCTATCGTCCGCATACGGAAACGACAACACATAGCTGCCATCGTCATCAAACGCACTCTCTTGCATCGGGTGCCAGGTCTCCCCTGCCACCCAGCGTGCCCGCTCAGGTGTGAATTTCAGCTTGGCCCAGGCTTGGGCCGCACCATTAAAGATGCCATAACTGTTGCCCAGCGACTGGTCAATGGCTTTGTCGCTGACCTCTTTGGCGTTTGTATCGAGCACTTCGAGATGGGTGATGGCATCGACACTGAAGTTGCGCACATCGTCACGCAAGTGGCACCAGGCATCCAGGTACCAGTTGTCACGGTAGTGCACCAGGCGCTGGGGTGAGACTTCACGTTCAGTGGTGATGCCGTTTTGCCGGTTGAAATGCCAGATTTTGAGGCGCTTGCGCTCCATGGTGGCGGTAGCGACCAACTCGAATGATTTGGCAATCACGATGCGTTTGCCGGCATGAACGATGCGGATGCGCTTGGCCACGTCCTGGCTGGCCAGGCCGTGTTTGCCCATCAGTTGGGTCAAGCGAATCTGAAGGGGTTTGAGTTTGGCGCCCAGCAGGCCAGGCTCCAACTGCTCCAGCAAATGCTGAATGGTGACCAAAGACAGGATTTCTTCCTGGGTAAACCACAAACCAGGCAGTTCACTTTCACCATGACTCTTGTCCAGGGTGTAGCCACCCAAGTCGCGGTCGAATTCAATGGGAACATGGAGTTGGTCGCGCAGCTTGGCAATGTCGCGCCGCAGGGTGGCTTTGGAGACCTCCAGCGTGGCCATGAGGTTCTGTGCGGATACGGCTGTACGACTGCTCAACAGGCTTTTGAAACGGTACAGACGCACAAGCTCGCTCATCAGTTCTCCCTTTGCATGACGATTGGCTTTTTGGGCTTCTTGTTATTCATGCAAATCATAGCGCAAGTCCGCACAAATAAAGGGCTCCACAGGGCTTGGGATTGGGCTTGTAGGTGTACCCAAGCCTCGATTTGTCCCCATGGAGCCGTCCCCTGAGTTCACTCTGTGTGACAGCGTGATCGTGATGTGATGGTGGCAATGGCTTTGGTTGGCCTCAGACTGTTGGATTGGCCGGTTTTTGCTTGCCCCTGCCTTCTTGTGACTTTTTGCGCAGGAACGCAGGAATGGCATCACTGGTCTCGTCGCCGCTGTAGCGTGCTTCGGACTTGGAAGACAACCGGGTGGACATGCGCATGGCACTAAAACGCACCTCTTTGACCATCATGTCGGGGTCACGCTCGGCAAGCTCTCGCAATTGCTGCAATTTGTCTTGCAACCAGGGGTGAGCGCCAAAGCGGGTTTGCAACTGCTTCATTATCTTGCGCGCGCCTTGGGTGTCACCCTGCTGCACCAAGGCACGTAATGCTTGGCTGGCATGGGCAAATTCAACTTCTTGCAGGCGGTCATGCACCGCCTGGTCTGCGGGTAATGCTGCAAATGCTGCCGCTTCAAGCGCTGGCAAGCTCAACATCGCGGCATGGGCGGTGACAGTTTCACCTTCCAGGGTGGTGGCTTGCAGTGATGCCGCCAACAGGTCGCGGGTTTGGTTGACGGCGGTGGGGCTGACATGCAGGCGCAGCATCATCCAGGACTCAGCTCCCCATGCCAAGTCACTCAGGTGATAAGTGCCGTCCGTGGCTTGCTGAACCAGACCCACCGGTTCGATGATCACACCCGGTGCGGGGATGAGTTTGATGTGAAGACCGCGCAAGCACAAGGACTGCAGAAGCTGAAACTCTTCGTCAAAGCTGTCATACAGGTCTTCTGCGGTCTGGCCGTAATACTGCTGGCCACCGCCGGCGCGTGCCATGGCGATCATCAAGTCTTCATTGAAGCCGCGACCCAAACCCACCGTGGTGGTGGTGACACCCTTGGCCAGCCACTCACTGCAATGCTTCTCGATAGGGGCGATGTCGCACAAACCGTTGTTGGCCTGGCCATCCGACAACAGAATGACACGGGAAATGCTGGCATCGATGCCGCCTTCAAGCTGTTTGGCACCAGCCTCCCAGCCGCCAAACAGGTTGGTGTTGCCGCCACTCTGAACGCCTGCAATAGCCCGGCGAACCGAATCGGCCGATTTCACGGGAGCCAAAGGCATCAACACATCGACTTGGTTGTCATAGACCACCACCGCGAGTTGATCTGCGGGTGTCATGCAACCCGCGATGTGACTCACGCAACGCAGGGCTTCATGCAGGGGTTGACCGTCCATGCTGCCAGAGCGGTCGACGACTAGTGCCAGTCGTTTGGCGGTGATCTTGGCTTTGCTGGTTTCGGGTTGATCCGGTGCCTGAACGCGAACCATGACTTCAATGACACCGCCCTCAGCGGGAACAGCGGACTTCACGGGGGACAGCAAGACGGTGGGTTCAATCATGGCACTTCTCCTTGAGGTTTGGAGGGAGAAGTTTGAACCTGGCCAGGGTCAAGACGTGCACCTGCCAAGCTGTGATTTCAACCAGTCGATTCAGTGCGAATAGGCTGGTCGCAGGGTCACGTGGTGAGCTTCATCGCTGGTAGCGTGCGGTCACAGATCGAAGTCCCTGTTCAAAGACCCCGCTGCCACTGCGATCGCAGTCTGCTGTCTTCAGGATGGTCGATGGCGTTTTGAACTTCCTGCATCAGCCGATCTTTCTCCGCACCCAGCACACCTTTGAGGACCAACCAGTTCGAGGCATGGTCACTTCGAAACACGGTGCGTTTTAGCTCCAGTGCTTGGAGGAATTGCGCCATCTCGACAAACAGTTCTTGCTGGTTGAGCGGTTCCCACTGCGGGAAGGCTTGGCGAAACCGGTCTTCCCCCTGGGGGAAGCTCACCACCAGAGTGGCCAGAAATTCAGGTTGGGTCAAATTGATCAGACGCGCAGAGTTGGCTGCATGCTGCTGTGAAAGTATTTGACCACCCAGTCCATTGAGCAGCATGACCGAGCGGGAAATGCCAGCTGCACCCAACTTATCCAATGCATCACGCGTTGTCTCGAATGTTTCGCCTTTGTTGACATGCAGCAGCACCTGGTCATCACCGGACTCTGCACCGACGTAAACCAGTGACAAACCCGCCTCGCGCAGCTCAATCAGTTCCTGAACGGTCTTATGACGCAGATTGCGGGGCAGGCAGTAACTTGAAATCCGTCTGACTTTTGGAAGATGGACTTTGATGGCTTCCAACAAACTCATCAACCGGCGTGTTGACAGCACCAGTGCATCACCATCACCCAGAAAGACCCGTTGCACATCGGATGCGAACTGCTCACCACAGCGCCTGATGGCATCCAGCAGAACTTGTTCATCGCCTGCATGAAACTTCTTTTGCGGTGCGGTGTACATCTCACAGTAGGTGCACTTGTTCCATGAACAACCGTTGGTCACAGGCAGGATCAGAGACTGCGCTTCACTGGGTGGGCGAAAGACCGGGTTGATGTATTGGATGGGAAAGACTTGAGGCACGGGGAGATTGGAAATCTAAGAAAAAGCCCGGCACGGTGGCCGGGACTGAACCCTTGCGGGCCTCGTTCAGGGAGGAAAAACGAGGGGGGTTTATCCCCGCGTTGAATCTATCACAATCGTCTATGCGTGGCTGATCACTGCACCCAGATCATGCACGTCATGTCCGCAGCGACTTGTGGCAACTCTCAAAATCTTCAGAGGCATTGCTCATAATGCACAGCACCATTCCAATCAAACCACTCACACTATTTCTTGCGACAATAAGCCACTGACAAAATCTTCACGTCAGCAAACAACAAGGACACACAACTCAATGGCAACTGCAAAGAAGACTGCGCCCAAGGCTGCAGCAACTCCCAAGAAGGTCGCAAAGGTAGCAACACCAGCCAAGGCATCCAAGCCCGTGGCCAAGGTGGCTGCAAAAGCGCCCGCGAAGAAAGCGCCTGTTTCAAAGGCAGCCAAAGCCATCGCCAAGCTCAGTGCCAACATTGCCAAGCTGACCGAGCGCAAAGACAAGATCAACGCAGAAATCAATGCCCTGCGTGATCAGCGCACTGCACTGAAAGCTGCACCAGCCGCTGCACCGGCAGCAGCACCCAAGGCCGCCCCTAAAGCGCCAGTTGCCAAGAAGGCCGCCAAACCTGCTGCCAAAAAATAGACTTCGCAGCAAAGTTGCGAACTCAACGATGGGCTCTTTAGGGCCCATCGTCATTTGTGGCCAAGATGTTTTGCGATTTCATCCTTGCTTCTATCGATCCTTGCATTGAATTGCAATTTTCTCGGTTGGTTTCTTGGTTTGACACGACCCCTGGCCACCTAAACCCCCAACCCCACCTGCATCACCGCCACATTGGCCAGATACACCGCCGTGCCAATACGTGCCACCTGATCAGGCTGGCAGTCCTGCGCATCGCCCATCCCCAGCACGGCAGCCAGGGTCTGGCCCAGACCCGCATCAGCACGCTGCAAGTTGTGCAGTGCATCCTCCAGCAACAGACCCATCAGCTTCTTGGCATACGAGCGACTCGGTGCCCCATTGCGCCCGGATGGACGAAACAGGGGATGGGTGCAATGAAACACACCACAGGAATACAGCAAAGCTGCCACAAAGGCCACAGACCGCTCATGCGGCAAAAGATCAACAAAAGCCTTGGCCTGCCGGGCTGCCCGCAGCGCCTGATTGATCGGCAGCAGCATCTGCGTCTGTTGAGGTGCAGCATTCACCGACTGTCTTGAAATGCGCGGGAAGAAATAGGACTCCACCACCTCGGCATCCGCCAGGGCATCCCTGACAAAGCGCTCCAGGGCTGAGCCCGATGGCAAATCACAGGCCTTGATCATGACCTGGCGCAATACCTGCACTTCAGACGCTGGCAAGCGAGACATTCTTGGTGCAGGCAGGCCATTCATGGCGTGCATCAAGGACGGGAATTTGACTGAATTGCTGTTCTTCATAAAACTTCTCCTTGGAAATGGTCCTGTTGAACTAAACCGCTGACGCGGTGGTTGGAACACGCAGCGCTACCACCGCGCTTTCTTTGGCGCCTATCTTGCATTGGTGCGTGATTAGGTGAAACCTTTGAACTGGGGAACATCCCCCGCTTCAAAGGAAACTCACCATGACACCTCTGCGTAAACGCATGCTCGATGCGATGATTCTGCGTGGCTTTGCCCAGCACACCCAGGACACCTACCTTGGCGCTGTGATACGACTGTCCCAGCACTACAACTGCAGTCCGGATCAGCTCAGCGACGATCAGATTCAAGCGTATTTGTTGCATCTGCTGCAAGAGCGCCAGCGAGCCCGCTCCACCGTCAACCTGAGCTCATGCGCGGTGCGATTTTTGATCTGCGACGTGCTGGGCCAGACCGAACGACGCGTGCAGATTCCGTTGGGTCGCAGCCCACAGCGCCTACCCGAACTGTTGTCCCGCGCTGAAATAGCGGCACTTTTCGCATCCCTCACATCAATCAAAGCGCGCACCTTTTTAATGACCGCCTATGCCACCGGTCTGCGCCTGAGCGAGCTATGCCATCTGCGAGGGCGCGACATCGACTCTGCCCCCGACCGCATGTGCATTCGGGTTGTCCAAGGCAAAGGCGCAAAAGACCGCTACGCTCTACTCACACCCGATTTGCTGGACCAATTGAAGCTGTACTGGCGCGCCTGCCGCTCTGGTGCCAAGGGTGACGATTGGCTGTTTACGAGTCGCCGTGATCCTTCGCAAGCCTTGGCCTGCGGCTGTGGCCAGTATTACTACTACACGGCCCGCAGCGCTGCAGGCATCACCAAGGAAGGTGGCATCCACTCGTTACGCCATGCCTTTGCCACACATTTACTCGAAGCTGGGATTGACTTGAACAGCATCAGTAAACTGCTGGGGCACGCCCAATTGAGCACCACCTGCCGCTACCTGCAGATGGCCCGCCCCGGCATCAGCACAGGCGGCGCTGCATTGGCGCTGTTGTCGCAACTGCCATCGGTATCGCCACCGCCACCGCCACCACCGATCCCAACACCGTCCAAGACTTGAGTCACGCGCACCATGCGCGCCACCTTGGCCGATGTGCTGCGTGAGTTTGGCGCGGTGTATCTGGTAAAGCACATCCTGGGCACGGTACAGGCCAAAGCTTGGCGGGCCATTGTTGCTTGCCGCACGGCGCTACTGGGTGGCCAGCGGCTTGACTGCGACGCGTGTGGCCACAGTCACTGGCAATACCACTCGTGCCGCCACCGCTGCTGCCCGCAGTGCGGTACACGCGCCAAAGAGGCTTGGCTGCAAGGGCGGCTGACTGAGGTGTTGCCCGTGCCGTACGCGCATTTGGTGTTTACCTTGCCGCACTGTTTGAATGCGCTGTATGGTGCCCACCCGCGCTGGGTAATCGACACCTTATTCACCTGCACAGCCAAGACGCTCACGGAGTTTGCAGCCAACCCCAAATGGATGGGTGTGAGTGGCGGCACGGGTGCTTTCAGTGTGGTGCTGCACACTTGGACGCAGGATTTGCAACTTCACGTGCATGTTCACGTGGTGATGGCCTGCGGGGTGCTGGACCAGCAAGGCCAATGGGCACTACCTGCACGCAAGCCAGACTTTTTGTTCCCGGTGCAGGCGCTGTCCAAGGTATTCCGTGGCAAGTTTATGGCGGCTCTGGCGCAGGCCCATAGCGGCAGCCAAATCGCGTTTGATCCGCAAAGGAGCGATGCCGCATGGAGTCAGCGGCAAAAGCAGCTCTACAAGCACAACTGGGTGGTGTATGCCAAGACGCCTCTGGCTGGGCCGTCTCAAGTCCTGGAGTACCTGAGCCGCTACACGCACCGCACGGCCATCAGCAATGAGCGCATTCGCTGGATCAGTGACAGCCAGGTGGCATTTGCAGTGCGAGCAGACGACAAGGGCGGCAAACGGGTGCAAAAACTCGATGGCCAAGAGTTCGTGCGTCGCTTCTTGCAGCATGTGCTGCCCAGAGGAGTCAAACGCATTCGCCACTATGGGGTGTTGGCCTCGGGCTGCAAGGCGGTCAAACTCAGCGCAGCACGATTGGCCTTGCAGGTGCCCGCTCTAAACCCCCAGGCAGTCGAGTCAGCGCAGGCGTTCATGGCGCGTGTGGCCAAAGTGGACATCGACCTGTGCCCTTGCTGCAAACTTGGGCGACTGCATGTTGGTGCAACACTGATGGGCCAGCGCTATTTGCCAGCGCCGATCAGTACGATGTCTGTAAATAACCGGGATCCACCATAATGTTGCGCCGCTGCTCACGCTGCCTCGGATTGACTCAGCGCCTCGCAGCGTTAGGCTGGGTGCTGCGCGTTTTCCTGTCGAGAACCCTCACGTGTCACGGAAAATGCTCCAAGCGGACCAAGACTGCCGCCACTCTTGAGGCACTTTGCACCTTTATCGCTGGTGCAACGCCCCAATCCATCCCCGTGAACTGATTCAACTGACACCGCGAAGCTTTCAATCCCCTATCGCAACCACCTGTGGTGGCGGTTTAGTCCAACTCGGTTTATCTCCCGCCGTTCAACAGCTGTACTCTCCGGAAACGTTAAGGCGGCGGAAGATAAACGCTATTCGTTTTGTTGTGTGACCTGGTCCA
>Ga0210041_1003659_pt1 | contig 11813 bp, 9 predicted proteins | sample CryGeymeta201503_FD_183973 | JGI IMG/M metagenome (GOLD analysis project Ga0210041, IMG submission 183973) | Groundwater microbial communities from Crystal Geyser aquifers in Utah, USA - Crystal Geyser metaG 2015-03 (SPAdes) (version 2) | ecosystem: Environmental > Aquatic > Deep subsurface >... | reverse complement strand
TCAGTAAATCGGTGTGTTTGGCTTCCTCAAATAAAAATGTGGTTAGAAATAGTTCTTCTTCAATTCGTTTTTCGCCTGATACAGCCAAAAGCAACGGAACAATTTCATTAGTAACACTTTCCTCGCCAGACTGAAATAAACTGGTAAGATGCAAAATGAGTTCTTTTTCCTCGGCGCTACAAGATTCCCAATCCGAACAATCTTGATCAAAATTGATATCTGATGGATTCCAAATTCCTAAGACTTTTGCCTTTTCGTACAAACGATAAGGAAAAACATCGGTATTGATGCGTCTTTTCATGGTAGAAAGCGTTGCATCTTTATTAAGTATTTGCTCAGGTTCATCAACTAAATTAGGCGCTATTTCTTGCTCTGATTTTTTTTCTACAAGCTGTACACTTGCCGCAATTCTTACTAAGTCTTTAGCTGATGCGGTATAACGAGAAAGTGTAAATAATGAACCTTTTGTCAGTTTTAGTTTCCCGGTTAATAAAGCAACTAGCGGATCACCATTCGTTTTTAAAAGATGCTCCCAAGCTTTATGTTCACCTTTTATTTCATACGAAGAAGGCGCTTCAAGGGCTTCATTTCCGCTTAAACTTTGTTCACAAATACCATTTTTCAAATTTAACCAAACGGCTTTTTTTTGATCTCCATCAACAGAAATAAACCGAATTGGATTTACCCAACCTTTTCCGTTTTCTTTATAATCTGCGTCGTCGTTTATTTGATTTACGTACGCTTCTGTCCATTCTTTGCCAAATAAATCCATGTTTAATCTCCAATAATTCTGCTAAAGATAATTGCTAAAATGTATACTTCTACTTGATTCAATAAAACTGAGTTCGAGGTAAAACTTAAATTTCAATTGATGATTTAGGAAATAAATTTTTGCCAAATTTAAGTTTAAGGCTTCTTTTTAAGGTTTCTCACTGTGCTGATGACTAATCAAACTCAAGTTTATACTTTAAAGGGTTCGTTTTTACTCCACCAATCCCAAGCTTTTAATAAGCAAATAATCGTTTTCCCATCTGAAATAGTTCCGTCTAAAGCCCAATCTACGGCTTGTTTGAATGAAACTCTGAATGGTTCAAGAAATTCGTCTTCGTCTGTGTTTTTGGGAATTTCAGATAAATTCCATGCTACATAAATATGAATCACTTCGTCTGAGTAGCCAATTCCTGGATAAAAATGCCCTACATATTCCATGTTTTTGCAAACAACTCCCGCTTCTTCGGCTAATTCTCGTTCCCCAGTTACTTCAGGCGCTTCACCGGGATCGAGTTTTCCGGCGGGAACTTCGATAAAGATTTGCTCAGCAGGATATCTGAATTGATGTAATAAAACGATGTCTCCATTTTCATAAACTGGAATTACTGCAGTTGCACCGGGATGTTTAATCCATTCTCTTGTTGCCTCGCTTCCATCAGGCAAGCGCGCAGTATCTCTACGTACATTTAATAGTTTACCTTTAAACACTTCCATGGTGTCTATTCGGGTTTCAATTAGTTTTTTCACAAACTTCATAAATAAACGGTTTGATTTTATTATTTTTGCAGCGGTTCAAACTACATAAAATTTCAACTGGCTGCGGTAAAATTAGATTAAATTGAGCATTTCAGAAAAACTTTCCGAAAATATTGATGGACATGAGGTTCAGGTTAAACATCTTGTTTTTACGGTGTCTAACTTTTTATCCTTTTCCCGGATTCCTGCGGCTATTATTCTGGTTTATTTACATTCTCAGTACAAAGAATCTTGGACTTGGGGGATTTTCACGATCATTTTATACATCATTTTGTCAGATTTTCTTGATGGTTGGGTAGCACGTTGGCTAAATCAAGTTTCCGAATTGGGAAAATCAATTGATCCATTTGCTGATAAACTCGGCGCATTTATCATGTTCTATTATTTGATTTCCATTGGCTGGATTCCCTATTGGTTTTTGTGGTTTTTCGTTATTCGAGATGGGATGATTTTAATGGGATCCACGATTATTAAAATCAGATACGGGAAAGTGGCGATGTCGGTAATGTCTGGTAAAATATCCGTTAATGTGTTGGCACTCTATTGGTTAGCGACATTCTTTTATCCTGAAGCGAAGGAAGCCCATGTTTATATTTTATCGGCAACTGTTGCTATAATGGTATATTCCTTTTTTGATTATATGATTCGATTCTTTAAGATTATTAAAGGGGCAGAGTTTAATTAAGTGTTTCTTGCTCAATTTGGGATATCTTCGATTTACTAATTGATTTCATCTTTTTGGGAATAAGTGAACATTTCAAACTTCCCCATTTTGAATAATTCATGATATGAGCGGACTCTGAAAAGTTACAGAATAGCTTTCAGCGATTTCATGCAATATTAAATAGTAAATGCCGCAGAATCGACTTTTCGGAAAAAGCTCGTGATTGTTAAAAATAATACCAATTTGGGCCACATCAATCGGTAAACTTTTAGTGTTAGTCAGTTCTTTCAGTGAAGGTAAAAAAAGCAAATGAACGTTTTTTAATTATTCTAAACAGCAAATAGAAGAATAATCCAAAAGGGCCAACAATCAGAATTACGGGAATAATAATCAGTCTAATCAGCCACGATTTTTCAAATTGTATGGAATCATGAGCGACCCAGCGACCAATCCAAACATCAGAAAGAATCATGTGATTCCATGAACCCAAAAATCCGGCATCTGTTGTTAAAAAGGCTTTCATTTCCGGAAAAGTCGGTTTAAAAATGATTTGAACTATTTCCTGCATTACAGGAACGGTTTGAATTACAAACAGTAAACTCATTACCAATAAAAAAATATCGACGGCCAACATTGCTTTTTTATTTGTTGGGATGAACAAAATGAGCAGCCAAAATGGGCCAGGAATGTACGATAGAAATGAGAATAATAGCTCGTTTGTGGTATTCATAAGGGTATTTGCTTTATGTAGTTTGTAACAGGCATAAAAAATAGCTCCAATTCAAAATTTTTCAAATGATTATTATCAATCATAAATCAAAATCATAATCACATGCCTTCAAAACACCACTATGCAGTTATTCAGCAAAAAATAATGGAATGGATTAGTTAATTAAACTCATAGAATTATTCAATTTATCTGTTCATGTAAGATTACTGATTACTCAGGAACTCTTAGCCGAAGTTTTTGTACATTCGTTATCTGATTTACCCAAGCTTACCATGATTCACTTAATACAGGTTCTTTTTTTTGGTTTTAATCTGTTTATAGCAACTGCTGATTCTATTTGGAATCGGGATGCAGTATTACGTGACAGCAGCGATTTTTTTTCTATATCACAACAAGTTTTTTATGCAAGTGATTCCACCAATTTGTGGACAATCGAAACTATTCAAGACGCTGAAATACAAAAACAATTTACCCAAAACGACGAACTGACCCTTCAATTCTTTGATGACATTGAACATACCTATTGGTTGAAAATTGATCTGAGTAATAAGAGTGAATCAAATGAATGGGTAATTGAAATTCCTTTTTCCAAAATTTCGTTTTTACATTGGTACTTCAATGAAAAGGGCGATTGGCTTGAATATAAAGACGGATTTGAAATTCCTGAATCAAAGCGTTTTTTCAAATCGCGTTTTCCAGCTATGCTTGTTAGATTAAATAAAGGGGAATCGAAAACGATTTATATCAGCATTTCGAAGTATAATCTATCTATTCCCATACATATCATGAAGTTACAAACCTATATTCAGTTAAACAGACAACGCGATATGACTTTTAGTGTTATTGCAAGTCTAACCTGTTTCATGGTATTCATGATTTTCTTTATTTATTATTTGTATCGTTTACCCTCCTTTTTCTTATTCGGTTTATATGCTTTAAGTGTTGTTCTCTTATTGATTTCATTCGAAGGTTATTTGCCACCTTTGCCATTTGCGCAATTAACCATGTTTTTTTCTATTGTTTTTACCCTTTCCTTTTATTCCATAAAAAAGCATTCTGAACGAGTAAATCGAGTTTATAAAGGTATTGCCGTTTATTTCTTTATGTTTTTTGTTTTTAGCATTTTCATGAGGTATTCAGAGAACAGAACATGGGTACCTTTTCTTTTGCAGGTAAACTATTTGTTTATTCTAACACCTTCAATACTTTGGCTTTCTTATTATGCGTGGAAGAAAAAAGAATCTCAAGTGGGATTTTACTTGTTTGGAATTATAGTTCAGCTTGTTTTTATTGCCGCAGAAATACTTACAATTAATTTAGGATTCAGACGCTTTACTGTAAATCTGGTATCTGTCGGGTTTTTTCTGGAAATGCTGATATTTGCTTTAGCTTTGCTAATTAGAGCGTATAAAGACAGGCAACATTTGATTAAATCGCAACAATTAGCGCAGGAAAATGCACTTACAATTGCTAGAGAAAAAGCGGAACTCATTCTTAATCAGAATAAACTTTTGGAAGAAAAAGTGATACAACGCACAGCAGAGTTGAACAAACAAAAAAATGATTTATTTCAGGCAAATCAGAAACTGGAAGAATACAATAAAGAAAAAGATTATATCATGTCTGTAATTAGTCATGATATTCGATCTCCATTTACAGGCGTTATTGGTTTTTGTGAATTATTATCTGATGACATAAAAGAACTAGACCAAGAACAGATTGGAGATTTTTCCAAAAAGATTCAGGAAAATGCAGAAGAAGTACTCACCTTATTTGAAAATCTGTTAGAATGGTCGAATGCAAACTTAACAGAAAAAGAAAAAAATAAAGAACAGGTTTATCCTAAAGAGAAAGTTGACGAAATACTCAGAACATATCAATTGAGCATTCAAAAGAAAGGAATTCTAGTTTTAAATGAATGTGACCCAAATAGTTTCTTTCTTTCTGATGGAACATACGTTTCCATTATTCTTAGAAATTTAATTTCAAACGCCATAAAATTTACTCCGACTGGTAAAAAAGTGACCATACACACACAGATAAATCAAGAACATCTCCTTGTTATTGTTTCAGATGAAGGAGTTGGCATTCCTAGAGAAAAATTGCAACAGCTTTTCGAATATAGCAAATCAAAATCAACCGTGGGAACCGACAAAGAAAAAGGAACGGGGCTTGGGCTTTCGGTGTGTAAAAAATATGTGGATAAATTAGGCGCAACGATTTCCGTTGAGAGTGAATTAGGAGTTGGAACAAAGTTTTTTGTTCAGTTTAAATAAAAAAATATCGTATCCCCTTAAGAATTGAATCTTTAATTCTTGCCAATTCATCTTTCAAAATGCTTAACCTGCATAATCTATAACTTCGAAATCATTTAGTACTGCAATAGAATCATTTTTTACTAATGCGGATTCAATTTTTAGTTTTTCTTCAAGAATTTTTCTTTTCTGAATGCGATTATAATGGTCTAAAGCTTCATTTATATACCTATTTCTAGGCATATTAACTTTAGAAAGGATTTCTTCGGTTTATCCAAAAATGGTGTCGTCTATTTTTAAGGATATTGTTTTCATACTTGTAAAATTTGATTTCAATAGTATATCATTTTCTACTTCAATTCAAAATTGAGCTTATATTTTATCTTGATAATTGAATATTCCAGTTAACTGGAATCGCCAAATTTTTAAACTTTTTGATGAGTTGGCCACCCTCTTATTCTCCCTCCAATTGGACATCCATTTTTCAAATTTAATTTTATAAGGGAGAGACTTGCTAACACAATTCTACTTTTATATAAAAATCACGAGTTCTTATTCGCTAGTATAAACTCAGATTTTTCCCAATAAATCTTTTAATAACCTGAGTTCGGATTAAGAATCAAGTATCCGCCCGACCAACCCCATCTTGAAGCTATATTGAAGAAGCGTTTACCTTGTTGATAAAAAGCGAGGAATTTATGTCAAAGAAAGAAGAAATGTACGCTATGCTAGCTGAGTATAGAGCAAGCGGAATGAGTCAAAACGAATTTTGCCTGTCCCGACAAATTAGTTTGCATGTACTTAAATATTGGACACGCAAAGAAAGGGCAGAAAAAGGATCTGCACATCCTTTGAAGATGCGATTTGTTCCCTTGCAGGTACAAGAGCCACTAGCAAGTTCGTTGGAAATTGTTTTCCCCAATGGAGTAAAAGTGAGGGGATTTGGCTCCGATGCTGATTTAGTGATGCGAGTTGCACAGCGTTGGGAAACAGGATTGGGATGCTGAGCCTGAATTCTGGATTGAGGTTTGAATTTTATCTGCCACCATGCGACATGCGTAAGAGTTTTAATGGCTTATGCGGACTGGTGCGCAATGAACTTGGTCGGGAGCCGAATTCGGGTGAAGTGTTTGTTTTTTTGAGTCGGGATCGAACCTCGCTTAAGTTACTGCATTGGGAACGGGGTGGCTACGTCTTATACTACAAAAAACTTGAAGAAGGGACCTTTGCTCTTCCAAAAATAAAGGGAAAAAGTGGCCTGCTTAGCTGGGCGGAATTCGTTCTTTTGATGGAGGGTTTGAGCTTGGAAACTCGGGTTGAAAAAAAGCGATTTAATCGGTAAAAAAGAAGAAAAAAAAGCAAAAAAAGACGAAGAAAAGTTCATTTTATGTAGCATAAGATACTGATATTTATTATCTTATACCCATGAATAACGAGCTGAGAAACCTGTCGAATAAAGAGTTGATTGAGCAACTCGAGCGCATGCAGACTGAACTGGATAAGACCCAGTCTCAGCTCGATCAGGCTCACTTGCAACTTGATCAGACTCAAGCGCAACTGGATAAGACCCAACAGGATTTGGCCATGAAGCAACGACAATACGAATGGCTCAAGCGACAAGTATTTGGACAGAAACGTGAGCGCTTTGAGCCTGCCGGTCAGATTGAATTGCCATTTGTCGAAGATAGTGCTAAAAAGAAGGAAGAAGCGCAGGCTTTACAGGAAAAGCGAACCCAAGTAAAGGAGCATGCACGCCGTAAACCTCATCCAGGTCGTGAGGCATTGCCAGAAAATCTGCCCGTTATAGAAGAACACATTCATCCAGAAGGTGATTTATCTGCTATGAGCGAAATTCGCACGGAAACCACAGATGTTTTGGAAATCAGACCTGCTCAATTGTTTATCCGTCGCTATATTCGTCATATTTATGCCGACAAAGCCACTGAAAAAGTGCTTACGCCAAGCCTACCAGATCGGATTAATCCCAAAAGCATTGCTGGGGTCAGTATTTTGGCCACGATGCTCATCGAAAAGTTTGTCGATCATCTGCCTGTTTATAGGCAAATCGAGCGACTTAAACGACTCGGGTATAGCCTACACCTCAATACAGCCTACGATTGGATGCAATCACCGATGGATTTTCTCCAAATCTTGTATGAAAGGCATTGGAAACACGTGCTCAGTTCGGGTTATGTGATGATGGACGAGACTGGTATTAAATCGCTGGAATCCAACACGAAGGGTAAGGCTCATTTGGGACGCTATTGGGTATTGCATGATCCACTGGGCGGAGGAACCGTATTTAGGTATCACCGAACACGAAGTTTGCGTGCGGCCAAAGAAGTATTGATGGGATTCAAGGGGTTCCTACAGAGCGACGGCTATGAGGTGTACACCTCGCTTGGCAAGCAGGAGTCGATTACGCATCTGGGCTGCTGGGCTCATGTTCGTCGTAAGTTCTTTGAGGCACTGAGCAATGATAAAGCACGAGCAGAAAAGGCTTTGCAGCTCATTGGATACTTATATGAAGTGGAAGAATTGGCTCGCCAAAAAAAGTTAGATCATGCCGCTCGTAAAAACCTACGGCTAGACAAAGCCCTACCTGTGCTGAATCAGTTCGGAGAATGGTTGAATGCAGAATGTGGAAAAACATCTCCCAAATCAGCCATTGGTCTAGCCATGCGTTACACACTCAATCGTGATGCAACGCTAATGGTGTATCTGCAAGACGGGGCTTTGGAGATCGATAACAACACCCTAGAAAATAAAATAAGACCCGTAGCCATAGGAAGAAAAAACTATCTATTTGCAGGAAACGATAAAACAGCCCAACATGCCGCCATGATGTATTCCTTTTTTGCCACCTGTAAACGCCATGAAATAAACGAATACGACTGGCTCTCATTTGTTCTTAACAACATCCCATCTTGGAACATGGAAAACCTAGATCTACTCCTGCCACAAAACTTCAGAAGATTAAATAGTCATACGTAGTTGCTCGGGCGGATACGGTATTTCGAGTGTTTTTTCTGCATTCGCACAAAAGAATATTACCTATTCATCACCACCAAAGTCTTTTATATATCCACCGAATTCAGTTTCAAGCTTATTTGTTGTTGATAATCATTTATGGTATTTACAGAATAATCAATGGTTTGTATTTGATCTTCAGGAAAAAACAGATATTTCCGAAAAATATGAATCCTATTTGAAAGAGGTGAAGCTACCGTATGGTAAGCATAATGAACTTCTATTCTTTTCAATGAACGAGATAGTTCATATAAAGGGGGCTGAAATTTTTAAGGAGGATTTACCATTTTCATTTGATGGACTTAGTTTTGACTTTAAATTTTATAAAAATCAAAAATTATTTAAAAATTCCAATATCGGAATTCGCCCCTTAGGAAATCTAGATTATCATTTTAAACTGCATTACACATCAACTCCTGAAAAGCAGAGTCCAACTAAACCAAGATCAAAATATTTCAACCGGATTTGGAGTAAAGGAAAAGAATTAACGTTTTCTGAGTTTTACAAAAATATCCCAAATGAAGATGAAATCGTTCCGGTTTATCGAGCTGAATTTCCTTTGTATGTACTTCAAAACTGGGCCATTTGGAAACAAACGGACTCCGGGTTTAAACCGATTAATTTAGACGAAATGACAGGTTTTAGAGAATTGAAAATGGCTGATATCGATTCCGAAGGAAATTTATGGGTTTATCAAAATAATATTGGTTTAATTAAAGTAGACACAGCAGGTAATCCAGAACAGATTCAATTTAAACTAAAAACTAAATTAGGGAACCATATTATGCATTTTGCAATAACTGAAGCTAACGGAATTGTGTTTGGAAATGAACAAGAGTTAATTCATTATAAAAACGGTGAGTTTGTAAAAATAAAAGAATTTTCAACACCCAAAATATTCAGTTTGGCAACTTGGAAAAATAGTGTGATTATTGGATCTGACGAGGGTTTCGAGATTGTTGAATAAAAAAATCTCAAGTTTTACCATTACACATAGCAATAAGAAGTAAAATGACTAGAAATTATTCTTGAATCAAAAAAAGGGTTTAACCACTTAGACAAAGTCTGAGTTAAATATTCAAGTTGACGAAAAATAAATTGGGATAAAATCGAACCAATAAAAAGATAGACAAATAGAATTCAACAAAATACTTTTAAAAATGACCACCCTGCCTATCCTAGGGAAGCAACACTTGGAAGCTTATCAGCAGAGTGGAACTTTTAACTTATTCAATATACATGTTAAAAGATTGGAAGCATAGGAATACACGTTCAGAGTTTTTAATTTGTTGTAAGCGAGGACTCTTACTTTAATTTTTTAAGCACCAGCGTGGACGCTGGCGCTATAAGTGCTTATCAGCAGAGTGGAACTTTTAACTTATTCAATATACAGGTTAAAAGATTGGAAGCATAGGAATACACGTTCAGAGTTTTTAATTTGTTGTAAGCGAGGACGCTTACTTTAATTTTTTAAGCACCAGCGTGGACGCTGGCGCTATAAATGGGGGGACGCTGGCGCTATAAATGGGATCAAAAAAAACACCTTTCAAAAAAAAATAAAAACCTAAAACTTAGACCTCACAGAAAACTGAAGATTTCTTCCAGCGGCAACAATTCCAGAACTATAAGGTCTGTAACGTTTATCAAGCAAGTTTTCTACACCTGCGGTAAATTGCCAGTTTTTGTTAAACTCCCAGGTCGATTTTAGCGAATAAATCATCCATTCTGGAGAATAGGGATTTCCATTAGAATCGGTGGCATAGATTTCAGATTTGCCTTTTTCGTCATCTGGCAATTCAGAAAAATCGAAGCCCTCGCTAAAATTGGAACTTAATTGAATTTCCCAAGCTTTCATTTTATAAGAAAAACGAGCAAATCCAAACAGAGGCGGAGCGTGTCTTGATGGACTTGTGCTTCCGTCTTCTAATTCTTCGGTTCCTTTTTGCCAGTTTACATCGCTGCGAAACGAAAATCCCAAAGGAAATACGATACTCACACCTGCATGAATACCGTAAATTTTAGCAAATGAAGCATTTTGAATGGCTTGAACTTGACTCATTTCACCATCATAAACAATTGAATCTTGCCCGCCTAAAGTGAAATTCCTGCGCACCATGGCGTTATCTAAATAATTGTAATAAACAGAGACATCAAGATTTAGCGTTTCCGCTATTCGTTGATTTAAGTTTATATCGGCGCTATAAACGGTTTCGGCTTTTAAATCGGGATTGGGAACAGTAACTGCGCCAGGTTCAGAATCGAAAACTTTTCCTATATCGTCCACATTTGGAGAACGAAAAGCTGTACTCAGATTTGCACTAAGTTGTGTAGATTCAAAAGGTTTGGCTAAGATTCCGATAGAACCACTAAACGCGCCATCTGAAGAAGTACTCGTTGTAAAAGGAAATGGATAGAATTCAGTATCGAATTCGGCATCAATACCAAAACGACTATAGCGAATTCCGCTTTGAAGAATGTATTTTTCAGATAACGTATAATGATGAGAAATATAAATGCCTAAGGAATTCCAATCGGCTTTTGGGTAACGTGATGGCCCTTTTTCTTTGGTTTGAGTAATAATATCTTCTTGAGTTCCAGTTGAATTCACCTTGTTTAAAACAGCTTCAAAACCATAAAAAAGTGTTTGGTTTTTAGCTAACATTTTAGTGAAATCGGTATTTAAGCTGTAAGCATCGACCTGTTCTTCTCTGATTTCGCGAATTGGTTTATTAATATCTCGGCTAATTCTGCTTTCTTCAAAAAATTGATACGCTGCACGAACACTTAACCGGTCATATAAAAAAATATTCGCAACATGTTTGGCGTTAAAATGAAGCATTTGCCAGCGTTGTGGCCCATAATTCCATTCACCATAACGAGGATTTCCATTTTTATAACGAATATGACGATCATAGCGTGAATAAGCTGAGATTTCAGATAAATGATAATCGAGATTTACTTCTAAATTTGTATTTACTCGAAACCGCAGTTTTTGCATCAAATTAAACTGACCGTAGCCACTTGGATTTTGAATAAGTGGATCCGAATTGGGCTTTATTTCATCAGTATTACCATTTCTAACAATGATAGTATTTTTCAAATATTCATCAGGGCCATCGTTAGCACCCATTCTTAAATCATCAAAAGAAAAACGGCTTACACTTGTTACACTTGCAAAATTTGCTGTTCCGGTTTTAATATGAGTATGAAAGGTTTGTTCACCATTTGCGGAAGCATAACGTAAATTGGCAGATCCAGAAACAAATAAGTTTTCATCTAATGAAAACAATGGTTTAAGTGTTTCGAAAGCCATTGTTCCACCAATGGCATCAGAGCCGAACATTACAGAATTTGGACCTAAAACAATTTCAGTAGATTCCATTACAAAAGGATCTAATGAAATCACATTTTGAATATTACCCCCTCTAAAAATAGCGGTGTTCATGCGAATTCCATCAACAGAATAGATAAGTCGATTGGTTGCAAAACCACGAATCATAGGACTTCCGCCGCCTTGCTGACTTTTTTGGATAAAAACTTGGCCCGATAATCCCAATAAATCGGCACTTGTTTGAGGGTTTTCTAAATTGATGAGAGCAGGGCTGAT
>Ga0210041_1003625_pt1 | contig 11885 bp, 10 predicted proteins | sample CryGeymeta201503_FD_183973 | JGI IMG/M metagenome (GOLD analysis project Ga0210041, IMG submission 183973) | Groundwater microbial communities from Crystal Geyser aquifers in Utah, USA - Crystal Geyser metaG 2015-03 (SPAdes) (version 2) | ecosystem: Environmental > Aquatic > Deep subsurface >... | reverse complement strand
GTTGTCCGGCCCCCACACCTTGAACCACCAGTCGGCCTCGAACTCCTCGTCCACCTTGCGCATGGCGCGGCGAAAATCCAGCGCTTCGGCGATGCTTTCCTGCACCAGCGCGGTGCCGCCCGGCGGCTCCATCATCGCGGCCGCCACGTCGCACGAGGCGATGATGGCGTATTGCGGCGAGGTGGAGGTGTGCATCAGATAGGCTTCGTTGAACACATGGCTGTTCAACTGGCGCGACTCCGGCTCGCGCACCAGAATCTGCGACGCCTGCGACAAACCGGCCAGCAGTTTGTGCGTCGATTGGGTGGCGAAGATCATCGATTCCCTGGCGCGCGGACGGCTGCGGCCGATGGCGTGCATGCTGTTGTAGAAATCGTGGAACGCCGCATGCGGCAGCCAGGCTTCGTCAAAATGCAGGGTGTCGATTTTGCCGTCCAGCATTTCCTTCAGCGTCTCGACGTTGTACAGCACGCCGTCATAGGTGCTCTGCGTGATGGTGAGGATGCGCGGTTTCTTTTTCTTGTCCCTGATGAACGGGTTGGCGTCGATTTTTTTCTGGATGCTGGCCATGTCGAATTCCGATTTCGGAATCGGGCCGATGATGCCGAAGTTATTGCGCGTCGGGGTGAGGAACACCGGAACCGCGCCGGTCATCATGATCGCGTGCAGGATGGATTTGTGGCAGTTGCGGTCCACCACCACGATGTCGTCCGGCGCGACGGTGGAGTGCCACACGATTTTGTTGGAGGTCGAGGTGCCATTGGTGACGAAGAACAGGTGGTCCGCATTGAAGATGCGCGCCGCGTTGCGCTCGCTGGCCGCGACCGGGCCGGTGTGGTCGAGCAATTGTCCCAGCTCATCCACCGCGTTGCACACATCGGCGCGCAGCATGTTCTCGCCGAAGAACTGGTGGAACATCTGCCCCACCGGCGCTTTGAGGAAGGCTACGCCGCCGGAGTGTCCCGGACAGTGCCAGGAATAGGAGCCGTCCTGCGCGTAGTCAAGCAGGGCGCGGAAGAACGGCGGCGCCAGCGAATTGAGATAGGCTTTCGCCTCGCGAATGATATGGCGCGCCATGAATTCCGGCGTGTCCTCGTGCATATGGATGAAGCCGTGCAGCTCGCGCAGGATGTCGTTCGGGATGTGGCGCGAGGTGCGCGTCTCGCCGTACAGATAGATGGGAATGTCGGCATTGCGGAAACGCAGCTCGCGCACAAAGGCGCGCAGGGTTTTCAGCGCGGCCTCGGTTTCTTCCTTGCTGCCGCTGCCGAATTCCTCGTCGTCGATCGACAGCAGAAACGCCGAGGCGCGGCTTTGCTGTTGCGCGAACGAAGTCAGGTCGCCGTAACTGGTCACGCCCAGCACTTCCATACCTTCTTTTTCGATGGCATCCGCCAGTGCGCGGATGCCGAGCCCGCTGGCATTTTCCGAGCGAAAGTCCTCGTCGATGATGATGATGGGGAACCTGAACTTCATGGCTTGGCCTCTGGTGGGGTGATGTTGACTGGCGCGAATTGTCGCAGATTGAGCCGGCGATTTGGGGCGGTTATTTGCGCCGGGGATAGGGGGTGGCCAGGGTGGCCACCAGGTCGCCCAGCACCTCGCGGAACTGCTGCTCGTCGCAACCCATGAGGATGGCGTCTTCAAGAGAATCACGGCAGACCTGGCGGATCTCGGCCAGGTTCTCCCGCATCACTTTGTTCTTCTCATAGCAGGCCACCACCTCGCCCTCGGGGGTATGCCAGACGACTTGCCTGAACGTGTCCATCAGATCTTCGGCAGGGTGACTCCGTGCTGGCCTTGATACTTGCCACCACGGTCTTTATAGGATGTCTCGCACACTTCGTCACTCTCGAAGAACAGCACCTGCGCCACGCCTTCGTTGGCGTAGATCTTCGCTGGCAGCGGCGTGGTGTTGGAAAACTCCAGCGTCACATAGCCTTCCCATTCCGGCTCGAACGGGGTGACGTTGACAATGATGCCGCAGCGCGCATAAGTCGATTTGCCAAGACACACGGTGAGCACGTTGCGCGGGATGCGGAAGTACTCGACCGTGCGCGCCAGCGCAAAAGAATTGGGCGGAATGATGCAGTAGTCCGCCTCGACGTTGACGAACGAGGTCGGATCGAAGTTCTTCGGATCGACGATGGTGCTGTTGATGTTGGTGAACAGCTTGAATTCGCGCGAGCAGCGGATGTCGTAGCCGTAGCTCGACGTGCCGTAAGACACAATCTTGTGGCCGTTCAGTTCCTTCACCTGGTTCGGCTCGAACGGCTCGATCATGCCATGCTGTTCGCACATGCGGCGGATCCACTTGTCTGACTTGATGCTCATCCTGCTTCCCTGATGAATTTCTGCGTGCGCGATTTTACCTAATTCCTCGGCGGTGCGTGGGTTTTGCTACAATCGCGGGCCAAATGAAATTCGCGCAGCACGATCGCCTCCTCTCCCGCTCGCGGGAGAGGATTGAGGAGAGGGGACGGGCAGGGTGAATCTCATTTATTGCCTGCCCGTCGCTCAAGGAACCTGTCACATGACCCGCAAGATACTCGTCACTTCCGCCCTGCCCTACGCCAACGGCAGCATCCACCTCGGCCACCTGGTCGAGTACATCCAGACCGATATCTGGGTCCGTTTCCAGAAGATGCGCGGCAATCAATGCCACTACGTCTGCGCCGACGATACCCACGGCACCCCCGTCATGCTGCGCGCCGAGAAGGAAGGCATCACACCGGAACAACTGATCGCGCGGGTTTGGCAGGAGCATTTCGACGATTTTGCCGCGTTCCACGTGCAGTTCGACAACTACGGCTCGACCAACTCGGACGAGACCCGGCAATGCGCCGAGACCATTTACGCTACCCTCAAGGACAAGGGGTTGATCGAGGTGCGCTCCATCGAACAGTTCTACGACCCGGTGAAGAACATGTTCCTGCCGGACCGTTTCATCAAGGGCGAATGCCCCAAGTGCCACGCCAAGGACCAGTACGGCGACAACTGCGAAGTGTGCGGCGCCGCTTATGCCCCCACCGAACTCATCAACCCGTATTCCGCCGTGTCCGGCGCCAAGCCGGAACTGCGCAACTCCGACCATTACTTCTTCAAGCTCTCTGCCGACTCGTGCCAGCATTTCTTGCGCGAATGGACGCGTAGCGGCTCACTGCAACCGGAAGCGGCGAACAAGATGCAGGAGTGGTTGGGCGCGGAGGGTGAGAACAAGCTGACCGACTGGGACATCTCGCGCGACGCGCCCTATTTCGGTTTCGAGATCCCCGATGCACCGGGCAAATATTTCTACGTCTGGCTGGACGCGCCGGTGGGGTATATGGGCAGCTTCAAGCAGCTGTGCAACAGGATTCAGGATTCAGGATCCGGGATTCAGGGAAACTTGAATTTCGACGACTACTGGAAGCAAGGCCCCGACACCGAGCTCTACCATTTCATAGGAAAAGATATTTTGTACTTCCACGCCCTGTTCTGGCCGGCGATGCTGCAACACGCCGGCTACCGCACGCCGACCAAACTGTTCGCACACGGCTTCCTCACCGTCAACGGCGAAAAGATGAGCAAGTCGCGCGGCACCTTCATCACCGCGAAGAGCTACATTGACCACATCAAGAACACCGAATACCTGCGCTACTACTACGCCGCCAAACTGAACGGCACGATGGAAGACATCGACCTCAACCTTGGGGATTTCGTGGCGAAGGTGAACAGCGATCTGATCGGCAAATACATCAACATCGCCAGCCGCTGCGCGGGGTTCATCAGCAAGAAGTTCGATGGCAAGCTCGGCAACTGCGATCCCGCCGCATCCGCCGAGTTCAAGACCGCGTTCGACAGCAACGAGATCGCCCGTTGCTTCGAGGAACGCGACTATGCACGCGCCCTGCGCGAGATCATGCGTCTGGCCGACGTAGCGAACCAGTACATCGCCGAAAAGGCTCCCTGGATGATGGCGAAACAGGAAGGCAAGGAAGCGGAGCTGCACGAAGTCTGCTCCACCGCACTGACCCTGTTCCGCGACCTGACGCTATACCTGAAACCCGTGCTGCCGGAACTGGCTGCGCAGGTCGAGCGTTTCCTTAATATTGCCCCGCTGGCATGGAGTGGCACATGGCAGCCACTCCCTGCCGGCCACACCATCAACCCCTATCAACATCTGGCGACCCGCCTCGATCCCAAACTGATCGAAGCCATGGTCGCCGCCAACCAGGAAAGCCTGAAAGCCATGACCGATGCCCACTCGCAACAACGCCACGCTGAAGCGCAGCAACACCAGCCCTCACACCAACCCTCTCCCGAGGGGAGAGGGAGCGAACGCGAAGGGCAATCTTCGACTCCGGACCCCATCGCCGAGACCATCAACATCGACGACTTCGGCAAGATCGATCTGCGTGTGGCGCGCATCGTCAACGCGGAGCACGTGGAAACCGCGAACAAGCTGCTTAAGTTGACGCTGGACATCGGCGAGGAGAATCCGCGCACGGTTTTCGCCGGCATCAAGTCGGCTTACGATCCCGAGAAACTCAAAGGCCGCATGACGGTGATGGTCGCCAACCTCGCACCGCGTAAAATGAAATTCGGCTTGAGCGAAGGCATGGTGCTGGCCGCGTCCGGCAGCGAACCCGGCCTGTTCATCCTGTCGCCGGACGACGGTGCGCAGCCGGGCATGCGCATCAAGTAACTGACACGGTTTTCCCGCAGGTTACACAGATTGACGCAGATTCTTTGTTGACGGGATGTGTCGTTAAATCTGTGGAATCTGCGTAATCTGCGGGCAGCGTTTTTTCATCTTTATCTACCGGAGCTAGCGCATGGACTACGACATCCTCATCATCGGCTCCGGCCCCGCCGGTCAGCATGCGGCCTGGCAGGCGGCGCGCATGGGCAAGCGCGCGGCGATCATCGAGCGCAAGCCGAAGATCGGCGGCGCGGGCTTGCAGACCGGCACCATCCCGAGCAAGGCGATGCGCGAAGTGGCATGCGTTCCGCGCTGGCACCGGACAGCCGCAGCCGTCACGGTCTGCTGGCTGACGCGGTGCGGCGCAAGGAAGGCGTGATCGCGCAGCAGGAGTCGGTCATCCTGCAGCGCCTGCTGAAGCACGGTGTGGCACTGATTCCTGGCGAAGCGTCGTTCATCGATGCGCACACCCTGCAAATCGCCGATGCATCCGGCAACACGCGCGCCCTCTCGGCACAGGTCATCCTGCTCGCCGCCGGTTCGCGCCCGCGCCGCCCGGCAGACATCCCCTTCGACAAGAAGACGGTGCTCGACTCCACTTCCATCCTCAACCTGCGCCATCTGCCCGACAGCCTGCTGGTGGTGGGCGGCGGCGTGATCGCTTGCGAATTCGTTTCCATCTTCGCCGCGCTCGGCGTGCACGTGTCGGTGGTGGACAGCCACAAGCAACTGCTCGAATACCTGAGCGAGGACGTGGTGGGCGTGCTGGCCGACAGCTTCCTCGGCATGGGCGTGAGCTTCCGCATGGAAGAGCGCGTGGCCGCGATCACACGCGAAGACAACGGCGTCGTCACGCGACTGGAAAGCGGCAAGGAATTCCGCACCGATGCCGTGCTGTTCGCGCAGGGCCGCGAACCGAACAGCACCGGCATGAAAGTGGAACAGGCCGGCATCGCGCTGGATAAGGGCTGGGTCACCGTCAACGCGCAGTTCCAGACCAGCGTGCCGCACATCTATGCGGTGGGCGACCTGATCGGCCGTCCCGCGCTGGCCTCCACCGGCATGGAGCAGGGACGCACTGCCGTGCTGCACGCCTTCGGCGGCACGGAACAAAAGTCCGCAGAGAACCTGCCGATGGCGGTGTACACCATCCCCGAGATCTCCTATGTCGGCAAGACCGAGAAGGAAGTGCAACAGGAGAACATCCCTTACGTGGTCGGCCACGCCTATTTCAAACACAGCGCGCGCGGACAGATCAACGGCGACATGCACGGTCTGCTGAAACTGGTGGTGGATGCGCGCACCGAAAAACTGCTCGGCGTGCACATCGTCGGCGAACAGGCCAGCGAACTGGTGCACATCGGCCAACTGGTGATGAACCTGAACGGCACAGTGCGCGACCTGATCGGCAACGTGTTCAACTATCCGACGCTGGCAGAATGCTACAAACTGGCGGCACTGGATTGCACCCACCATCTGGAACGCAACCCCAAACGGTAAAAAAGCCCACCATTGCGGGTGGGCTTTTTCATATTTTGGTGGCCCGGGGCGGAATCGAACCACCGACACAAGGATTTTCAATCCTCTGCTCTACCGACTGAGCTACCAGGCCATTTTGTACTTATCCCTGACGGGCCGGACAAAACGAAGGCGCGCATTGTAGCGACAAGCCGCTCAATGGGCAACCCAAACCAACATCAATGTTTAAGGGGTGCCCTTGTCGGGATGCGCCTGTCTTCAGACACGCTGTTCGTGTCATTTTCGTGAAGGTTTTTTGATTTTTATCAATATTCGATATTCCCCACCACAGTACTCTGCCGCTCCCACTTAACCAATTTATGAAGGAGTACAAGTATGCATAACAAGATTCTTGCTGTTTCACTGGCAGCCATTGGCTTTTTGTCTGCAGGCGCGGTTCAGGCGGCTGATGAGGGCTCTTATTTCGTGCGTGCCCGCGCGCTGTATGTCAATTTCGACAACGGCCAAAATAGTCTCCCTGTCAAGGTAGAAGCGGATGACCGCTGGATTCCGGAAGTCGATCTGGGCTATTTCTTTACCCCGAATATTGCGGCTGAACTGGTTCTGACCTATCCGCAAACCGTTGATATCATGGTCGCCGGAGCTAAAGCAGGTTCGGTCAAGGCGTTGCCTCCTTCGCTGATGATTCAGTACCACGTCACCGAAATGGGCGCGTTCAAGCCCTATGTGGGCGCAGGCCTGAATTACACGATTTTCGGTAGCCGCACCGTTGCCGGTGTTCCGGCAAGAGTTGACAGTTCCAGCGTGGGTCTGGCCGGCCAGCTCGGGTTTGACTATATGTTGGACAAGAACTGGGGCATCAATGCCGATATCAAATACATCAAGATGAATACCAAAGTTAAGGTGGGCGGCTCTTCGATTGGCACACTCGACCTTGACCCGATCACGGTGGGTGGCGGCGTGACTTACCGTTTCTAACTCTCTGTTTGCAGTATGATTGAAAGCGGGGGCTTCAGAGCCCCCGTTTTTTATGGGGTAACAGGGCAGAAAATCCTCTCTTGCACGGATAATGAGAAAAAACAAACCCCGCACAAGGCGGGGTTTGTTTTGTTACGGCAACGGCGAAGCGCAATTACATCATGCCGCCCATGCCGCTCATCGCGTTCATGTCGCCACCACCCATGCCGCCGACCGGCTTGTCTTCCGGCAGTTCGGCCACCATGCAGGCGGTGGTCAACATCAGACCGGCGATGGAGGAGGCGTTTTGTAGCGCGGTGCGGGTGACCTTGGTCGGATCGACCACGCCCATTTCCAGCATGTCGCCATATTCGCCGGAGGCGGCGTTGAAACCATAGCTGCCCTTGCCTTCCAGCACCTTGTTGACGATTACGGAAGGTTCGTCGCCGGCGTTGGTGGCGATGGCGCGCATCGGCGCTTCCATCGCGCGCAGTACGATGGTGATGCCGGCGTCCTGGTCGTGGTTGTCACCCTTGAGTTTGGCAACCGCCGCCTTGGCGCGCAGGAGCGCTACACCGCCGCCGGGGACGATACCTTCTTCGACTGCGGCACGGGTCGCGTGCAATGCGTCTTCGACACGCGCCTTCTTTTCCTTCATCTCGACTTCGGTCGCCGCGCCCACCTTGATGACGGCGACGCCACCGGCCAGCTTGGCTTTGCGTTCCTGCAGCTTTTCCTTGTCGTAGTCGCTGGTGGATTCTTCCGCTTGCTTGTTGATCTGGGTGATACGGCCCTTGATCGCCTCTTCCTTGCCGGCACCGTCAATGACGGTCGTGGTTTCCTTGGCAATTTCGACGCGCTTGGCCTGGCCCAGCATCTCCAGCGTGGCTTTTTCCAGCGTCAGGCCGACTTCTTCCGCAATCACGGTGCCGCCGGTCAGGATGGCGATGTCTTCCAGCATGGCCTTGCGACGGTCGCCGAAGCCAGGCGCCTTGACCGCGACGGTCTTGAGGATGCCGCGAATGTTATTCACCACCAGGGTGGCCAGCGCTTCGCCGTCCACGTCTTCGGCGATGATCAGCAACGGCCGGCCGGCCTTGGCGACTTGTTCCAGCACCGGCAGCAGGTCGCGGATATTGGAGATCTTCTTGTCGTGCAGCAGGATGTAGGGGTTTTCCATCAGGGCAATCTGGCGGTCCTGATTGTTGATGAAGTACGGCGACAGGTAACCGCGGTCAAACTGCATGCCTTCCACCACGGCCAGTTCGTCTTCCAGGCCGGAGCCGTCTTCGATGGTGATGACGCCTTCCTTGCCGACCTTGTTCATCGCTTCGGCAATCTTCTCGCCCACGGCGGCATCAGAGTTGGCGGAAATGGATCCGACCTGGGCGATTTCCTTGCTGGTGGTGCAGGGTTTGGAGATTTTCTTGAGTTCTTCGACGGCGGCGATCACCGCCTTGTCGATGCCGCGCTTGAGGTCCATCGGGTTCATGCCGGAGGTCACAAACTTCATGCCTTCCATCACGATGGATTGCGCCAGCACGGTGGCGGTGGTGGTGCCGTCACCGGCCACGTCGGAGGTCTTGGAAGCGACTTCCTTAACCATCTGCGCGCCCATGTTCTCGAACTTGTCCTTCAGTTCGATTTCCTTGGCGACGGATACGCCATCCTTGGTGATGGTGGGTGAGCCGTAGGAACGGTCCAGCACCACGTTGCGGCCCTTGGGGCCCAGGGTTACTTTGACCGCATCGGCCAGAATGTTAACGCCCACGACCATCTTGGCACGTGCTGCGTCATGGAATTTTACGTCTTTAGCTGCCATGTTCTGTTCTCCTGAATATTTATGCTTGAGTAGTCCAGTAGGCCGGGTTTTAACCCGACATGTCGGGCTGAAGCCCGACCTACATCCGGTAATTAGGCTTCGATCACGCCGATGATGTCATCTTCGCGCATCTGCAGCAGTTCGACGCCATCCATCTTGAAAGCTTGGCCGGAATATTTGCCGAATAGCACTTTGTCACCAACCTTGACGCTCATCGGCTGCAGCTTGCCGTCGTCACTGATCTTGCCATTGCCCACGGCAACGATTTCACCCTGGTCGGGCTTCTCGGTTGCCGCATCGGGAATCACGATGCCGGAGGCGGTCTTGCGCTCTTCTTCCATGCGCTTGACGATAACACGATCGTGCAAAGGACGGATTTTCATGCTTATTTCTCCTAAATTCAGTGAGTTAACGAAACGCTAAGACAGAAGGTTTAGCACTCTCTGTCGGCGAGTGCCAATAATAGGGGCGACCTTGCTGCTTTTCAAGTGCAGGGAGGAAATTATTTCAGGCCGCGATATCGTGCAGCGCATCCGCCAAGTGCGGGAAACGCCAAGTGTGGCCGGTAGCGCTGAATTTTGCCGGCAGCACGCGTTGGCCTTCCAGCATCAGGCTGGCACGCTCGCCCATGCCCAGCCGCAACAGGAATGCCGGCGCGACAAACCAGGCCGGGCGCTGCACCGCCTGCGCGAGGGCGGCGGTGAATTCGCGGTTGGTCGCCGGCTCGGGCGCAGCCATGTTGAACGGGCCACGCGCCTCGGCGTCCTGCAGCAGGCGCAGCACCAGTGCGACGTAGTCCTCGATGTGGATCCAGCTCATCCATTGCCGCCCGTCGCCGAGGCGCGCACCCAAACCCAGCTTGAACGGGAGCAGCATCTTGCCCAACAGGCCGCCTTCGCGGCTCAACACGGGTGCTGTCCGCAACAGACAGACGCGCACGTTTTGTTTTTCCGCCCCCAGCGCAGCCGCTTCCCATGACTGGCATAGTTCTGCGGAGAAACCGGTGCCCGCTGCAGCGTTCTCATCCAGCACGGTGTCGCCACGGTCACCGTAATAACCCACCGCCGAGCCGCTCAACAGCACTGCCGGTTTATGTTCGGCCAGATTGATCCGGCGTACCAGTTCCTCGGTGAGGGTGACCCGGCTGTCCCACAGCACTTGCTTGCGCCGCTCCGACCAATACGCATCGACGATGGGTTCGCCGGCCAGATTGATCACCGCATCGAAGGCGCGTTGCGGCGTCCATTCGGCCAGCGAGCGCATCGCCTCCACGCCGGCGCCGCACTTCGCCGCCACCGTTTCCGGATGACGGCTCAACACCGTCAGTTCATGTCCCGCCGCCTGCAACGCGCGGCACACGGCGCGCCCGATCAGGCCGGTGCCGCCGGTGATGAAAATACGCATGCCAACCTCCAGCCGAATGTGATGCCTGCATCTTACGTTATCATGCCGCGCATGACATCCAACCGTGACCTCCTCGCCCGCAGCCTGTCCGCCGTGTGGCATCCCTGCACCCAGATGAAGCGGCACGAAACGTTACCGCTGGTGCCGATCGCGCGCGGCGAAGGCGCTTGGCTGGTCGACTTCGACGGCAAGCGCTATCTGGACACGGTCAGCTCCTGGTGGGTGAACCTGTTCGGCCATTGCAATCCGCGCATCAACGCCGCCCTGGTTGACCAGCTCGGCAAACTGGAACACGTGATGCTGGCCGGCTTCACCCACGAACCGGTGGTGCAACTCTCGGAAAAATTGCGTGCACTCGCGCCCGCCGGGCTGGGGCATTGCTTCTACGGTTCGGACGGTGCCTCGGCCACCGAGATCGCATTGAAGATGAGCGCCCACTACTGGCGCAACCGCGGCCAGCCGGAGAAGACGCAATTCATCAGCCTGCAAAACAGCTACCACGGCGAGACGCTGGGCGCGCTGTCGGTGACCGATGTCGCGCTGTTCCGCGATGCCTATGGCGCGCTCATCAAACAAAACGCCACCGTGCCCAGCCCGGACTGGCGCAAGGCCGAAGCGGGAGAAAGCGCGAAAGCGTTTGCACTGCGTTGCGCCGACGCGCTGGAGGCGCATCTGCAACAGCATCACACCCGCCTCGCCGCCTTCATCGTCGAGCCGCTGATCCAGGGCGCCGCCGGCATGGCGATGTATCACCCGGTGTATCTGAGCCGCGCCCGCGAACTCTGCTCGAAATATGGCGTGCATCTGATCGCCGACGAAATCGCGGTCGGCATGGGTCGGAGCGGAACGATGTTCGCCTGCGAACAGGCCGGGATTTCGCCCGACTTCCTGCTTATTTCGAAAGGCATCACCGGCGGCTATCTGCCGTTGTCCATCGTGATGACCACCGCTGATATCTATCAGGCGTTCTATGCCGACGAGACCGCGCGCGGTTTCCTTCATTCGCACTCCTACACCGGCAACCCGCTCGCCTGTCGCGCCGCGCTCGCCACGCTGGAGATTTTCGAACAGGACGATGTGCTCACCGCGAACCGCAGCAAGGCCGCCTTCTTCAACCGCATCGCCCAACCCCTGCGCGAACATACCAAGGTGCGTAACTTCCGCCACACCGGGATGGTCTGGGCCTTCGAGGTGGACACGCCGCACGCCGATTTCGCGCAGCGCTGTTTCTCCCTCGGTCTGCGGCATGAATTGTTGTTGCGGCCGATGGGTAACACGGTATATTTCATGCCGCCCTATATCATCAGCGAGGACGAGATGCAGATGCTGGTTGCGCATACAATCGCCATCATCGACGATCTATCATGAAAATCATTCCGTCATTCCCGCAGTCATGTAGGTCGGGCTTCAGCCCGACAGAACGAGCCGCTTGCGGCGAGTTTCGAGGGATGACCAAACAGCGTCGGGTTGAAACCCGACCTACAGATTCCCCACCGCGCAGAAATGGTAGGTTAGCGTCGCGTTTCGCCATTTCAATGG
>Ga0210041_1003609_pt1 | contig 11912 bp, 10 predicted proteins | sample CryGeymeta201503_FD_183973 | JGI IMG/M metagenome (GOLD analysis project Ga0210041, IMG submission 183973) | Groundwater microbial communities from Crystal Geyser aquifers in Utah, USA - Crystal Geyser metaG 2015-03 (SPAdes) (version 2) | ecosystem: Environmental > Aquatic > Deep subsurface >... | reverse complement strand
CCACCGCATCGCTGGGCCATTATTCAGGTTTTCGCAAAACGTCAAGGCAATTTCTGCTGATGCGTTTGCCGCGCCGCTGGCGATCCGCAAGACCGACTTGTTGCAGCAGGAGTGGCAAGAGTTTGATGCGGCACAAAAGCGGCTGCGCGACCACTACGGTGCGCTGCGTGACGCGTTGACCAGTTGCCAGCAAAGCCTGGCAGCTTCAGGCGATGGCTCCAGGTTGACTGAGGCTTTCGCACGCTTGCATGAGGTGGAACGCCGTGTACAAATCTAGAAAATTCTGGGCGGGCTTGGCGGGTGTCGCTTTGCTGGGCGGCCTGACCTGGCTGTACGCAGCCTTTGGTGATGGCCCGCACCTGATGGATCAAAAGTGCAGCAACTGTCACTTGGCCGGGCAGACGGTGACGCCGACGCAGGCGGGGCGGCTGGTGGGCTCGCAGGAATTGCTGTGCGGCATTTGCCACAAGAACGTCAAGCGCATGAGCCACCCCAGCGGTTTTGCGCCGCGCATCAAACCGCCGGTAGATCTGCCGCTGGACTGGAAGGGCGATATGACCTGCAGCACCTGCCATGAGGTGCACAGCAGCAAACCGGGCTTGGTACGCGGTGACCGCCGCGGCAAGGCCTTGTGTATGGCCTGCCATGACGCGGTGTTTTTTACCAGTATGAAGGACGGCGGTGTATCGTTACAGCAGTCGGGTCACGCCATTGCCGACATGTCGCAACTGAGCAAAATGGCCGACATTGACGCGCTGTCGCTGCAATGTCTGGGCTGCCACACCAACCAGGGTGACGCGCGTGGTGTGCGCGTGACGGCAGGCGGCATCGTGCGCCACGGCAGCGGTGACGCCAACCACCCCATTGGCGTCGACTACCCCGTGATGTCGGGTTCGTTCAAGCCTCGTTCGATGTTGCCCACGGCCATCTGGCTGCCCAACGGCAAGCTGAGCTGCGTCTCGTGCCACGAGCCCTACAAGAAACAGCACGGGCAGCTGGTGGTAACCAACAGCGGTTCCTTGCTTTGCGCACAATGTCACGCCCTATGAATACCATCTCACAAGCAGCGCGCGTGCTGCACGAACGCAAGATTCATTATGTCGACGAGTCGATCCAGAAAGCGCTGCTGGTTGGCCTGGTGCTGCTGGAAGTGGCGTTGGCCGCGGGCCTGGCCTGGTTGATGTGGCAGCACCTGAACAAGATTGTTGAAGATAACCTGTACCGCATTCACTTGGCGGATGCGCAACCAATTTTGTCGCAGCTGCTGCAAGAGGCGGCGCGGTTGCTGGGTATTTTTGTTGCGGTGAATGTAGTGGCGCTGGTACTGGTGCACGTGCTATGGCAACGCTATGTGCAGTCGATTCTGCTGGTGTTCAAGCAGTTGATGGCCAAGTCCGCGGCACTGGACTACAGCGCCGACGCGCCAGCGCGTCGGCGCCACCAGTTGTTGGACCTGGTCGAAGCGCAACGCGAACTTGACCGCCAACGGCTCACTGCGGTGCGGGCACTGGTGCAGCAGCTTCCCGCCGACCCAGCCGCCAACAGCGCTGCCGTGGCGCCGGTATTGGCTGCGCTGGATGACACCATCCCCAAAGGTCGCGCCTCCAGGCCGGAGCGGCGCGTCAAATCACCCCGTTAAACATCATTACATCCACCGCCCCACCTACGGCCACGCAGCCTTGGGTGTGATGTAGCACGATCAGGCCGTTGGCCTGCACCATCGAGCTGAGCACGCCCGAGCCTTGATTGCCCGTGGTCTTGACTTGTAGCGTGCCGTCAGCTGCCGTGCTGACGATGCCGCGCTGGTACTCGGTGCGGCCCGGCTTTTTGCGGATGGCTTCCAGGCTGTGCGCCTGGAGCAGCGGTGCTGCGACGGCCTTGCAACCCATCATGCGCAACAGCGCCGGACGCACAAAGGCCAAAAACGTCACCATCACCGCCACCGGGTTGCCAGGCAGTCCAAACAGCAAAGCTTTAGAAATCCGGCCCACGGCCATGGGTCGTCCGGGGCGCATGGCAATCTTCCAGAAGGCCACGTCGCCGAGCTTTTTCATCATGATTTTGGTGTAGTCGGCTTCACCGACGCTTACGCCGCCGCTGGTGATGATGGCATCCGCCTGCAGTGCGGCCTGCACAAAGGCAGCCTCCAACGCCTCGGGTTGGTCGCGCACCACGCCCAGGTCCATCACCTCGCAGCCCAGCCGGGTGAGCAAGCCAAACACGGTGTAGCGGTTGCTGTCATACACCGCGCCTTCGCGCGGCGGCTCGCCCAGGCTCAGAATTTCGTCGCCAGTCGAAAAATAAGCCACTTTCAGGCGGCGCAGCACCGACACGGTTTTGATGCCCAAACTGGCCACTAGCCCAAGCGCAGCAGGCGTAAGCAGCTCTCCTTTTTGAAGCGCTGGCTGGCCGTGCATGAGGTCTTCGCCTCGGAAGCGGCGGTTGTCGCCGGGTGTAAGCACATTTGCGGGAACGGTTATCCAGTCGTCGGCGACGGTGACTAACTCCTGCGGCACAACGGTATTCAGACCGGCGGGCATGATGGCGCCGGTCATGATGCGCACGCACTCGCCCGCATTCACCATACCGCTCCGGCCTTTGCCTGCCAAGGCGGTACCCACCACCTTCAGGGTGAGCGCGCTGTCTGGTGTGAGTTGCGCGCCGTCAAAGGCGTAGCCGTCCATGGCCGAGTTGTCGTGTGGCGGCACGCTCACCGGGCTGATGATGTCAGCGGCCAGGACCCGGCCCAAGGCGGCAAAAATATTAATGTCTTCGGCTTCAGTGATGGGCTCGACCAGTTGGTCAAGGAAACTGCCGACCAGGTCGGCTCTCAAGGCCTGCGGGTCATAACCGGCGAGTTCGCTGGCGATTTGCTCCAGGGTTTTCATGCGCTCTTTGCTTCAAGTTGTTGCAGTTCGGCCAGCGTGTTGGCGTTGAAAAAAGCCTGCGGTTCGTCGCCCGGTAGATCAAACGGTACCACCACGGTTTTGTGCAGTGCGGTCCAGGCATCAATCTTGCGGCCACCGTTCTGGGTAAAGCGCACCAGGCTTTCCAGTAGGTCGATGCGCAGCAGGCAAAAAACTGGCTGGGTGCGCACCTGCATGTGCCCGTCTTTGCCCGCTTCAGGCGCAGCCACCATGGCGATGTCAGCATCGGCAGTGGCCAGTGCGGTGGCCAGGCGTTGCGCCAGGTCTAGTGGCAGCAGCGGCGTGTCGCAGGGCACGGTGAGCAAATACGGGGTTTCGCAATGTTCCAGGCCGGTCAGGAAACCCGCCAGGGGGCCAGCATAGTCGGCCAGCGCGTCGGGCCAGACCGACACGCCAAAGGATTCGTAAGCGGCCAGGTTGCGGTTGGCGTTGATCAAGATTTCGCTTACGCCGCCACCCATCTGCAGGCGGGTGAGGGTGTGCAGCGCCAGCGGCATGCCGTTAAAGTTTTGCAGACCTTTGTCGACGCCGCCCATGCGGCTGCCGCGGCCACCAGCCAAGATGACGGCGGTGATGTCAGTTGAATCAAGCATGGTGTTTTTTCCTATAGGGATGCGAAGTGACAAGCGTGGGGGGCATGTCAGCCACCGATGTAACTCATCTCGACCCGTTTCACCGGGGCACCTTGGTCGGCAGGCAGGCTGCTGCGCTGCTCCGAGTAGTTGTCGGTGCGGCCTTGCCAGATGTGCGCCACGGCGCTTTGTAAATCGGCCTCGGTGGTCTGGCCACGCACCAGGCTGCGCAAGTCGTAACCTTTCTCAGAAAACAGGCACAGGTAAAGCTGGCCTTCGGTGGACAGGCGGGCGCGGTTGCAACTGCCGCAAAAAGCTTGCGTGACGCTGCTGATGACGCCAATTTCGCCAGCGGCTTTGTCGTGCGTACCCTCGGCGTTGGCGTAGCCCCAGCGTTGCGCGGTCTCGCCGGGTTGGCTGGCTTGCAGCGGTATGAGCGGCAACTCAGACTGGATCCGTTGCATCACTTCGCTGGACGGCATCACCTCGTTCATGCGCCAGCCGTTGGTGGCACCCACGTCCATGTATTCAATGAAGCGCAGCACCATGCCGCTGTCTTTGAAGCGCCGCGCCATGGGCAAAATTTCTTGTTCGTTGGTGCCGCGCTTGACCACCATGTTGATCTTGATCGGCCCCAGGCCCACGGCGCGTGCGGCCTCGATGCCTTCGAGCACGTCGGCCACTGGAAAATCCACGTCGTTCATGCTTTTGAACACAGCATCGTCCAGGCCGTCCAGACTGACGGTGACGCGCTGCAGGCCGGCATCTTTGAGGCTTTGCGCCTTGCGTGCCAACAGCGAGCCGTTGGTGGTGAGGGTGATGTCCAGCGGTTTGCCAGCCAGGGTGCGCAGGCTGGCCAATTGCTCAATGAGCTGTTCCAGGTTTTTGCGCAGCAAGGGCTCGCCGCCGGTGAGGCGGATTTTTTCGACACCGTGCGCCACAAACACCCGTGCCAGACGGGTAATTTCTTCAAAGCTGAGCAGGTCACTGTGCTTGAGGTAGGCGTAGTCTTTGTCAAAAATCTCTTTGGGCATGCAGTAATTGCAGCGAAAGTTGCAGCGGTCGGTGACGCTGATGCGCAGGTCGTGCAGGGTGCGCCCGCGCTGGTCGGCGATCAGGCCGTTGGCGTTGATGCGTGTGGCGGCATCGAAGGCCGCAGCGGGCACAGCCAGGCTGTTGGGGCGCTGATCCATCAGGGGAATCACGCGGTGGGTGTCTCGGTCGGTCATTGTGTTGTGATGGGGTCAAACCTTTATTCGGAGGCTGATTTTGGCATGGTTGCTGTCTGCATCGCCCCTGCGAACAATCGGGTCTTTGCGGCGACTGAGGGCGCGTTAACGCATATTTCGGCTTTGGCGCATCAGCACGGCGGCGAGCCAGGCGGCGCTAGCCAGGCTTAACCCCAACAAAATCATCAATTCCTCGCGCACATCCCATAACACAGCGCCCATTTGGTTCAGGCGCAAGGCCGCCTGAATGGCTGCCGTGCTGGGCAACAACCAGCGCAGCGTCTGCAGCGCTTCAGGCAGCGCCTGGGCAGGCCAGGAAAAGCCAGCCAGAAACACCATGGGCAGCGAGGTAAACATCAGTACCTGCAAGGCGCGCTCACGGTCGGCAAACCACAAGCCCAGCAAGGCGCCGATGTTGCATACTGCTGGTAGCCACAGCATCAGCAAAACAAGTGCGCCCCAAGGGTTGGCGCCACGCGGGTAGCCTTGAGCCACAAAAACCCAGCCAAAAAAAGCCAACCCACTCAATCCGCCAAAGCTGACCAGTGCAAGCATGCGTCCCGTCCAGACGCGCACGCTGGCCACGTGCTGATTGGCTTCAACCAGGCTGCCAACAAAAAGAGCCACACCAATCAACAGTGTTTGCTGGATGATCAGTACCGCCACGGCGGGCACGACAAAGCTGCCATAACCCTCGGTCGGGTTGAACAACGGCTCTGGTACCAAATTCAGCGGGCTGCGGCTGGCGAGCGCTTGCAAGGTGCTTTGACCGCTGACCTGTCGTTTTTTTATTTCAATGCCTGCGCTGGCAGTGCCTACGGCTTCGCTCAGTCCGTACAACACGGCTTTGTTCAACAGCGCATAGGCACCGTTGGCCTCGATGCGCACGACGGCACTTTGCCCGCGCACCACCTGCCGTTTGAGTTCAGCAGGCAAAACTGCATAGCCCTCAATCTCGCCGCGCCATAGGGCTTGCTGGGCGATCTGCTCCTCCTGTACCGTGCCCAGCACTTTCAGGCGTGGGCTGGCGCTGGCCAAACGGATGATCTGCCTTGACAGTCCAGTGTGATCCAGATCAACGATGAGCACGGGCACACGGGTGACCACCTCGGTGGCGTAGGGCCAGGGGTAATACAGTGCGTAAAGCATGGGGGCAATGATCAGCATCAACATCACGCCCTTGTCGCGCAGCGCAGCGCCTAAGGTCTGCGCCCAGGCCTGCAAGATACCCATCAGCGGCGCCCCCAGGTGGCAGGTTGGGTGGCTGACGCACGCAACAAGTGTGTGCAGATGGTTATCAAAATAAGTAGCGAAACAAGCATATTCAACAGGGGCTGGAGGCCAATTTCCAGGGGAACACCCATCAATAGCTGTTCGGTTTGCAGACGCAGATACTGGGTGTATGGCAGGGCACGCGCCCAAAGTTGTGCCAACTCCGGCATGGACTGCAGTGGGTAGCCCAGTCCACTGAACGCAAACGCTGGCGCGGTGATGAAGCCAGTGACCGACAAGCCCATTCGCAGCGAACGGCTGACTGCCGATGCCACAGCGCCCATGGCGAGCGACAAGGCCAAAAAAACCCACAAGGCCAGTAACACCCAGGGCAGTGATCCTGCCGGTTGCCAGCCCCGGCCATGGGTCAGACCCATCATCGCGGCGCTACCGATGGTGCCCAGACTCAACAGCGGCCACGCCAACTTGCCCAGCAGGGCCTGCAATGCAGCGCTGTGGCTGGGCGCGTTGGATTCCATCGTGGGCAGATCAAGCCATAGACGCAGGGTACGCTCGCGCAATTCGCGTCCCACACTCCAAGCGCCGGCAGTCATTGCAAAAATGTGTAGCAGCGCCGGAATCAGAGCCGCTGCCAGAAACTGCTCGTAATTGAGCGAGACGTTGAACAGGCTGATGCCCTGGGCGCGCAGCGGCTCGAACGACTGCTGCGCCAATTGCAGTGGTTCACCTTGCTTGTTGCGCGCAGTCATTTCGATGCCGGCGCTCAGGGTTGCGACGACGGTACGCACATCGCGCTGGATCAGCCCCGCATGGGTACCCAACTGGGCGTTGTACAACAGCGTCACCTGGGTCGCTTGACCCTGCTTGATGGTTTGGGTCAATGTTGTCGGAATACGCACCACAGCAAACACCTGCCCGGAGCGCAGCGCCTGCGCAATGCTGCTGGCATCGGTCACAACCTGTTGCACCGCCAGGCCTGGGCTGGCTTGCAACATGCGTGTCAACTGGCGCGATAGTGCGGAGTTGTCGGCGTCCACGACCGCAATCGGCAAGCGCTGTGGCAGGCCAGTTGCAAAAATCCACCAGATCAGCGCCAGTGCCAAAACAGGCACCCAAGTGATCATGGCGCTGTCCCAGGCGCTGTCTTTCAGGCGTTGCCACTCGCGCCGCCCTGAATCGAGGTATCCCACAGAAGTCACTGCACCAGAACCGTCATGCCTGGGCGTACGCCGGCAATAGGTTGCAGCGGGCGCGCCCGAACTTCAAATGTTTTGGCATCAAAACCCTGGCCAGCGCGCGTGGCGCGCCAGGTGGCAAAGTCAGGCAATACTCCGTTGTAATAAACCTTGAACCGGTAGCGTGGGGGTGTACTTGCGTCACCTGATACCTCAGGCGTGTTGGCAAGTGCCGGCAGAGTGGCTTCAAAGCTTTGCCCGATGGCAAATTTTGCCAGCTTGTCCTCGCGCACATTGAGCACCACCCAGCTGTCAGCCAGATTTACGATTGTCACCACCGGAACACCTTGCGGAGAGAGTTCACCCACTTTGGCCAGCACTTTGGCGACTTCCCCGGCTACCGGGCTTTTGAGTTCTGTCTCTGCGCGGGCCGCATCGACTTCTGCCACCGCACCTGCGGCCCGACGGACTTGTGCGCGCGCAGCGGCCTGATCCTCCGGGCGCGCGCCGGCCAGCGCCAGGTCCCAGTGTGCGCGTGCGGCCAGCGCCGCATCGGCGGCGGCTCGGGCGTTGGCCTGCGCTTCGTCGCGCTTCTGTTCGGCAATCAACCCCTCTTTGGCCAGACCCTCAATGCGCTTGAAAGACACATTGGCCAGATCAGCGGCGGTTTGCGCGCGTTGCCAGTTCAGTTTTGCCATCACGATCTCCTGGCTGCGGGCGCCGTTACTCGCTTTTTGGGCCATCGCCTGCGCTGCTTCACCGGCCGCGTTGGCTTGGTCAAGCCGGGCATTGACCTCGGGGCTGTCGATGCGCAGCAGCAGACTGCCAGCCTCAACCCGATCGCCCTCCTTGACCAGCACGGCGCTGATGCGCCCGGTCAGCTTGGGCGCAATATCGGTCTCTGTGGCTTCCATTTGACCCTGAAAAAAATCAGGTGCTGGTTGGGCTGCACGCCATAATCCGTAAGCGAGGATAGCTACAACAGCTATAGCGCCAGCGATGGGTAATGATTTTGGAGGCATGGTTTACTACTCGATAGTGATGTCAGCGCGCGCCATGTAGCCGACAAACTGGTCGGCCACACCGCAGCTTTGCAGAAGTTGTGCCAGGGCGAGCACGTAGTCATAAGCCGCCTGGGCGCGTTCAGTCTGGGCCGCGGTCAAGCGCACCTGGGCATCCATCATCTCCAGGGTGGTGCCGGTGCCTTCCCGCAGCGCGGCTTGGCGCAAGCGCAGCAACTCGTGCGCCAACGCAAGACGCAGCGCGCTGGTGAGAAAGTTGCGTCGCTGTTGATCGACCGCGCGCCAATGCTTCTCGACGAGCAGGCTGATATCGCTGCGTGCCTGGGCATCTGCCCTCTCGGCTTGTTCAATACGCTTATGTGATGAAGCCGTCAGGGCATGGTGATCCAGCGAGCTCCAGAGGTTCCAGCGTACGCCGACGCCCGCCATCCAGTCGGCTGACCCTGTCGCCAGTTCATGCTGCCCAAAAGCAAAAAGCTGGGGCTTGCGTAACGCTTCCTGCGCTGCCATCAAGTGTTCAGCCTGCGATTTTTTGGCCGATACCTTGCTCAAGCCCGGGTGGTTTTGCAGTGCCAGCGCCAGAAAATAAGACAGCGGCTCAATCGGTTGACTGAGCACAAACAGCGCAGATTGTGGCAGTACCGGGGTGTCGCTTTTCAGCGTTCGGGTCAAGGCAGCTTGGGCCAGCGCAGCATCATCCTGGGCTTTGAAAGTGTTGCGTTGGGCTTCTTGCAAGGCCAGTTGGGTTTGCAGTCGCTCAATTTTGGCGATGACCCCAGCGCTGAGCATTTTTTGCGCAGCAGCGTCATGTTCGGCGATGGCTTGCTCGGCACTTTGGCGCAAATAGAGCGCTTGCTGGGCCAATTGAGCACCAAAGTAGCGGCTGACCAGCAACGTGGTGAGTTCGTGTTCGGTCTGAAGGGCGTCGGACTGCGCTTCGCTCGCTTGTGCATCGACAAAGCCTCGCGTTGCCTCGGTCAGACCTCCCAGGCTCAAGGGCCAAATGGCAGTGATGGCACCCGTGGTCGTCGTGCCGTGTCGCTCCAGACTGTACTCATTGGGCAATGGGGGCAGGATGCCTGAGCCAATGAGCTGCTGCACAGGCGCGGGCAGTTGCGAACCTATTTGTCCAAGCGTGCTGTTCAGATGGCTCAAATCCAACGCGACATTGAGGTTGTAGGCCAGACTGGTGGCCAGCACATCCACCACCGGGCCACCCAGATTCTTCAGCCCTTTTTGCTGGTAAACCTTGCTTTGCACCGCCGCTTGAGCGCTGGCGAGCTGATCAGACTGGGCTTGCAAACGTTGCCAGGCCGACTCAAAGCTCAGGGGTTCCGCGATGGTGTTCAGGGAACCGCCCAGGCACGCCAGAAAAACAACCAATGACTTCGCAAAGCGAGCGAGTGAAAAATGTGGTGTCATTTTGTGACTGATTTGCTTTTGCAAATTATCCCCAACTGGCATTGGCCTGAACCAATTGGGGCTTGTCAATGCTTGGTTTGGCCTATATGCCAAATAAAAAAGCCCGCTTGCGCAAGCTTTTTCAGGGTTCAGCGTCAATCAAGCGCCGTGGAGTTTCATCATTACCGGCACGATCAGGAGCGCCACGATGTTGATGATCTTGATCAACGGATTCACCGCCGGGCCGGCGGTGTCTTTGTAGGGGTCGCCCACGGTGTCGCCGGTCACGGCAGCCTTGTGGGTTTCAGAGCCTTTGCCGCCAAAGTGGCCATCTTCAATGTATTTCTTGGCGTTGTCCCAGGCACCACCACCGGTGCACATGGAGATGGCAACAAACAGGCCGGTGACGATGGTGCCCATCAGCAGACCACCCAAAGCAGCTGGGCCAAGAATCAAACCCACCAAGATCGGGGCGACCACGGGCAGCAGCGACGGGATCATCATTTCCTTGATGGCGGCGCTGGTCAACATGTCAACAGCAGTGCCGTATTCTGGCTTGGCCGTGCCTTCCATGATGCCCTTGATCTCGCGGAACTGGCGACGCACCTCAACCACCACGCTGCCGGCGGCGCGGCCAACTGCTTCCATGGCCATCGCACCAAACAGGTAAGGAATCAGGCCACCGATGAACAAGCCGATGATGACCATCGGGTTGCTCAAGTCGAAGGTGATGTGGGTGCCATAAGCATCGAGCTTGTGGGTGTAGTCGGCAAACAAGACCAGCGCAGCCAGACCGGCCGAACCGATGGCGTAGCCTTTGGTGACGGCCTTGGTGGTGTTGCCTACGGCATCCAGCGGGTCGGTGATGTCACGCACGCTGGCAGGCATTTCGGACATTTCGGCGATACCGCCGGCGTTGTCCGTGATGGGGCCGTAGGCGTCCAGTGCGACGACGATGCCGGCCATGCTGAGCATGGAGGTTGCGGCAATGGCAATGCCGTACAGACCCGCCAGCGCGTAGGCGCTGTAAATGGCGGCGCAAACAAAGAGTACTGGCCAGGCGGTGGAGCGCATGGACACGCCCAGACCCGCAATGATGTTGGTGCCGTGGCCAGTGGTGGACGCTTCAGCGATGTGCTGCACAGGGTGGTATTGGGTGCCGGTGTAGTACTCGGTGATCCAGACCAGCACGCCGGTCAGAATCAGGCCGACAGCGCAAGCGCCAAACAGACGCATCTGGCTGCCAGTAGCAGTGACAGCGTTGTCAGGAATCAGCGCTTGGGTGACAAAGAAGAAAGCCACCAGAGACAGCACGCCGGCGACAGCCAGGCCTTTGTATAAGGCTGGCATCACGTTGGTCATGCCGGGTGAGGCCTTGACAAAGAAGCAGCCAATGATGGAGGCAACGATCGACACGGCACCCAGCGCCAGCGGATACACCACAGCGCTGGTACCGGCAGCGGTTAGCAGCAGCGCACCGAGCACCATGGTGGCGATCAGCGTCACCGCGTAGGTTTCAAACAAGTCAGCGGCCATACCGGCGCAGTCACCGACGTTGTCACCAACGTTGTCGGCAATCACCGCCGGGTTGCGTGGGTCATCTTCCGGGATACCAGCTTCAACCTTGCCCACCAGGTCAGCGCCGACGTCAGCGCCCTTGGTGAAGATGCCACCGCCCAAACGGGCAAAGATCGAGATCAGCGACGAGCCAAAAGCAAAACCGATCAGCGGATTGAGCAACTGCGCCAGATTTTTGTCCGGTGTCAGGTTGCCGTTGCCGGTGAGAAACCAGAAAAATCCGGTCACACCCAGCAGACCCAGACCTACCACCAGCATGCCGGTGATGGCACCGCCGCGGAAAGCGACATCCAATGCCGGGCCAATGCCTCGGGTGGCGGCCTGCGCGGTACGCACGTTGGCGCGCACCGATACGTTCATGCCGATGAAGCCACACGCGCCCGAGAGCACCGCACCGATGATGAAGCCAACGGCGCTCAGGCCATCGAGAAACACCGCGATGAGGATGGCCAGCACCACGCCGACCACGGCGATGGTTTTGTACTGGCGTGCAAGGTAGGCCGCTGCCCCGGTTTGAATGGCGTGGGCGATGTCTTGCATGCGCTGGTTGCCAGCATCTTGCGAAAGGATCCAGCTGCGGGCCCAAAACCCGTAGCCCACGGCAATAAAGCCGCAGATTAGCGCCAGTACGAGCGCTGAATTGCTTGTCATGAAAATATCTCCTGTGTTGTGTCGCGAGGTGGTGGTGCAACGCTTGGGTGGCACCACCGCTGCGTTGCTTCCTCGTCGTCGAGGCACCTGCGAGGTGCTGACGGGGTCGATTGGCCAACGCGCG
>Ga0210041_1003583_pt1 | contig 11983 bp, 12 predicted proteins | sample CryGeymeta201503_FD_183973 | JGI IMG/M metagenome (GOLD analysis project Ga0210041, IMG submission 183973) | Groundwater microbial communities from Crystal Geyser aquifers in Utah, USA - Crystal Geyser metaG 2015-03 (SPAdes) (version 2) | ecosystem: Environmental > Aquatic > Deep subsurface >... | reverse complement strand
GACTCCATTATCGCCGCTACATCCAGACACGCCCGGCTCGAGTTATTAACGCTCGACAAAAAATTGGCGGACAAGTTGTGAGTGCGCTGCAATTACGGTTTCAGGGTTTTGTGGGGGAGTTGGAAGCTCACAATTTGACTGACGCGTAAACAAGACTGTCATTGATTTACCAGCCTCACTTTCTCCCGTAGTTGCGCGTTTTTACAGCACAGAAAGGGTGTTGAAATATGGACAGTCTGCAACGTATTTACAAGCTGCATCAGGTCATTTCCGCACGTCGCCACCCCGTATCCTGTCAGACTTTGCAAGCCGAACTTGGCTGCTCGCGCGCTACGGTCAGGCGCATCATTACGGAACTGCGCCTCTATTTCAATGCGCCGCTTGAATACGACCGATCACATAACGGCTACCGCTATGCGACTGGCGAAGATCAGTCTTTCGAACTTCCCGGACTTTGGTTCAGTTCAACTGAAATTTACGCTTTGCTGACCACACAGCAACTGTTGGCGCAAGTCCAGCCCGGACTGTTCGACGCACAACTCAAACCGGTCAGGGAACGCATCGAAAAAATACTTGCCGCCAGACACTTGGGTGACGAAAAACTTTTGTCCGGATACCCGAGCAGTGAAATTTTAAATCGGGTGCGCATCCTGCGCATGGCTGGACGCAGCACCTCCAACGAACATTTTCAAACTGTGGCGGGGGCATTGCTGCAAAGAAAATGCCTCGCCATTCGTTATCACAGCCGCAGCGATGACACCGAAACCCACCGCGAAATCTCGCCACAACGCCTCACCCATTACCGCGACAACTGGTATCTGGACGCATGGTGTCACCAGCGCAACGGACTGCGCAGCTTTGCCGTGGACAGGCTGCGTGAAGCGAAGATGCTGGAAAAAATAGCCAGGGATATTCCCGAGCAGGAACTGGATGCACACTTCGCCAGCAGCTACGGTATTTTCGCGGGGATACCCAAACACACCGCCGTATTGCGCTTCACCGCAGAGCGCGCCCGTTGGGTGGGGGAGGAGCAATGGCACCTGCAACAACAAGGCATCATCCTCGAAGATGGCAGCTACGAATTGCGCCTCCCTTATTCCGACCCGCGCGAGCTGGTGATGGACATCCTCAAATACGGACCCGATGTAGAAGTCATTGCACCGGAAGCCCTGCGAAATGTAATCACCGAACGACTGCAAAATGCACTGGCAAACTACCGAAAATAACCGTGACAGGCTTAGATTTTGAGGCAGTGGGGGTGTTAGCATGGCAGCCAGTCCGATTAACTGCAATAACGTTCAAAAGGAATAAACGGTGACAATCCCTTACTTTGCTCATAGTGCTAATCGTGCCGATAAGTGGCATCCGCTTGCTGAACACCTAGTGGGCGTAAGCCAGAAAGCTAGGGAATTTAGCGGCGCACAACTGTGGGCGGACGAAGCTAGTTTAGCCGGACTATTGCACGACTTAGGAAAATATGCCGACCGTTTTCAGGCGCGTTTGCAAGGCTTAGATCAGGGGTTGGATCATTGGTCACAAGGTGCATCTGTTGCACTGACGTTCAAAGCGGTGGCCGCAGCACTGGCAATTGAAGGCCATCACATTGGTTTGCAGTGTGCAGCCAAGAATACCCTGCGGCGTTTGCTTCCTGATAACCTTGCTACTGCTGTTTTGTCATGCTTGACGCTTAGCGATCCAGACCTAATTCGACTGCAATCCAGAGCCAACGTAGATGGACTTAAATTCATAAAGCCTGCCAGCTTTGTGCTTAACTCTTGGTCGCAAGCCGTGTCTTCCATGCTTGATGTGCGGCTGTTATTTTCGTGTCTGGTGGATGCGGATTTTCTCGACACTGAGGCGCACTTCGAGGGTGACGCGCAAAGCAAGCGCCACCGTCCTGATGGGCCAAAGTTGGATGCCAATGCGGCACTCGCTGCACTTGATACTCACATGGCGAAACTGCGAAGTGCTACTGGTGCGCAGGCAGAGGTGCGGCAGGCGCGGGAAGACCTGTGGAGTGCGTCGAAACGTGCAGGACAAATGCAGTCTGGTTTATTCACACTGACTGCCCCCACCGGTTCTGGAAAAACGCTGGCGATGCTAAAGTTCGCGCTGGAACACGCGGCGCGGCATAACCTGAAGCGCGTAATTCTGGCTGTGCCCTTCCTGTCAGTCATTGAACAAACAGCGCGCGAATACCGAAAGATATTCAAATCATTCCCTGACAACTTTGTGCTGGAACATCACAGCCTGGCTGGGCTGGGAGCTGAAGCAGAACGGCATGATGCCGAAGGCGTAAGCGAATCTCAGCGTCGTCTGCTGGCCGAGAACTGGGATGCGCCGATTGTGTTGACCACCAATGTGCAACTGCTCGAATCTTTGTTTTCCAATCGCCCATCTTCCTGCCGCAAACTGCACAACTTGATGGACTCGGTGATCCTGTTCGACGAAGCGCAAAGCTTGCCGTCAGGCCTGGCTGTGCCAACGCTGGCGGCATTGTCGCACCTATCATCGGCCTACCATTCGAGCGTGGTCTTTGCCACCGCCACCCAACCTGCCTTCGACACATTGCACACAGCAGTGACAAAACACGCCGTGCAAGGCTGGCAACCCGACGAAGCAGTGCCGGATCATGCCGAGATGTTCAGTATGTTGAAACGGGTTGAGGTTTCATGGCCGAAAAATGGGGAAAAGCGTGGCTGGACAAAACTGGCGGCCGACTTGCGTAGCGATAACGCAAAGCAGGTTTTGTGTGTGGTCAATCTCAAGCGGCATGTCCTCGCACTGCTTGATGAACTGACTGGAACTGATGGGCTATTCCATCTTTCCACCAACATGTGTGCAGAACATCGGCGGGATGTATTGGAGAAAGTGCGCGCAAGGCTTATTGCTGGCGAAACCTGCCGCTTGATTTCCACACAATGCGTCGAAGCTGGCGTTGATCTCGATTTTCCTTTGGTCTATCGCGCACTCGCGCCGCTGGAGGCCATTGCCCAAGCCGCCGGACGCTGCAATCGTGAAGGCAAGCTCAATGAACAAGGACTGTTGGGTAAAGTGGTGGTGTTTGAGCCAAGTGCTGAAGAAGACCTGCGGCGGTGCTACCCCACGTTCGCCTACTATCAGGCCGCAGAAGTCACGCGAACAATGTTGACCCAGCATGGTGATCTGAATATCAACGATCCCGCGTTGTACCGCGATTATTACCGGCGGCTTTATGATTTGAACAATCCTGCCAGCCAGAACAAGTTACTGAATGAAGCGATCACGGCGCTGGACTTTCCTGAGGTTGCCAAGCACTACCGCCTCATCGACCAGAACACCATTCAGGTTTTGGTTCCGTGGGCGGATCGGTGGGATGAGTTTGATACATTGCGCAGCGAAGCCGAGCGGGAAGGTGTCTCCGCCAAGTGGATGCGCCGCGCACAGGGACTTGCTGTTAGCATCTACCTGTCAGAAGATGGCCCACCCGCCTGGGCTATTCCGGCGAAACTCCGGCGTGGTGGCACATCAGATGAATGGTTTATCCTCGAAGGGGATTACTATGACGACACGCTTGGATTGAATCCGCCCAAGGGTGAACAGGTTTTTATTGCATAAGGAGGGCTCATGACAAACGGCATACATACATTGGAAGTCTGGGGCGACCTCGCCTGTTTCACCCGCCCCGAAATGAAGGTCGAACGGTTTTCCTACCCGGTCATTACACCCTCGGCGGCACGCGGAATTTTTGATGCGATTTACTGGGACGGCATCCGAGAAAAGCAGGGCAGAGAAAGTGTAATTCGCCCATATTTTTATTGGCAGGTAAAGCGCATCGAAGTGTTGGAACTGCCGCGCTACATTGCTCTGCGGCGCAACGAAGTGAAAGACATAGTGCCGGGAACAGCCGTGCTCAACAGGTGGATGAATGGTACAGCAGTGCCTGAACCAATCTGGGCGGATGGCAATAAGGATGAACTCGGCACCGACCAGAAAGGCCGCACCCAGCGCCAGACCATGGCACTCAAAAATGTACGTTACCGGATTACCGCGCAAATCGTACCCAAGTCCGGCTTCGTCAAAGATTACGGCAAATTCAATAGCCAGTTTGAGCGTCGTGCCAAACAGGGTAAATGTTTTCAGCAGCCGTATTTTGGTTGTAGCGAGTTTCCTGCTTTTTTTGAGTACGTCGAAGCACTGGATGCCAATGCCACACCTCCCGCTGCCATTGACCAGCATTTGGGATTCATGCTCTACGATGTGTTTGATCTGCGCAAAGAGTTGGTGGGTGAAGGTGACAAGCCATTCATCACGCTGTTCGATGTCCATGTGCGCAATGGCGTACTGGAAGTGCCGTCGTTTGATAGCGCGTCAGTTAAAAAACCGGGGAGAGCGTAGCCATGTTGCAAGAACTGATGGAATATGGCGGCGGCCTCGATTCAGAACCTGGCTTCAAAACCCGCGAAGTGCGCTGGTGCATCGAACTTGCCACTGACGGACGCTTTCTCAACGTGCTGCCGTTGGGTGATGGCAAACGCGGAGCAATGCATCACCGGTGCCCGGATATGCATGCTATGAATGCAGGTGGCAAGTCTCACTTCCTGGTGGAGACTGTGCAGACAGTAGTGCTCATGTTCAAAGCCAACGAGGAAGCAAAGAAAATTTCCGGTGCCGTAGATAAGCACAGATTTTTTGTTGAGATGTTAGGTAAGGCTACCGATTCGGCACCGGTACTCGGTGCGTTGGTAAACGCGCTGAAAAATGAATCTTGCCTCGAAGGTATACGTGAAGCACTGACCAAGAGTAAGGCCAAACCTGCTGATTGGCTCAGTTTTCGGGTTGATGGCATTGATCCGCGAGAGGACGCAGTAATCCAAGCTTGGTGGCGCGAATGGCGCAAGTCTGACATGGGGGGCGGCGTACCCGATGCGGCAACTATCACAGGTAATGTTGCTGATGGCTCAATGGTCTGCTTCCTCACCGGTGAGACAACCCAGCCTTTGTTGACCCAGCCAAAAATCACTGGGCTATCTGGTGTTGGTGGTTTGAGTATGGGTGATGTGATGGTTGGTTTCGACAAAGCCGCTTTCGGCTCTTTCGGTCTTAATCAATCTGCCAACGCCGCCATGAGCGCCGAAGCAGCGCAGAAATATGTGGACGGCCTCAACGACTTGATACGTAACCATTCACGCAAACTTGCCAACGCGCTGGTGGTTCACTGGTTCAAGGAACAGGTCGCCCCGCAGGATGATCCACTGGAGTGGTTGAACGGATTTGAGTCTCAGGAAACAACAGAAGCAGCGGCTCAGGGAGCTGCGCGCCGTCTGCTTGAATCCATACGCAAAGGCGAACGCGTTGATCTGGGTAATAACCACTATTACGCGCTGACGCTCTCCGGCGCATCCGGGCGAGTGATGGTGCGCGACTGGATGGAAGGACGTTTCGAGGAGCTGGTGCGTAACGTCGAGGCGTGGTTTGCCGACCTCGCCATTGTTACCGCCGGAGATAGAAAAGACTGTGACGGGAAAAAAATTGTACATGACCCCAAGTTCTATGAAGTTTGTTTGGCTTTGGTCAGAAATGACCAGAAAAAATCTATTTCAGAAAACCTGAAGCAATTGCCAGCACCTACCGCCGCCACATTATGGAAAGTGGCGGTGCAGCGACTGCCCATCCCGCAACCCATCATGGCGCAAGCACTGGCGCGCTTTCGCACCGATCAGGTTGATAAAGACCAGCCCCCGTTCAATCATGCCCGTATGGGGCTCATCAAAGCCTATTTCGTTCGACTCAACTCAGGAGGTAACACGACCATGACTGCCTATCTAAATTCAGACCATCCCGCACCCGCTTACCACTGCGGGCGACTGCTTGCCATACTTGCCAGCCTGCAACGCTCTGCACTTGGCGACGTAGGCGCGGGCGTGGTGCAACGCTACTATGCTGCCACCAGCCAGACACCGGGGCTGATTATTGGACGCTTGGTCAGCAACGCACGCAACCACTTGGGCAAACTCGAAGGCGGATTGGCCTTCTGGTACGAAAATCAGATTGCCGATGTGATGGGGCGATTGGGTGATGGTGCGCCGCGAATACTCGACCTTAACGGCCAAGGGCTGTTCGCCCTTGGTTATTACCAGCAACTTGCCGCATTGCGAGAATGCAAGAAGACCAACGAAACTGCACAAGGAGAAAAACAATGAGCACCATTCAAAACCGTTACGAATTCCTCTATCTTTTTGATTGCGAAAACGGCAATCCGAACGGCGACCCGGATGCTGGCAATAGCCCGCGCATCGACCCGGAAGATATGCATGGTCTGGTTTCAGATGTGGCTATCAAACGGCGGGTGCGCAACTATATTCAAATCGCCTTTGGTAATCAGTCACCCAATGCCATTTTTATCGAACATTCGACCAATCTTAACAAGCAGATTACAGCAGCGCATGAAGCTACAGACGGCGCTCCCGCAGGCGGTGGAAACAGGGCGCAAGTTGGAAATGCTCGTGACTGGATGTGCAAACAATTCTTCGATGTGCGAACCTTTGGCGCAGTTATGTCCACCGGCCCAAACGCCGGTCAGGTGCGAGGCCCGGTACAGGTTGCTTTCTCGCGTTCCATTGATCCAATTCTACCGATGGATGCTTCCATTACACGTATGGCAGTAGCTGAAAAAGTGGCTGGCGCAAAAACCAAAGCTGATTACGAAGCATGGGAAGGTAAACAGGAAGAAGATTCGCTCAGAACAATGGGGCGCAAGGCACTCATCCCCTACGGACTCTATGTCGCCAAAGGCTTTGTTTCAGCCAATCTCGCCCAAGGTACAAAGTTTTCCGACGAGGACCTCACCCATCTGTGGGATGCACTGAAAGGCATGTGGGATCACGACCGCTCTGCCTCCAAAGGCGTGATGTCCTGCCGAGGATTGTATGTGTTCAAGCACGTCGGCACCGACAGCGATGCAACCCAGCGAGTTCGTCAAGCAATGCTTGGCTGCGCTTCCGCGCAACGTCTGCTGGATTTTTCTGCACCTGACCGCAAGATTGTAAATTCAATTGTAGAAATTGCTCATCGTGAGGGGCTGAGCGGTTCACCACGCGCATTTTCGGATTACGATGTTGCCGTTCATGCTTCACGTTTGCCGAATGGTGTGGAATTGTGGGCTTGGGACGATGAGAACAATTGCTTAATGAAAATGGTTGCGGAAAATTGACCTCAATTTATGCCAGTATCGAAGAATCGTTGCTGCGCCAAATGGTGAGTACCATTGTCAGTGAGGTTGCGCCGGAGACGATTATCATCTTCGGCTCTCGTGCGCGAGGGGATGCGCGTCCCGATTCCGACGTTGATTTGCTGGTGGTGGAAACTGAGCCGTTTTCGCCCCAGCGCAGCCGTCGGAAGGAGGCAGCGAGGTTGTATATGGCATTAAGGGGGCTGGCAGTTTCCAAAGATATTTTCCTGTACAGCCGGGAGGAATTTGAACACTGGAAAAACTCCTTGAACCATGTTGTAGGCCGTGCGCACCGTGAAGGGAGAGTGTTACATGGCCGATCTTGAATATACCAGCTCCACCGTTGTGCATGGCGTATAAGGATTTTAAATCCCATGACCGCCTTCCTGCGGGTGTTGAGCTGTTAAATCTGGGGTGATGCAATCCGATAACATGTTCAAAACGAAGATATTTTGGCAGCTTGGTGTTAAACACAGAGTGAATAAAAAGGAGAAATAACATGGGATACGCTGACATCATTGCACGGGAGGCCGATTCGCTTCCTGTAGAAAAACAGGCAGAAGTGCTTGATTTTATTGAGTTCCTTAAATTAAGACCAGTCCGTGCAATGGGTGTCTCGGCAGTTAGAACGCCCAATGAAATTGAGGCGCTGTTCCGTGGCTTTAATGTGGACACCAGCGGCTACAAGTTTGACAGGGAAGAAGCCAATGCCCGCTAAGTCGTTTATTGACACGAACGTTGTCATTTATGCACTTGGGGCAAGTTCGGCAAAGACTGTGCTTGCAGCCCCACTTTTTGCGGGCAATGCAGTCATCTCTACTCAGGTACTTTCAGAAACGGCGAATGTGGCGTTGAAAAAATTGGCATTGCCGCTTGCAGAAACCAAAAAACTGCTACTCACGCTTGAGTCGTTGTGCCAAGTAGAAATGATTGTTCCGGCAACACGCTATCTTGCCCTCGACATTGCACAACGATATGGGTTTTCCTGGTACGACAGCCTGATTGTTGCCACTGCACTTGAAGCTGGCTGCACCACGCTCTACACGGAAGATTTACAGCATGGTCAAGTGATTGAGGGTAGATTAACCGTGACCAACCCGTTTAAAGTTTGAGCCAGAAAACGATGGAAGTCGCCGACCCTCTTAATGTTTCTGCTCTCAACCAGTTCGCTTATTGTCCAAGGCGTTGCGGGCTGATTTACCTGGAAAGTGAGTTTTCGGACAACATCCATACTTCGCGCGGCAACGCCGAGCATGAACGAGTGGATCAGTCGGGGTGGGTCACTACCCGCGAAGGTGCGCGGGCTGAATATACCTTGCCAGTGTGGTCAGATAGTCTGGGGCTGATCGGAAAATGTGATGTGGTGGAGTTCTGGCCGGATGGCAATATCTATCCGGTTGAATATAAGCATGGGGCTCGCAAGAAATGGGGTAACGACGACATTCAACTCGCCGCTCAGGCGATGTGCCTGGAAGAAATGACCGGCAAGGTCATCACGCAGGGTGCGATTTATCATCACGGTTCCAGACACCGCCGTGAGGTGGCAATTACTCCGGCGTTGCGCGAGCAGGTGAAACAGACGGTCGCCGCCATCCGCGCCATGCTGGATTCCGGCAAATTGCCGCCGCCCGCTAATGACGCGCGGTGTAAAGAGTGTTCGCTGAAGGAAATCTGTCAGCCGCAGGCTGTCGCCGAACACGGGGTGCAGCACGGTTTATTGAGAAATTTATTCGATCCTGAGGCAATGTAATCATGGCGCGCCAGATTCAAAACACACTGTATGTGATGACCCAAAACGCCTATCTCCATCTGGAGAACGACACGTTGCGAGTAGAGATCGAGCGCATCAAAAAATTGCAAGTGCCGCTGCATCATCTGGGCAGCGTGGTGTGCCTGGGCAACATCATGGTGTCGCCAGCACTCATGCACCGTTGCGCCGATGAGGGTATCAGTCTGGTGCTGCTGGATGGCAACGGGCGTTTCAAGGCGCGTCTGGAAGGACCTGTTTCCGGCAATATCCTGTTGCGGCAGGCGCAGCATAAGCTCGCTCTGGATGAGAAATTTGCGCTGAGTATTGCGCAGAGCGCGATTGCCGGAAAGTTGCGCAATAGCCGTCAGGTCTTGTTGCGCGGCGCGCGCGAGGCGAGCGATGAGCCGGATGGCATCACCCTGACTGCCGCCGCTGGAACGCTTGCCAATTCGCTGCGCAATCTGCCGTTTGCCGCCGATTTGGATGCGCTGCGCGGCATCGAAGGTGACGCGGCGAGGAATTATTTTGCCGTCTTGCCCTTGCTGGTCAAACCTGATGCGCGCGATAAATTCACGATGGACGGGCGCACGCGCCGACCCCCGCGTGACCGTTTCAACGCGCTGCTGTCGTTCTTGTACTCCATGCTGATGAACGATTGCCGCTCCGCACTGGAGGCAGTGGGGCTTGATCCGCAACTGGGTTTTCTGCACGCCGTGCGTCCCGGTCGTGCCGCGCTGGCACTTGATTTAATGGAGGAATTTCGCGCCATTTTTGCCGACCGACTGGCGTTAACCTTGATCAACCGGGGACAAATTGGCGCAAATGATTTCGCCGAACGCGAAGGTGGCGCGGTGCTGCTGGAAGGTGATGCGCGCCGCACCGTGGTGGTGGCCTTCCAGGAACGAAAACAGGAAGAAGTGATGCACCCGTTGCTGGAAAGCAAAGTGCCGATAGGGCTGTTGCCCTTGCTGCAAGCTCGCTTCATGGCTCGCACCGTCCGAGGCGAAATGGATGGCTATCTACCCTTCCTCTACCGTTAAGTGCCATGCTGATAATCATCACCTACGATGTATCCACTGTGACCGCCGCTGGCCGCAAGCGCCTGCGACGGGTCGCAAAAGTGTGTGAAAGCACGGGGCAGCGCGTGCAGCATTCCGTTTTTGAATGCAAGGTTGACCCGATGCAGCTCGAAATCCTGGAGCGGCGGCTGCTGGACGAGATTGACGACAAGGAAGACAGTCTGCGTTTATATCGCCTGACTGAACCTGTGGACTTGCACATCAAGGAATATGGTAAATTCCGCGCTGTGGATTTTGAGGGAGCATTGGTAATATGACGCACCTTTCTGATGCAAAAAACCGATGGTTGCGCGAACCCCTAGCGACGACCCAAACGCGGCGGTTTCGCGTTTTAGGTAATATATTGATGAATAAGGATTTTTCCTGTTCGTCGTTTGATTGCGCGAACATCCGGCAGCAGTCAAGCCGGAAGTTCGCGCAAAGTTCGCTGATTAACGTTGCTAATCATGATGTTATAAGCGGACTGTAGCGCCCGCCCTTCGGGGCGGGCGAGGATTGAAACTTCTTTGCAACGGGCGAGGCGACGGTTATCGGGCGTAGCGCCCGCCCTTCGGGGCGGGCGAGGATTGAAACATCCAGTATCAACATCTCAAACAGCTTGGTTTGGCGTAGCGCCCGCCCTTCGGGGCGGGCGAGGATTGAAACAACAATATGAATTGGGTATGCGCGCGCTCGCCGCCGTAGCGCCCGCCCTTCGGGGCGGGCGAGGATTGAAACTATCAGAGACGACATCCGTGCCGATTATAACGCCGTAGCGCCCGCCCTTCGGGGCGGGCGAGGATTGAAACATCAATCACTTGGGGGCAGTGGTTGATGAATGGTGTAGCGCCCGCCCTTCGGGGCGGGCGAGGATTGAAACATACACATGGCAGCCTGTAGCGGCTTTAGCCATAAGTAGCGCCCGCCCTTCGGGGCGGGCGAGGATTGAAACTTGTTCCAGCGTTTCCATTCTTCAGAAAAAACCGGGTAGCGCCCGCCCTTCGGGGCGGGCGAGGATTGAAACGCACCACCGACGATAGACCTGATACAGGTCACTGGTAGCGCCCGCCCTTCGGGGCGGGCGAGGATTGAAACTGGATCGCTTTTACGCCACTCCGCCTCCATTGCGGTAGCGCCCGCCCTTCGGGGCGGGCGAGGATTGAAACTGATGTTGAAAAAGATGGTCAAGGCTCGAAAAGAGTAGCGCCCGCCCTTCGGGGCGGGCGAGGATTGAAACTCCACGCGGAGGGGATCATAAATGGCTTGATAACGTAGCGCCCGCCCTTCGGGGCGGGCGAGGATTGAAACACCAGCTCGACCGAAGAACTCACACAAGTAACTGGGTAGCGCCCGCCCTTCGGGGCGGGCGAGGATTGAAACAACGAATACCTGTGCCTGCCGATTACGATTATATGATGGGCGATTTATCCAGCCCAGATAATGTCCGTACAGGCGAAATCGTCAATGGCCTACAGCGCATCCTCGTGACAAAGGCACACGGCAAAGAGATATTCAGGTGGGTATTTGAAATCAGGCCGGGTAAACGTAACCGGATTATTGTACCCGTTACCTTGGCGATTAAAACAGAGGTGAGCCCCGGCAGCTAATGCAATGTCTTACGACACCCCCTAACTTATACGTCCGAAACGAACCGGTATGCGCCGATTATGGACTTAGCGATAAAATACGTCAAATAGGAGAATCGCCTTGAAACGCAACTGGGACATCATCCGCAAGATTTTAATCAAGATCGAAGAATCGCCCACTGAATATAGTGAGGTCGAATCGGGCAGCATCGAGGGCGTGGATAGCGAAACCGCCGCTTATCACATGCGTTTGATGATTGAATCCGGTCTGGTTGTTGGCAGTTGCCGAAGCTCGATTACAGCACCCTGGTGTCATATCAGCCGCCTGACATGGGAGGGGCATGAGTTCCTCGACAAGATCAAGCGCGATACCATCTGG